>Ga0310344_10002984_pt1 | contig 12676 bp, 11 predicted proteins | sample HC15DNA20200_MG_FD_203801 | JGI IMG/M metagenome (GOLD analysis project Ga0310344, IMG submission 203801) | Marine microbial communities from station ALOHA, North Pacific Subtropical Gyre - HC15-DNA-20-200_MG | ecosystem: Environmental > Aquatic > Marine > Oceanic | place: Pacific Ocean: North... | reverse complement strand
AGGCTAGTCAAAATATTTCGGTGCATTTTGTTCCGATCCGGCCATCTAAAAAACAATTAGAAGGACTAGATTGTCTGATTTTGCACTCGGTAGCCCAAATTTCCGAATACAAAGACCGATACCCCCAGACCAATCAGATTTTTCTTATCCACCATCCGGAAGAGCGGATACACGGTCACGACGAAGAGTTTAAGCAGATTAGAAGAGACTTCGAAGGTAAGATTATAGCCATTTCTCCCTTCACTGCTCAGGAGATAAGTGATCACGTTCCTAATATTCCAGTTGTAGCAGATCCAGTTTCAGCAACCTTCTGGTCTCAGCGTATGATTTCCAATCCAACCGCAACCCGGAGAGACATACTGTTATTTTGGAAAAACCAGGATGGGTGGCAAGAAGGTCGCGAGATTATCAAAGCTCTGCAATCAATTCGCCCCGAAACGTCACTAACAATCTGGTGTCGAGGACGCACTCAAGCCATGGAGGCGTTTCAAGATTTCCCGTCCGCGAAAATAGTCGATAATCTGACTGAAGATGAGTTGTGCGAGCAATATTTAAACCACAGTTTTTTGGTTTTCTCATATACCTACGAAGGATTTGGAATGCCTCCAATCGAAGGATTGGCTTGTGGCTGCATACCCATCCAATATTCGGGAGTTGGGGCCGCTAATATATACGCTAGGGACGGTGAAAACTCGATTATATTGGGCCCTCCTACTTACGATATAGCGAAACGAATCGCCATCCTTTTGAATGACCCCATTTCGTTAGGCTCCATGCGGGACGCCGCACCAGGCTCCATTAGTCAATTTACACCTGAAGGATACGGTCTGAGATTGCTCAAATCGGCCGGCCTATTTCATAACATATGTACGACTATAAGCGACCATGAGAGCGTTTCAGATCCCTTGAATTCCATTGCAAAATAACCGAAACGTCCAGGTAAATAGATCAATCGGCTTAATCGCCGCATCCAATCTACGGGTCGGCGGGACTAAATTAGTCGCGATGGCTGCGAATGATTTAGCCCTCAAGGGTTACGACGTCCAAGTCTTTGTTCCCCTACTTCCTTGGTATTATTATTTTGTATCACTGGGGAAGAACCCGTTGAGGTGGCTCCGTTACGTCTGGCCTCATTTCTTTGGCTGCATCCGGGAACGCAAATTTTCGTTCCTCGAGATGCTCAGTGACAATAAGCTCAATAATCGAGCTAGAACTAAGTTCGTTTTGCGCAAGGCGTCCGCCAATCAACTCGGGAAAATGGACTATTTGATTTTAATTTCAGTCGAACAGATGACTTACTACCGCGACCGATTTCCTCAGGAAAAACAAATTTACCTACTACTTCATCCCGAAGAGCGCGTACATTCACATGGAGACCTTTTCACCGAGTTGCGAAAATCTTTCCGCGGTAAAACACTTGTAGTATCCCCAGTGATAGCTCAAGAAGTGAGCGACCACATCATTAATCCGGCAATGGTTCCAATCCCCGTTTCACCAATCATTTGGGAGAAACGAAGTATATTTAATCCCAGCACGAACCGCAAAGACATTCTGCTATCGTGGAAAGACTCTGCCCATGGTGCGGCGGGCAGCAAAATCATACGAGCATTAACCGCTATTCGGCCTGAAACCACATTCACAGTATGGTGCACTGTACCCGGTATTCGTTCCGGAGTCGAAAAAGAACTCCCAGGAGCTACCATAATCGAAGACTTAAGCGAAGTGGAATTGGGAAACGTGTATCTAAACCACAGTATATTAATTTACCCGTCCACCTACGAAGGCTTTGGTATGCCACCAATCGAAGCTCTGGCATGTGGATGCATTCCGGTTTTACATCCTCAGGTTGGAGCAGCGCAGTTATACGCAAAAGACGGAGAAAACTCCATACACTTGAGAAATAACCCTAGGAACACAGCCTCCCGTATCGCCCATATTCTCGATCATTCTGAGACTTTGATAACTATGCGCAAAAACGCTCCACAATCAATCGACATATTCAACCCATCCGGATACGGCGAGCGAATCTTGGAGGCCGCGGATGCCTTGTAGCTTAAGGTCTCAGATCTACTGTTCCGATGTTCCTGCAATTACAAGGCTATTTGCTTATGAGAGAGGGTGTTAATGAAGGTTCTAATAACGGGGTTAACGGGTTTTGTAGGAAGCCACTTGGCAGAATATGCATTGAGCCGCGGAGCGACAGTGTACGGTTCTACCAAATGGCGCAGCAAGACTGACAATATTGACCATCTACAAAACCAAGTCAATCTAATCGATTGCGATCTCAGGGATCTCTCTTCGGTCAACGTTCTAATAAAGGAATCACAACCCGACGTTATTTTTCACCTAGCAGCTCAGAGTTTCGTTCCCACTTCGTGGCATGCCCCCGGAGAAGCTATAAGTAACAACTCTATATGCCAAGTCAATCTATTCGAGGCAATTCGAGCAAATAACAGTGATCCATTGGTAATGGTCGCCGGATCCAGTGAAGAATACGGGTTCGTACCACCAGAAGAACTTCCAATCAAAGAGACGGCTCCGTTGAGGCCTTTAAGTCCTTACGCTGTGAGCAAGATTACACAGGATTTCTTAGCTTACCAATACCACAAGAGCTACGGCTTAAAAGTTGTCCGAACTCGGGCGTTCAATCACACCGGGCCTCGTCGAGGAGACGTTTTCGTAGAGTCGAGTTTCGCTAAGCAGATTGCAGAGATAGAGGCCGGGAAGAAAGACCCTGTTGTCTACGTTGGAAACTTAGAGGCCTGCCGTGACTTCAGCGACGTCAGAGATATCGTAAAAGGCTACTGGTTGGCCATAGAAAAAGGTGAACATGGGGAAGTCTACAATCTATCTTCAGGCGAAATGTGGACCATCCAGCAAGTACTAGACATGCTTTTATCCATGGCCAAGGTCTCGATCAAAATAGAAATAGACCCAAAGCGCCTGCGTCCCTCAGATGTAATGTTTCTTTGCGGAGACAGCAACAAATTCCGGGATCGGACTGGCTGGAACCCTGAGATTCCATTTGAGCAAACGTTAAGCGACCTACTAAACTATTGGCGCCAGACTATAAAATGACCGATGGTATTAGTTCAGGCAACCTAGCACGTCACGTAACGTCAAGATTGGACGTTATTTATAATGACATCATCAAGAAATAACATATCCCAGCTCGACATGGGCCAGGCTGAATGACCAACATATTACGGTTCGGCAAACCATCTTGGTGGGCGTATCATTGGCAACGCAGAAACGTGTTGAAATTCTGGTGGCACCACCTACATACCAAGCAATTCCCAGATGACTGTGATTCACTCGCCCAACTGGTGGAATTTGGCCGCCAACATCCCGTAACTGGGTTTAACAAAGAGTGCATCCGGTCTTACATATTCTGGAGACTGTTCAAACAATTCAACTGCACATCGTTCGTTGAGACTGGAACTCTTTATGGCGAGACAACTTCGTTTGTGAACAAGGTTTTCAAAACTCCAATATTCACATGCGAAATTAACAAGACATACCACACCGTCAGCAAGATAAATCTGCTTTGGGCGCGTAATATAAAAAAATACCTGGCAGACAGCCCCGTTTTCCTTGACACAATATTGCACTGGTCTTTGCTCGGAGATAACCCGATGTTCTATTTGGACGCCCACTGGGAAGACCACGTTCCATTAGAAGAGGAGCTTGTCCTCATTGCCGAACGGTGCGACCAGGCGATAATCCTCATAGACGATTTCATGATTCCTTGGAACTCAGACTTTCTTTATGACGAGTATCCCACCATGCGAATCGACCTAGAAGTAATTAATACATCTCTCAAGACTCTCAGGCAAGATGTCAAGGTTTTCTTACCGACATATTTCCCCGAACAAGATCCGACCGGTAAAGGCATAGGCTTCGCGATAGCCTTGGTTGGGCAAAACCAATCACTGCCAACAGGTACATTCCCATTTAATCTAGTTGATGAAACCGCTTAATGACTTCCATGAACTTAGTAACATTTACGACTGAATCATGAATATTCCAAAAGAAATACGCCGTGTATTCGAACTTGAAATACGGACCTTAGAGCAAACCAGAGACGCCACCGACGAGACCTATACCAAGGCCGTTGAGATGCTGTTTAATTGCGCCGGTAAAGTAGTTGTAACCGGCATGGGCAAATCCGGTATCGTAGCTAGAAAGATTGCGTCTACAATGGTCTCTACAGGGACACCAGCCGTTTTTCTCCATCCAGGCGACGCTATGCACGGTGACGTGGGAATCACTGTCGCAGGAGACGTGTTGGTTGCTCTCAGCAAGTCTGGAGAAACCGAAGAACTATCAAATATCCTTTTATATGCGAAAAACATTAGAGTCCCCGTAATATCAATCACTGCCAACCCCGAATCTACATTGGCCAAGAATTCCAATCTGGTTCTGTTCACACCTGTTGCTGAAGAGGCCTGCCCCCTTAACCTCGCGCCCACTTCTAGCACCACTGCAGCTTTGGTGGTCGGTGATGCCTTGGCTATGGCTCTAATGGAAATGCGGGGATTCAACCCTGATCAGTTCGCACTAGTCCACCCTGGAGGACGTTTAGGGAAAAGGCTTTTAATAAAAGTGTCCGACATCATGCGCACGGGTGAGAATAATCCTGTAATAAGTATTGACGACACAATTCGCAACATGTTGTATGAAATCTCAAGTAAACGCTGCGGGGCAGTCTCGGTTATTGATGACCAAAATTGCCTGTTAGGATTAGTCACCGATTTTGACGTTCGAAACTTTCTGGAACAGGAGGTTGATGTGTTCTCGCATGGCATCTCTGAAATCATGAACGCCACACCAACCAAAATTTTCGCCGATGAAAAAGCAGTCATTGCACTAGACCTGATGGAAAACAGGGAAAAGCCCTTCACGGTCCTACCGGTTCTAGACCGAACTACGACGAAAGTCATTGGAATGGTGCACTTACACGATCTCATTTCATTGGGCCTCTAGCTGCACTCTGATCTAGTCAACATCATTTATCAATGAGATTCAATAAGATCACCAAATCTGCAAACAGCAGCCAAGTCCAGATTAGGCTTACGCCATCAAGTGGAAAGATAAACTCAATGCGCTCCCTGAAATCATTTGCCGTATGGGGCGATTTACAACCACGTATAGTGGATGATTTCAAAGCCGCCGGTCACAAGCCTTGGCCTCTTCCTGAACTATCAGAGCCAGAAAAAGAAGCTTTAGTATCTAGGTATAGCAAGCTAATATCCAAAATCGGAGAGGAAAATGGCGGCGATAGCATGTGGTGGTACACCTGGACGTCAAGTAGAGATCGAGTCCATTCCAGAGTCTTATCAGATTTGGAATTCTTAGATAGATTCCAAAAAGCAATTGAACAAGGGTTTCCAGAACAGTTAATCCTATTTTGTCCTGACCCATATCTCGCCGGTGCACTACAAGAAGTTTGTCGCGAACACCGCATCAAGAATCTTGCCACAATCACCGACCGATTGCAGTGGATTTGGCGGCGTACCCGAATGTGGATTCACCCATTCTCCGGTACATTCAGATCCTGTGTCCGAGCAGTAATAATAAAATGGAAACTTCGCAATCTGGAAATTGACTTAGGGCCGGCCAAATCGGCCAGAGAAAGAACTATCCTAATCACTTGGATTCGGTCCGGCAATCTGACAGAAGACTCTCCACCCACGGACACATTCTTCGGTCAGCTTCCAGATCACCTTGCGAACAAACATCGATCAACCGTCATCTTCGGAGACCTCATTGACGGTTTGCCAGCCAAACATCCTAAACATCGGTCCAATTCACCAACACCGGTGCTCACAATGGGGATGTTGTTACCCATATCTTCCATCATAGTAGTATTACTCAAGGGACTTTTTTCACGTATCAACGTCAGAAACACGGTTAGGTTGGAACCTAATTACCTCAAATCACTGCTAAGAAAAGACATACACAACAATCTGGATTCAATTGTATACGGACTGTTGATTGAAAAAGCACTTGGGCGGCTAATCAACGATTACCAGCCCACCCAGATGATTCATATGTGTGAAAACAACCCATGGGAACGTGCCTGCACAAGAGCAATCAATTGTACATATCCGAAGCCAGAAAACGTAGGATATATGCACTGTGCTGTTTTAAAGGCCCATACCAAGATTCTGATTACCGAAGAAGAACGAAAGGTGCGCCCGCGTCCCAGCAAATTAATCTGCACAGGTCCTCTGGCTAGGGACCTCATGGTTCGATATGGTGGCCATTCTCCGGACGAGGTAGTCGCTGGGTGCGCATTGAGGCACGGCTATCTGGAATCAATGGCCTTAAGATCAACTTTAAATCGCCCGATTAAAAACATTCTGGTGGTGCTTGAGGGTTTGCCGAGCATGTCGCCGTTCGTTCGGTTTGTTTTCGAAGCTCTGGAAACGAGACCAGAATTCAATACTGTTATAAGGCCGCACCAAGCATTCCCATTTAATTTGATTCTCCACCATGCGGGTCTTTCGGTGTCAGACTTCAATCGAGTTCGAATCAGCCAAAACGCTCAGATTGCTAGTGATTTCGAGAATACCGACCTTGTGATTTATATGGGTTCGACTGCGGCCGTAGAGGCTGGGTATATGGGGATTCCGCTCATTCATTACAAACATCCCAATCTATTGACAGATGATCCGCTCTTCGAGATAACTTCGCTTAAAAAAATAGCAGCGACACCAACCGAGTTATTCTCCGCAATCCAAGAATATGAATCTATGGATGATGCGGAATACGCGAACCAAGCCGAATCGCTCCGAAACTATATAAAAAATTATCTAACCATACCGAGCCCACAAACCACCTCTGTGTTTCTCCATGACAAAACTCCAGCAGATTAGAAATTCCATGCCTCTCCTAACGTCTCGTCCCTTTCGAAAGCTTTTGTTGTGACCAAATCACGATTGACAGTGTTGATGGCCGTATACAACGGTGGAAAATTCCTACGGACCGCCATCGATAGCATTCTCAACCAAACGTATCCAAAGTTTCAGTTCTTGATTGTCGACGATGCCTCTACAGATGACACTAGAGAGACCGTTCTGTCATACAATGATGAACGTATAGAGTTGCTATGTTTGGACAAGAATGTCGGCCAAACTGCCGCATTGAATGCCGGCCTACAACATGCTTCCACACAGTGGATCGCTAGAATGGACGCGGACGATTATTCTGCCCCTACCAGACTTGAAGAGCAGATGAAGGTTCTTGATTCCGACCCATCAATCAGCTGTTTAGGTACTTTCGCATGGATCTTCCGTGAAGATCCATCTATTAGTGATGGAGTAATCACTACACCAGAATCATATGATGACATCAAGCGGGTCTTGGTCGGATCACCAATTATTCACGGGACAATAATCATCAGACGGGACGCGTTATTGAAAGTTGGCGGATATAAAGACAGATATCGTTACTGCGCCGATATCGAGATGTATGATCGGTTTCTCCCTAGGTATACGGCTACTGTGCTTCCTCGCCAACTCTTAGGAGTCCGTCGTCATGTTAATCAAGGGTCTAATACGAGGGTCGCTTTTGATGAAGCAATCGAGATCTCAATGAATCGTCTGGCCACCCGAAATTACTCTCATAAAGACGAGGCGGTTATAAAGGCGAGTTTGTCTAGAGCATACCTATCCCGAACTCGATTTCTGGCTAGAGAGAGAAAAATGTCGGCCGTGCTGAAAGATATATTTTACGCACTGCGAATCTCGAAAAAGACCTTCATATCTAACTGTTTAATCGTCTATGTAGTCTACAATCTATCAGAAAGTACTAGGAATAAAATCTGGGGAATACTTCAATCACTACCGAGGCCTTTACGTTTCCCTTTCAACCGAGTCTCCCGACATTACTACAAATCCGAGCGTTAAAGTAAATTTGAACATCTTTATCACTGGAATAAGCGGTCTGCTAGGTTTAAACCTGGCTCACCTCGCACGTCATGATTTCAACGTTAGCGGGTGCTATTTTAAGTCTCCCGTCATCTCTGATGGAGTTAAAACCTTTCCATTAGATGTTACCAACTATCCAAAAGTTGTCGAGCATCTTCAACGGCTAAAGCCCGACTTAATAATCCACACTGCTGGATTGACCAATGTCGAAGCATGCGAATCTAACCCTAATCTAGCGTACGACATGCACGTGGTCGCGTCTAAACATATTGCTAGGGCCTCTTCGATGCTAGGTTCTCGTTTAGTCCATATCTCAACAGACCACCTTTTCGATGGAGAATCTCCCTGGAATACCGAAACAGACGACCCAGAGCCGATAAATAATTACGCCAAAACTAAATTACAAGCTGAGCAAGTAGTTATCCAAGAGTGCCCCCAGGCTCTTATAGTGAGAACGAATTTCTTCGGTTGGGGTACTTCATTGAAAGCGTCATTCAGTGATTGGATTTTGAGAAAGCTGGACCTAGGCGAAGAATTAACCATGTTCACTGACGTGTATTTCACACCAATATTGGTAAATCAATTAGGAAGAAAAATATTCGACCTCGTTCATAAGAACGCCGATGGGATATTCAACGTAGCCGGTTCTGACCGTCTAAGCAAATATGACTTCGCGTTGGAAATAGCCCGGGTATTCGGATATTCCACTGATTTGATACGTCCCATCAGTGTAAGAGATTTTTCCTTTATCGCTCGGCGTCCCAATGACATGTCATTGTCCTCCACCAAGGCCTCGGACTTTTTGGATTGTCCAATGCCAACGACAGAAGAAGGATTGAAAGAACTCCTGTCACTGCGCAGCCGCGGCTGGCCAGAAGCATTAGCTGAGAGCGTTGTCACACAATCACCAACTTCAGAAGTGGTGAGCAAAAAAGATTCAAGCAGATCTAACTATGCCTAAGAAAACCGTCGCGGTCGTCGAACCAATCATCTTGCCCGGAGGAGGGACCGAAGCAGTCACTGCCTGGATTATCGAGGCATTAAAAAACACCTATGAAGTATCACTGATAACCTATAGCAGGGTCGTAGCAGATGTTTTAAACCAATACTACGGCACCTCGTTAGACGACCAGCAATATTCCACGGTGCATCCTTGGATTCCCTCAATGTTGGTCAAGACCAACCGGTTTTCTATTCTAAAAGACCATCTTATGATGCGGTATTGCAAGTCAGTCCACAAAGATTTCGACCTATTCATATCCGTGGGCGGTGTGATGGATTTCGGTTGCCCTAGCATGCAATACGTCGCGTTCGCTCCAGCATCCACATTCGTAAAGGTTATAAGCCGCGAATCCAAGATGCCATGGTGGTATTACAAGTCCAAGCAAATAATCATGAAAACCTGCGAATTACTTTCTGGCTATTCCGAAGAATCCATGAAACAGAACATTACCCTGGCGACATCGGATTGGACAGGGAAGTTGATGGAATCAATGTACGAGTTGGGCAAATACGAAGTTGTCTTTCCTCCTGTGGATTCTCCTCTATCCGTCAATCCTTGGGAAACGCGAGACAATGGGTTCTTATGCATTGCCCGAATCGTACCCGAGAAGATGATTGACCAAGCAATCGAGATTATAAGGCGGGTGCGAGAACAGGGATTCGATGTCTCGCTGCACATAATCGGGAGGCAAGACGACTCTGCCTACTATAATAAGATTAAAGACCTATGCGAAGAAAACTCTAGCTGGGCAACACTCCACGGTATTTTGACCAAGCAACAATTATTCTCATTGATGAGTAAGAATAAATTCGGAATCAACGCAGCCCAAGGCGAGCCTTCCGGAGTCGCCGCTCTAGAGATGGTTAAGTCCGGATCGATTGTGTTCATGCGAGACGGAGGTGGATTACCGGAAATCGTAGACATACCTGATTTAACATACAATAGCGTAGCTAACGGGGTCGATAAAATAATAAATGTTCTGGCCTCCGACTCTTCCCAAGAAAAACTCCTGCGACGTTTGAGTTCTCAGAGTAAGTCGTTCTCAACCGAAGTGTTTACTGAAACCATACAAAGGGTTACCGACGAATTTTTTTCCAAACCGGTTCAGCCTCGGTCAGGTTCCTAAAAACGAAAGACGCTCAACAAAACATTTGATATATCGTTACCGAATATACACTGCTATCCGCAGTTTGCTCAGGGTCTTTGGCCTGGCCAAGCCCCTTCGCAACATCCTAGGCCCATTAGCCGGAAAAGTAATCGGAGTAGGATTAGGCCAATATAACCATCCGATTAAAGTGCACGGCCACTTGATGGTGCTTACTGTGGAAAGTGGATTTGCGCCAGCCGACATGGTTTTGGACCGATACGAAAGGGAAAGTACCAAGATATTCGAGGCCCAGACAGTTAATGGCATGGTCGTAGTGGATGTTGGCGCTCATGTAGGATATTACACGCTGATTGCCGCAAATCTGGTAGGTTCGACTGGGAAGGTATTCGCCTTTGAGCCCGACCCTACAAACAACAGATTACTTATAGAAAACATAAAATTGAATGGCTACACCAATGTAGAAGTCACAAACTTCGCCTTGGCGAGCAAACCTGGTGTCTCGACTCTCTACCGAACCTCTTTAGACAACGGCAGACACAGTTTGTACCGCCATGACCTACCCGTCTCTGGGACGGTTGAAATTGAAACCATCACACTTGACGCCTTCTTAGAGTCCCGTGGCTGGCCCCAGGTTAGGCTGGTCAAGATGGATGTCGAAGGAGCTGAACTTGAAGTATTGTCTGGAATGGAACAGCTGCTCAACAGGTCAAAAGAACTAGATTTAATTATAGAGTTCAACCCTTACCTGCTGAAAAATGCCGGCGCTGATAACACAGACCTAATTGAATCCCTTGTGCCATTGGGGTTCAAAGTATCATACATTGACGAAAGCCATGGTCTGATTCCCTTACCCGAGAGGGGGCAAGCTTCGATGATTACTAGACTAATGGAACACCAAGAGTCCGCAAATCTACTCTTCTCCCGAGGATGGAATCGATGAAATACTCTGAACCAATAGACCATCTGGCTCTACATTTTCTGTGAAAATAGGCATTGATTTAGTTAACCTACGCAGCGTAGACGAGGGTATTGGCCGTTATGCGCGCCAGGTTATTAATAGCATCTCAAACATCGACAAGATCGACAAATGCGTTCTGTTCATAACCAAATCTGCATCGGATCAGATTCAGGTAGAGAATCCGAAATTTCTGAAAAAAATCATAGAAGTCCGGCGAAAAAAATACATACCTGCTAACCAAATTTATTTCGCCCTTGGTAGGCACACTAGCGAATTGGATCTATTGCACTCTCCTGTATCAGTCTCTCCAATATTGTCCCGAACTAAAACAATCGTAACAGTACATGACTTAGCATATATTCACTTTCCTCACTACTACACTAAAACGGCTATAATGTATTGGCGGTTCGCTTACCGAATGGCGTGCATTAAAGCAGCGATAGTTTTGGCCGACTCCGATAGCACCAAACAAGATTTGATGAAGTTCATGAGGATACCGGACAGTAAAATCTCAGTCCTTTACCCATACGTTGACGCATTTGATAATCGGCCGTTTAAGGATGAAATTGAGACCCTGAAAGCGCATTACTCATTACCGGACAAATTCATCTTGCATGTGGGAGTCCCACATGCAAGAAAAAACTTACCCACTCTTGTGAAAGCCTTCAAAATGGCCAAACAAATGGGAACCTTCCCTCATAAACTAGTTTTAGCTGGCCCCAATAAAGGCTGGTCATTCAATGAACTAAAAGAAGAAATCAACCGCTCCCAGATGCAGAACGAGGTCATATTGCCTGGATATATCATGGACAGTGACCTGCCCGTATTGTACCGGGCCGCTGAAGCTCTAGTCTTTCCATCCATGTATGAAGGATTCGGCTACCCACCATTGGAAGCCATGGCCCAAGGAACTCCTGCGATTGTATCCAACATCTCTTCTATGCCTGAAGTGGTAGGCAATGCAGGGCTATATGCCAATCCTCTGGATTACCGCACTTTCGCAAACCAGATCGCTCGGTTCCTCTCCGACCCTGAATTAGCAAATGATCTCCGAGAAAAATCTATAATCAAAGCCCGCACATTCTCCCTTAACAGGATGGCCGAAAGCTTGTCTAGTGCCTATCAGCGCGTACTATCTACATAAATATGTCGTCCGGTCACTCCTAAAACGCGAGCGTAAATGAGAGTACTGGTATCAGCATTCACTTGCCATCCCGGTCTAACCTCCGGACTTGGATCAGGCGAGGACCTTTTAGGCTGGAATCTCGTAAAGCAGATTGCCCAACACCATGAAGTTTGGACTTTGACCCATGCGATGAATCGACTCGGTATCGAGCAGTCCATGCGGATCGAACCAATCCCAAATGCACATTTCCAATATATTGATATGCCCCGATGGCTTCGACCTATGCTCAAATACCAAGGGACACACCAAATATATGCCTATCTGTGGCAGATCAATGCCTATTTCAAAGCCAGACGACTCCACAGCCAGAACTCCTTTGACATCTTTCACCATGTCACTTACGCCAATGATTGGATGGCAAGCTACATAGGGGCCTTACTACCGGTGCCTTACATCCGCGGACCGGGTGGCGGTGCTCACCGAACACCAAGATCATTGAAACGGGAGTATTCTATCTTTGGTCGAATATGGGAAAACATCAGAGGAT
>Ga0310344_10002983_pt1 | contig 12679 bp, 14 predicted proteins | sample HC15DNA20200_MG_FD_203801 | JGI IMG/M metagenome (GOLD analysis project Ga0310344, IMG submission 203801) | Marine microbial communities from station ALOHA, North Pacific Subtropical Gyre - HC15-DNA-20-200_MG | ecosystem: Environmental > Aquatic > Marine > Oceanic | place: Pacific Ocean: North... | reverse complement strand
AAAATGCAATTAAAGTATCTCCGGGTAATGAGGATAAATTGGAAATTATAATTAAAAAAAATCAACTTGGAAAAGATGGACGCGTTGATGTTTATAGCGTAGGAAACCGTATCGACTGTTTAATAACTAACCTGCGCATAGATCGCCGCACGGTGGATCTTTCGATAAAAGAATTGGAAATACAAAACGAGAAAAATTTGGAACAAAAATTTGGAAAAGCTGGATCAAAAAGTGGGGCTGTCTTGGGGAGCATTTTGGGCAAAGTATTCAAATCCCAAAAGACTAAGAAAAAGAAATAATGGAAGATGTTGAAATCTGAGATAATTTCAAAATTATCAGAAAAAATTCACCGAAAAATAAAAAAATCAGAATTAGAAAAAATTCTCAAAGTAATAACAAATACCATAGTCAACGAAATAAAGTACCAAAAAGCTATCGAACTTAGAAATTTTGGAAGATTCTCTCAAAAAAAAATTGGATCAAGATTAAACGCAAGGAATCCACGTACGGGAGAACAAATTCAAGCTCCAGAAAGAAGGTCTATATCGTTTAAAATGAGTAGAGTATTAAAAAATAAGATCAATATAAAAGAGAGCAAAATAAATTGAAAAAAAATATTTTTGTTGCCCTAGATTTTTCAAACTTTGATAAAGCTTTAGATGTTGCCAGCAGTGTAAAAGATCATGCTGCAGGCCTAAAAATCACCAATGAATTATTTGCAATCATTGGAAAAGAAGGGATAAAAAAACTTTCAAGTTTTGGATTGGAAATTTTTCTTGATCTGAAGGTGTTGGATGTTCCTAATACAGTTAAAAAAACTGTGGCAAGTATTGTATCATTAAAAACTGTAAAATATTTAACAGTTCACACTAGTGGTGGTTACGATATGCTTAGATCAGCTCAAGAAACTGCTAACCAATTAGAATTATTGGGAGTTACTGTTTTAACCTCGCAGCCCGCATCAAAAAACCAGGTTTCAACATTGGCTAGTTTAGCCATCAAATCAGGACTGAGCGGTGTAATTGCTTCAGCACAAGAGTATGAATCTGTAAGATCTTTGTCTAAGGACTTAAAGATTTTTTGTCCCGGAATAAGAGGTGCTGAGGATAAAAATCATGATCAAAAAAGGGTCATGAGCTATTCAGAATTTTGCAAGATCTCAAAAAATGATAACAAAGCCTTCGCCGTTATAGGCAGACCAATCTATGAAGGTGGGGATGCTAGCCAAAGCATCAAAAAAATTATACAATCTGCTAAATAGTAAAATTAATCAAATTTTAGAATGATTAAAAAAGGCATACCTTTAATAGATCAGCACGATAAAAATTTCATGTATGGGAAACATGGGGGTGAATTGATCCCTGTCACCTTAAAAAAACCCGTAAGTGACCTTAGAAAGCTTTTTGAAAAACTTCGTGATGACAAATCTTTTTTAAGAGAAAGGGATGACTACTTTAAAAATTGGGTGGGAGAAACTTCTTTTTTTAAATTAGAAAATTTAACTGAACATTTAGGGGGCGCCCAGATATATTGTAAGAAAGTTAGTGATGCTCGTGGCGGTGCGCATAAAATATACGGAGCTGTCGTTCACGCAATGCTTTGTAAAAAATCTGGGAGAAAACTAATGGCGACCGATACAGGCGCAGGATTTAACGGGAAGCTCATGGCTCTCGCCTGCAAACATTTTGGAATTTCTCTAAAAGTTTTTATGGGGACTCATGACGTTGAAAGACAGTCCGAAAATGTAAAAGCCATTAAAGCACTAGGAGCAAATATAGTTCCTGTGGACACAGGAAGTAAGACGCTTGTTGACGCTGTTTCCGAGTGCAATAGATATTGGATGGCTAATTGTTCATCAACACACATGGCAATCGGATCGACAGTGGGAGCCAACATCTTCACCAAGATTTCGGCTTGGTCCACTGCACAAATTTCAAGAGAACTTATTGTTCAAATAAAAGATGAGTTCGGAGAAATTCCAAAGAAGCTTAAACTACTTAATTGTGTTGGAGGCGGCTCGTCGGCCATTGGAATGTGGAACTCTTTTATGGATTATCCAAAAAGCCAGGTTGAGTTTGTAGGGATCGAAGCAGGAGGGCCTCGCAACTCACCGCTACACGCAGCTCCTTTATCGAAAGGTGGAAAGTTAGGAATTCTTCATGGTGCTATGCAATACGTTTTAATGGACAGCGAAGCAAACATAATGCCAACCGCTTCAATAAGTGCGGGTTTAGATTATCCAGGCGTCTCGAGTCTCCATTGCTTCCTTAAAGATTGTGGTCGTGCACGTTATACTAATGCTGATGACGAATCTGTTTTGGAGGCACATAAACTATTAACAGAATTAGAGCCAGATGTTAGACCATCACTGGAACCACTACATGCGTTCGCGGAGTGTATCCGTATCGCACCTAAGTTAAGTTCAGACACAATCATTGTCATAAATGCATGTGGAGACGTCTTGAAGGACATTAATATTATTAGAAAAAGACTTGGAAATAAATATGCCCAAATCTGAATTAATAACAGCATTTGAAAAATGTAAAAAGGAAGGTCGTCCATCGCTGTTGACCTATCAGGTTGCTGGTGATCCAAATAAAAAGAAGTCTTTTGACATTTTAAAATCTATTTCTAAATCAGCAGATGTGTGCGAATGGGGTTTGGCTCATTCAGCAAATGTGGGTGATGGAAGACAGATTCAGGATGCAACATTTAGGGTTATAAAAAACAAGTTTAAGATTAAAGATGCTTTTGGAATTATAAAAAAATATAAAAGAGAACGAGACTCTAGACCTATAATTTTAATGTTTTACTACAATACTTTATTTCAATACGGTGAAAACAAATTTATAAAAAAAATGAAAGAAATAAGAGCAACGGGCTGTATATGTGTAGATTATCCCTTCCCTCAAAATAAATCTTTTGCTTTAAAATGTAGAAAAAACAATATCACATTTATTCAACTTTTGAGCCCCAACATAGAGACATCGCTTGCAAAAAAAATAATTTCAAATTCACATGGAATAATCTATTTTATTTCTCAGCTTGCCACGACCGGTAGTAAACTCAAAGGATCCCCTAAAACAATTTTAAAAAACTATAATAGAATTAAGAGAATGGCTCGGGGAAAATTTATAATTCTAGGATTTGGAATCACAGAAAAAACCATTGGTAAATTTAAAAAATCTGATGCTATTGTTGTGGGATCGGCTTGTTGTAAAGCAATTGCTGATTCAATAAAGAAAAAACATAGTCCTGCCATAAAGCTTGGTAAAATGGTAAAAAGATTGAAGGGAAAAATTTTATAAGCTTATGAAAAAATCAGCAGAAGTAAGATGAATTGGATTCGGGATAAAATAAAAAAATTTGGTGAATCTTTAAAAAGATACACTAGAAAGAGACCTTCTAAAAATGAACAAGAGAATGCTAATTGGATAAATTGTCCTTCCTGCAAAAAATTACAATATAAAACTGATCTTAAAGAAAAACAATTTGTCTGCTCTTGCAACTATCATTTTGATTATCCGGCTAAATTGAGATTGAAAAAGATTTTTGACGATGGAATTTACGAAAACATTCCTTGTCCACCCGCAGATCCTGATCCTTTGAACTTTAAAATCAATGGAGTTCCATACATATCAAAAAGAAAAAAATATGAAAAAGCAACTAATCAAGATTCTGCCTTTGCATGCGCTATTGGAAATATAAACGGTCTGTCTGCCGTTGTAGTCTGCTCTGAATGGAAGTTTGGAGGAAGCGCTATGACGCCAAAAGAATCTGAGCACTTTGTAACTGCAGCAGCTAAAGCTATTGAAAAAAAAGCTGATATATTTGTCTCGATACTACAGTCTGGGGGAATGGCTGTTCATGGTGGTGTTCCTGCTTTGGCTAGTGGTATGGTTAAAACACAGATTGCTTACTCAGAAATGAAAGATGCTGGAATTTTAACGGTTGGTGTAGCATGTTCTAAATTAAGCGGAGGTACATATGTGATGTGGTACAATAACGACATACTTTGTGTAGAGTCGCCAACTTCGCATGATATTTTATTTAGCGGTAAAAGAGTTACTGCAAACCTTAAATCTGGTGAGGAATTGCCAGAAGATTTCGGGCAAGGATCCTCGCTTGAGGCAATAGTTGATATAATATTTCAAAATAGATTAGAAATAAAAGATGGGATAACAAAAATTGCAAAGGTTTTGTTGAAAAAACCAGAAAAAAAATCTATAGCAAATACTCAACTTGGCACAGATGAGAGTATCGAAAACCAAATCAATCCAGAAACTTCTAAGAGTCAATCAGCATAAAAAAATTTCCCTTGGATTATCCCGAACCAAGAAAGCACTGGGTTATATTTCCTGGAGTAAAAAAACAAAATCAAAAATAGTAACTATTGGAGGTACGTCTGCTAAATTTAGCATTATAAATATTTTTAAAAAAATACTTATTAAAAACAAAAATTCTTTTGCTGCAACCTATTCGCCACACATTAAATCGATCGTAGAGCGTATGGAGGTTAATTCAAAGTTTATTGGTCTAAATCAATTAAAAAAAATTCTTAATAAAATTTACAAAATGCCCGTACGTTTAACAGAATTTGAAATGCTCTGTGTAGCTTTTGCCTATTACATAAAGAATAAAAAGATTCAATACACATTGGGGGAGATGGGCCTTTTCGGAAGAAAAGATGCGATTCGAGCACTGTTTCCGACTCCAGATATTCATGTCATAAGTCCAATCTCGTTTGATCATTTACATTGGTTAAAAAATAAAAAAAGAAACCTTAAGACGTTAAAAGAAATTGTTTATGAAAAAACTTCTTTTTTAAAGGCAAAAAGGATCTATATAGCAAAACAAGATTCGGATTCCTTAAAATTTATTAAATATTATTTAAAAAATAAAAAATGCTTTTATTATGGAAGAGATTTTTGGCTGAAGAAAAAAAAAGGAAAGTATTTTTATCAAGATAGAAAACAAAGCTTTATTATAAATTCTAATCTTTTAGGAGACTTTATGTATGAAAACGCTGTGCTCGCCATTAAAATTGCAATTGATGAAGGCATTTCGCTATCAATTATCAAGAAGTCTCTAAAAAACATAACAATGCCTGGTCGAATGCAGGAAATAAAATCTGGAAAATTAAGAAAGGGTTTGGCTAAATCTACTTTGATTTTTTGTGATGGAGCTCACAATTCATTGAGTTCAAAATCTATATGCGCTGCTTTGTCTAGTAAATATAAAAATAAGGATCTTTATAGCATTATTTCAATGATATCTTCTAAAGATCCCTCTTCGTTTTTGAAACCATTTAAAAGTTTCAAAAAAATATTTTTTGTGAACATGAGGCAGGACAATGTCTATCCAAAAGAAAAATTAAATGCTATTGCAAAAAAATTTAATATTCCTAGCGCCGTTTCTAAAAATTGTTACGAAGCTATAAAAAACGTTCCTAATAAGAAAAATGCTATTTTTCTTATCACAGGATCTTTTTATTATTTACAAGAAGTAATTTAGAATATTAATTAAATATGTTTTTTTATGACAGTTACAATTTTATCTTTGGGTTGAGCCCCTATAATAGTTTCACAATGTACGCCGTCTTTGTAGAGATAGAGGGTTGGAATAGATCTTATTCCTCCACCTAATGAAGTTGGTATGTTTGGCTGGGAGTCTAAATCGTGTTTCAAAATTTTACATTCCTTAATCTCGTTTGAAATTTCTTCTAGTATTGGCGCCAGTGCCTTACAGGGAGAGCACCATGACGCCCAGAAATCTACTAAAACTAATTTATTTTCAGCTATTAATTTTTTAAAAGTTTCATCAGTTGATGTTATTGTTGCCATAATTATTAGATAATGTATTTTTTACAAAAGTCAACTAAGGTTTCGGAAATTTTTTTTCCATTTCGGTGACATATGAATCATACTCATTTAAAAGTTGTAATTTTTTTTCATCTTTTTCTTTTTCAAACTTTGTCCCATAATCTACTAATTCTTTTGCAAATTTGGGAAAGGTATGCCAGTTAACATCTTCGGTTGTGTGCAATCTTTTTGAAAACTCATCTCTTACTTCATTAAAAACAGATTTAGACAAAAGTTCTGGTCTTTCCTCAAATAATAAAACCTTGTTAAACCAAGCATATTTTTTATTTTCCCATCGATCAAAAAGCTTTGCCCTGTCTTTCCATTCCATTTTGTGAAATAATTTCATGGTTTCCTCATCCTTCTTAGAAGCAAAACCATCCTTATAAAGCCTAAATTCAGGTATTAATTCTGTTTGATCCATGGTCTGCTTTTCTTCAATCGAATCATTATCTATTGTTCTAATCAACTCTATAAATTTAGGATTAGAATCTAAAATGGTTGCACGTCTTCTAAGTTCTGCCTCACCAATTTTTGAATAGGGTTCAAAATTAAAGGCATAAGAATAATCCATACAGATATCGAATTTTGAAGGCTTCACCGTTCGAATTACCTTGGGTGTCTTTGAAAGTTCCTTTTTCAAGTCCTGATAATTAAGATTCAAATAATCTTCCGGACTTACGCGTAAGTCCCAAAGCCTCGCATAATCAAAGTTGTTATAAAAACAAAACTTAAGTCCATACCATCTCGACTTACCATAGAAATAAGCCACATGAGAAACAATCTTGTTACTTTCAATAAATTTTTTTGCATCCATTTTGTGTGCTATTTTTAATCCTTGCTCCCAAAGTTTGGGCACTCTCTCCTTAATGAGCTTAGCCAGGAGAGCAGTCGCGTGAACATCTCCAGCGCTGGAATGAGAATTTTCATGAGGTATTCCATTCATTTTACATAAGCTTTCCAACTTAAATAAATCTGAGCCCTTGGGTGATACCTCACAATTTAGACTTTTATTGTCAATTAGCTTACTTGCTCTTGCTAAGAAAAGTGTATCCATCATTTTTTTTGGAAGTTTTTTTAATAACCATATATCTGGAATAAGAGACTTGTGAAACATTCTAACTAAAGCCTCATTATCAAAAGCAATGAAATTTTGACCAATTGTGCAATACGATCCCCATTTTGATAAAGTGCTGTGGATCTTGGTAGCTAGTTCAAAGCTTGAATTATTAGCGCCTACCAATTTATCAGTTCGAATTCCAGTAGTTAAACAAGCTCCTAAGGATGGCACACATGTAGGTCTAATTCGCGCACTCTCATGAAAAGATTCCAATTCTTTAAAACGTTCATCGTAAATCACGAAACTGGCTTCTAATACGCTTAGCATATTCACATTATTTTCAGAAGTTTCTATATCTCCTACAACTAAATTCACGGGCTCCTCATTTCTTTTTGGTCTTGTAAAAAACGACACATATCACATTCGTCAGGATCACTAAAATCTGGTATTTTTTTCTCTAATAATAATTTTTTTATCTGGTCCAGTGTGGGTTCTACCCATGAGTAATCCATTTTATAATTAATAACATAAACATCGAATTGTAAATTTTCCTTCCAATCCTTAGGGGAAATATCGCCGTTACAAAAAACAATATAGGAGTCCTCTGAAATTTTAAATCCGTTTTTTTCTAATAAATACCCATAAACTTCCAATTGATTTTTCCAAAATTTATGATGAGGTTTTCCTAAATATTTTGTCTGCTCTCCGTCTTTAGTTTGTGTGCTTTTGAATTCAACGGGCGATAAAGCTTTTGTCTTTAAATTAATTAAAATATCATCAACAGCTCCTTGCACCATTAAATTAGCTTTTTTATATTCATATTTAATGCCTTGAAAGTTTTCTCTCCATTCATCCATTTTTTCATGTTTGAACGGAACTAAATTAATATTGTTTTTTTTGAAATATCTGTGAGGCACTTGTTTTTTTCTTGCAACATCAAATGTTTTTTTCAAAAGAGTATCTGTTGCACTATTTAGTCTAAACGGAAGTCCCTTCAAATCTTTAATGCCCATTACATTTTGAACATAAAAGCATCGCTTACAGTCTAAGAAATTCTGTATCCTTGTCCTACTAACGGTAAAGGGATCGCTGCTGCCTGGATCAAACCGGCGAACTCTGCTATTCTTTTTTGTCAATTAACTCTTAAACCTTTCTAAAAATCTATAACCCTCTTCTATTCTCTAGCTAACGCAATTAATTTAAGGGGCTTTTGTTTTCAGGATCATCTATATCCTCTATTTTGTCCTCTTCAGCAAGAGTCTTTTCAATATTTTTTCCTGCGGTTACACCGTGCTTTTCCTTTAAATTAATTATTTGTTTTTCTAGATTTCCTTTTCCTGCCCACCCACTGTTTATAACTGCTCTTAAATTCATAGCATGAGAATTATAGCTGGTAACGAGTTTCTTAAGATATTTTTTTAAAGTCCCATATTTTTCATAAAGTTGGGAAGCGCTTTTTGTAATTTCATTAACATTTTCAATTTGCTTTTCTTTAGCTTTAAGAGTTTCAACAATTTTAATAATAGCCATAATGTTTCCAGGACCAGCCAAAATTACATTTTGATTAAAAGCCTTTTCGCCAATGTCAGGATCATGTTCCAGAGCAGCTAAATACCCTGCCTCAAAAGCAATGAACATTACAGTGCTAGGAAAAACCTTCCTTTTTAATGAATAGCCATATTTTTTTTTACTCAATGCTTTGATATGATCGTTGACAGATTTTAAGTGTTTAACTAGATGTTTTTTCTTTAATTCTTCATCTTTTTTTTCATTCACCCAGTCTTTCCAATTATCTAATGATACTTTTGAATCAATTACAAGATCGGTATCATTCGTCATTTTTACATATGTATCTGGTTTTATTGTTTTAAGCTCATTATCAGTATTTATAATTTTATCTCCTTGTTGACATGTAAAATCCCTTCCTTCCCGATACTCACAAGAATTAAGAACTCCTTTTAAGATTTTTTCTCCAATATTTCCTTGATACCTATTGCTTCCAGTAAGTTTCTCAGCCCAGTTTTTTAAGAAATCAATATTTTCTGCATCGGTTTTATTTTTTAACGCCGTTTCTGTTGTATATTTGCTTATTGCAGTTTTATGTTCGTCCACCTTGTTAATAGTTTTCAATTGTTCTTTGACTAGTTCTTGTTCTTTAGTAAGGGATTTTCTTAAATCTTCTTCGATTGTTTTCCTGCCTTCTATTTCTTTTTTTAAAATCTCATTTTCTTTTTCTTTTTCCAGAATAACGGTATTATCAATTGTTCCTGATTTTCTTTTTGTAAAAAACCAGAAAATTGAAGCGACTACACCACCAATTATAATTCCAAAAATTAAAGATTCATTCATTTATTAACCTATTTTTTTTAATTTTTTGAGTTGAGAGCTTCTTTCATCATCCAAAACTTTTCGAACGAGCTTCCTGTTACAATTCACTCCTAGCTTCTCACTAACTTTATCAGCTATTGATGTTCTGGTCTCAGTATTATCTTCTGCATTGTCAAAAATTCTTAAAATTTCTAACTTTTTCTTTTTTAGTGTCTCTCTACCAATTAAACTATTATTGTTATTTTTAAGATTTAATTTAATCTCTTCGATTTTAGAGTCGCTTGGAGGATAATAATAAGTTGGTACACTTCCATATTTTCCATCTCTTGTTACCTTAATCATCTTAATCTCGTTATTATTACCAAACCTTGGAAGATTGTCTGTACGATCAATCTTTATACCTTTTCTGTTCAAAAATTTTAGAAAAGAATCAGTATCTAAATAACCTCTTGGGGATTTTTCATTTTCCGCCCAATCCACATCGTGTTGTTTTAATTTATAGGGGTTATGTTTCATTTTTTTCCTCCATATTTAAGCTGCATTATAAACTTTTTCTGGTCCAGCCGCCACGTACTCTTTAAGAAAAGCAGAAGCATGTAAAATTTCGTTACTATGTGATAACGCATCTCCACTTACCAACTCTCCATTGAATTGAATTCTTTTACCTAGCGTGCCCTCTTCAACTTTAAATTCTTGCTGATTCGCTTCCTTTATCATTTTTAAGAATCTATATGCATCTTTTTCTGTTAAGAAAGATTTGTGGTTTACATTTCTAAAACTATTGACCGTAACTCCTCTAATAAGTTTTTTTAGATATTTTTTAAGCATAGAATTATTAGAAAAAACATCTAGGCTTTTTACTTCATTATTTACTCCAATAACAACACCAACGTCAGTGTCTCCTGCCTTAAAAAAGTTAGCAATTTCATCGCTAGTATTTTGTCTTTTTTTATAAATTTCATGAACTGAAGAGGTTAAAGACTTCACGCCAAGTTCTTTTAGTTTATCTGAGATTTCTGACCAGACTTTATGTTGTCTTCCTAAATTTCCTCTTGAAAAATACATAGAGTCTGAAACGGAGACTTCGTTGTTTACAAAAGAGCTCCATCTGTATTGTTCTCCGCAATTTACTCTGATTAATACGATTGAATTAGCAGGAATTAAAACGTCGTGCCTTACTATTCTATTCTGTCTAATTTTACTTCCTATAATTTGTTCTCCGCCTAAAATTAATAGTCCTTGGCTTGATTTATTAGCAATGCTCAGCCTGCTAACAAAGCCTCTTTCGTTGACCTCAGAAACATCAACCAGATCTTGGTTTAGAGCTTCGGAAAAAGTTAAATAGTTTTTGTTTGATTTCTGAACAGAACTTAGAAAAAAAACCACAATATTGTTTTTTTGTTCAAGTTTTGAAACTTTTAAATTTAAATTCATCATGCTCGGTATTTGTTCCACTCCTTTGAGTAATGGTTTATTTTTTTATTTTTATCTATACTATTTTCTAGAAGTAACGTAAGCATATCCGAAAATTCCCTTGAACCATCACCATTGCCATTAGCATGAGACAATTCATGTAAAAAAGTGCTAAATACTTTCCCAAAACTATTCGTCTTGAAAAGGTCTTTGTGAAGATAAATAGTCTTTGAATTATAATCTGAATTATTCTTCAATTCTCCTAGCAGATCTTTGCAAGATATTTTCTTAAATTTAATATCATACAAGTTATTATCTTCATCGTCTCTGTTAAACAGATTGGCAAAACTCGGGTTTAGACCCTTAGAGGCCTTGAAAAGAAAATCAATAGCTTTGTTTTCTTTTGAACTAAGTTCTTTAGTCTTTTTATTCTTAATGCGTTTCTCTGCATTAGATTTTGCACGAATAAATGCTTCTAAAGATGAGATAACGCCAAAACTTGTAAAATAACTAGGTAAATTAATTTTACCTTTCTTTTTCTGATCTTGGTCTCTTCTTCTAATAAAATTTTGAGTTTTTGTACTGAACCAGTCATTATAACTAATACTTCTGCTCCATGTCCATTTGCTCTCAGCAGTATATCTTTTATCAAACAAATCTTTTAAAGATTTATCATCTTTAAGACTTCCATAACTATGGGATGCGATCGAACTCAGAAGAGGATGGCCTTTGTGCCAGATTTTTTTTGATTTTTCTAAAATATATCTTATTGCCGGATTTTGACGCATAGATTGATAAGCAAATCCTGAGCGACTAAAAATTCCAAAATAAATACTTTGAACTCTTTGATCAAAAGCCTTCCGGTCTCTATCGCTTTTGACCCTTTTTTCTAGAGCAGCATAACTTTTGTCAATATTGATTATTATTGGAATATCTTTGATCTCAACTCTTTTAAGGCCTCTATAAAAACCACTGCCATTAGAGCTGTTAGATTTATAACAAGATATGCCGTTATATTCCCAAAGTTTTTCGCCGATAAGAGGGTTAGAGTCGTAAAAAAAGTTTTTCAAACCAGATTTAAAAGCATCCTTAAACTCTTTTTTCATAACTTTGTTGAGAATTAAATAGCTTCCCTTAATCTTGTTGATCTCAAAATAATGATAAACAAGCGGTCTAAGTTCTGTTCCTTTAACTTCATCTCCCACGCCAACGATAAGAGCTTGAGATCCTGAAATGCAGATTGGATCATAGATGGAGTGCCTACATAAATCGCTAAAAACTTTTTTTTGACCTTCTCCATTGATTCCTACTTGATTTTCCTCCTCTGATTTTTGCGACCCGATATAATATAATTTTTCAAGATTATATTCTGGTGGTGCATAAATTGAAATTTGATCGCCCTTAATTTCAGTTTTAACATTAGAAATATCTATTTTTGCAGAAACGCAAGAATCTCTAAAATTTTGGTAGCAATCTAAACTGATTTGTAAAGGTGACCATGCTTCAGCTCCCCAATTAGTAGTTACACTGCTAGTAACCGACTTTAAATGCTTAGCATGTTTGACTTGAGGTAGATCCTTCAGCATTTCAATGTATCTTTCAATATTTTTGTTATTAGTCATTATCTTCTCCGTCTCTATCATTTTGAATTTTTGGAGGACCGTTTAATGCATCTTTGCCGGCACTACCCCACAAACTTAAATCGCCACCGATTATCTTTAATGCCTCTTCTTTGGTCATAGAATTTTTAGACTTTTGAGCTTTATGTTTTCTACCAAGTTCCCTGAATTCCTTAGTGCTAGCTTTTCTTTTGTATAATGACTTAAAAGAATCAGATATTGCTTTTTTTCTTTTTCTCTCATTAACCAGGGTCTCGACGGTCTTACTAATTGAAAGCTCTGTTTCTCCTGGTAATAATTCCTTGCTAAGAGTTTGTAGGTCTTCGTAAGTTTTTCTGGATAAGCTTACATTTCTATATTTTGAAAAATCAGTCATTATCTGCCTCCTTTTGTTGAAC
>Ga0310344_10002982_pt1 | contig 12679 bp, 9 predicted proteins | sample HC15DNA20200_MG_FD_203801 | JGI IMG/M metagenome (GOLD analysis project Ga0310344, IMG submission 203801) | Marine microbial communities from station ALOHA, North Pacific Subtropical Gyre - HC15-DNA-20-200_MG | ecosystem: Environmental > Aquatic > Marine > Oceanic | place: Pacific Ocean: North... | reverse complement strand
CCCGGACCACCCGCAAAGAAATTTCGGAAAGGCGGCAGAGCCGTTGTCGTTCCGTAAGAAGAGCCATAAGCAAGCTCAGAGTTAATCTTAAACATCCACTGCCCCCACAATGGCATATATTTTGTGAAGTCCATCGATGCAATATAGTATTCGACATCACTGTCGGGCAACGATCCGGCGATATTCGCTCCAATTCTCGTTCCAGCAGTAGGAAAGAGCGCGCGATTACGTGAATCGTATATCCATCCCATATTCAGTTCTAAACCATCGGTCGATGTCCCGAAAACGTCTTCACCAGGGACGTCGATTGGGTTTCCGTTATTCATCACCCACTCGCGGGCCTGCTCAGAACTGAACAAGCTCGTAACGAGTTCAGCCATCTGATAAGAAAAACCGAACCGGATATATTGAAACTCACTAATTGGATACGACCAATCCGCTCCGAGCGAAATAGTCTCCGTAGAAAAAGCCGAGCTAGCCGAAGTAAACTGAGTAATATCCTGGAACGATGCGGAGAGTGTTCTCGTGAGTTCATCGACAGTTCTATATGGTTCCGTGTAGTCAAAACTAGTGATCGTCGCGAACTCACCACCTGTAATATTCAGGCTGACTCTGTTACCAGTACCCATAAAATTTGAGTGTACAAAATTGCCATTCAACTGTGCGCCCCAGGTCTCCGAGTACCCAATACCGCCACCAAATTGACCAGGTAACCCCTCTTCGATTTGGAAATCAACGTCAACGAGGTCTGGGGTGCCGAGTACAGGAGTAGTCTCATAGTCCACCGATTGAACGTACGGTAACCGTTGTAAGCGAACTTGTGATCGATCTACCAACACATTGGAAAGATACCCACCTTCAAGCTGGCGCATCTCCCGACGAAAAACCTCGTCGTTAACGCTATTCGAACCATTAAAATTGATCCGACGGACATAAACGCGATTCTGTGGATCAATGAAGAACGTTACGACCGCTTCCTTTGTTTCACTATCGAGCTCCGGGACTGCTTGAACTTGCGAGAATGCATAACCATCCTCGCCTAGACGCTGGCGCATCAGCTCTTCGCTGGCCGCAAGTAGACCTTGAGAATAAATCTGACCGGGGGCTGTTAGGATTCGAGCACGAAGATCCTCCTCGGGAACAACCATTTGTCCTGCCAGCCTAACGTCGGAAATCGTGTAACGTTGGCCTTCAGTGATATTAACGGTAATGAAGATGTCGCGCTTATCTGGTGAAATAGCGACTTGGACACTGTCCCAACGAAAATTAGCGAAACCACGATCCATATAGAATGACCTAAGTGTCTCTAAGTCTCCCTCTAATGCCTCCTTCGAATAACGATCATCATTTCTAAAAAATGACAGCAAGTTACCCGTCCGCAGCTCAAAGGTATCTAGAATTTCATCGTCCGAAAAACTAGAATTACCGACAATATTAACCTGACGAATTTTCGCGCGGTCACCCTCCATGATCTCGATCCCAACGCGAACCCGATTATCCGGTAAAGTCTCGATCGGCGTCTCTATCGAAACACCATACTTACCCTGGCTAAAATACTGTTCGGTAAGCGCCTGCTTTACCTCCTCGAGTACGGATTGATCGAAAACCCTACCGCGCGCGAGCCCAACTTCCCGAAGCGACGTTTCCAGCTGCTCTGTCTCAATATCTTCATTACCCTCGATGGTGAAGTCTTCGATCGAAGGACGCTCAAGCACCGCAATAATCAAAGTATCTCTATCACGCCTAAACTCAACATCTACGAAAAACCCGGTCGCGTAGATCGCTCTTATTGCTTCCTGAACCCGCTGATCATTCAATATATCGCCAATATTAACGGGTAGGTAGTTATATATTGTTCCTTCAGAAATTCTCTGGGCGCCCTCGACACGAAAATTGCGTACTGTCCAAGGGTCGAAAGCTTGAGCTAGGCTAACACCCGTCAAGCAAGCTAAAAGCAGCGAAATACGCAAGCGAAATTGTGTCCTAGACTCCATTCTAGTCAACCTAAAATCCGCGAAATATCATTATAAAACGCAAAGCTCATTAGAACGGCCAGCAACAGAAAACCAACTTGTTGACCAAAAACCATTGAGCGCTCTGATAACGGTGAGCCCTTCACTGCTTCTGCTAATTGATAAACGATTTGGCCACCATCCAATAGCGGCACAGGTAGCAGGTTTAGAATTCCCAGACTGATGCTCACAATACTTAAAAAACTTAAGAAGGCCCCTAAACCCGCACGCGCACTATCTCCCGCATAGCTTGCGATATTGATCGGCCCACTGATATTGCGAACTGAGACGTCCCCAGTAATCATTCGTCCGAGCATCCGAACCGTCAACTCGCTCATTTCCCAGGTCTTAGCGATCCCCTTAGGCACAGCGGCAAATACGCCGTATCGCTCCGTAGTCGATGCGTTAGCCGCGATGGCTCGGATCACATCGGGATTCTCACCGGCACCTATAAGACCGCGACGCTCTCCCGGAACACCACCCTCAACAGCTGCATCACCGATTTCCATTTCGAGAGTGAACTCTTTCCCCAATCGATCTACTACAACCGTGACGAGCTTGCCCGGACGATCACGCACAACCTCGACGAGCTCGGAGAATTGATTCACAGGTTGCCCGTCAAGCGCCAACACCCGGTCCCCGCTACGAAGACCTGCACGTTCTGCAGCAAACCCTTCCCTCAGCTCCCCTAGAACGGCCGGCCGAATCGGACCCGGCTCGAATCCGAGACCTACGAACAGTCCTTCAGGCTCCGTAAGTTCGGCCTCTCTACCGCGAACATCTAGCTCCACAGGCCTCGTCCTACCGTTAGAATCCCTCACAGTAAAATTGATCAGGCCGTCAGCTAGAAGTTCGTCAAGAATCCCGAGAACCGCACCCTCCCAAGTCTCGGTACTATGACCTCCGACTGCAATTATCTGCTCATCCACCAGCAGACCCGCTTCGGCGGCAACCGTTCCAGGCGTCACAGGACCGACTATAGCTTTTATTCCTGGTACGCCGCTTACGAACATCAACCAGTAGGCCACAATCGCGAAGAGAAAATTAAAGCCGGGTCCAGCTAGTAGCACGGCGATTCGATGCGGAACGGGACGGCGATTAAACGCTCGGTGTGCATCTTCTCTCGGTACTGGAGCCTCGCGCTCATCAAGAAGTTTTACGTACCCGCCTAGAGGTATGCTAGACAGCCAGTATTCAGTCGGTGTCGCCGCAGTAGGCTCTTGTTCGGCTGAGCTTTGAACGGCAGCAGTGATCCTTTGTGGTATCCGCATCACCTGCGCTGAATCTCGTTCGCGCCAGCGCATCAAGGGTTTACCGAAACCAATCGAGAACCTCAAAACCTTGAAGCCGAGCCGCCTCGCTACGTAGAAATGACCAAACTCATGAATAGTCACGAGAACGCCAATGGCAACAAGGAAAGCGACAATCGCGGACAAGAATTCAATCATGGTGTGTAAGGCCTAGCGTGCATTTAAGTAGCGGATGGTAAGCCGTTGAATATTATACGCCTTTACCATCTATCATTGTCGAGTACTGGCAAAATAGATTTTTAAATATCTGATAGCATCATGAGGGTATAGGCCGATATTGGCACACCTCTAGCTCAACTAAATTCCAACCATCTGAATACCGAAAAAAAAGAGTGGCACAGCCGCCGAAATGCTGTCTATGCGATCGAGCACACCCCCGTGACCAGGCAATAGCCAACCACTGTCCTTAAGCCCGGCGTGGCGCTTCAACATACTGATTGTGAGATCACCGACTACCGACACAATAGCGGCTGCGAGTGCTATGGAAACAAAGGCGATAGAAGGTATATCTAAGGCGATGCTAGCAAACAACGCAACTACTGCAGCAAGCATTAATCCACCGATCACTCCCTCCCAGGTTTTCGAGGGACTGATATTTTTCGCTAATTTTATCTTTCCGAACCTACGGCCAAAGAAATAAGCTCCAATATCGGCAACCCAGATAGTCCCTACAAGAACTAGTACCATAAGTGGGCCATGTGACTCGCTACCATGGAGATATACGAGCAGAAACCAGGCCGGTAACAACGCGATAGGTCCAGAAACCATCACAATACTAGTCGGCAATCGGCGCGGATAAGCCCATAGAAAAAGATACGCTAGTAGCCACCAACCACAAGCCAAGCACGCGATCAGCTCGGCGCCGCGTGCATCGAACAACGGACCCACCCCCAGCATTATTAAGAGAAATATTATGCAGTAAGCTTTTGTCAGTTGACGGAATTCGGGCACGAACCCTATCCATTCACGGGCACCTACCAACCAAGGAAAGCCTAGAATTACCGCAAACGCCCAAGTTGGAAGCAACAGGATAGAAATAACCGTCGCGCTACCTAGTACCAGCGCGGTAAAAATACGCGTTTTCAGCAACTTATGGCCCCGACTTGATCGCTTGTTTGTCCGAAGCGCCGTTGTCGGGACGCGTAAAGCTCTAACGCCTGGTCGAGTTCGCTTATCGAAAAATCCGGCCACAACAGTTCCGAAAAATATAATTCGCTGTAGGCTAAATTCCATAACAAGAAGTTACTTAAACGTTGTTCGCCACCGGTCCGAATGAGTAAATCAACGTCCGGGAACTCAGCCATAGCCAGCGAAGCAGAAACTAGATCTTCGTCTATACTTTCCGGATCAAGCTTTCCGGCAACAATTTTCTCCGCTAGTAGCCTCGCTCCACGCGTTATATCCCATCGTCCGCCATATGCTACCGCAACAACTAATGTCATTCGGCGATTTCCTTGGGTGCGCTTTTCGGCAGCTTGAATCGCCTTTTTAAGCACCGGGGTTAAGGATTCTATATCGCCAACAAAGCAAAGACGTATACCTTTCTCCTCGAGCTCAACAACCTGTCTATTCAGCGCCTCCAAGAAAAGCGACATGAGGCCAAGCACTTCCTCACGCGGCCGACGCCAATTTTCACTTGAGAACGCAAATAGAGTAAGCACCTCAATACCAATTGTTGCGCAGCGCTCGACAAGACTTATTACTGGCTTGATCCCAGCCGAATGCCCCTCTTTACGCGATATCCCATGATTCCGTGCCCAACGGCCATTGCCATCCATGATGACAGCCAAATGGCGCGGCGGTAGGTGTTTCCCTCTATTTTCCTTGATAGACGCGAGCATCTTCTAGAAATCCATTATTTCTTTTTCTTTTTTATGCAGCAATGTTTCCATTGTAGCAATCGCATTGTCAGTCAGTTTTTGAATTTCATCGTGAGCGCGATGATCCTCGTCCTGTGTTACAAGCTTTTCCTTAAGTAGTTCTTTCACGTCCGCGATTGCATCACGACGAATGTTGCGTACGGCTACCCGACCCGCTTCCGTTTCGTGGCGAACAACCTTCACTAGCTCTTTACGGCGTTCCTCCGTCATAGGTGGTAAGGGCACCCGGATAACGGTCCCAGCTGTAACTGGCGTCAAACCCAAATCCGACGTCAAAATCGCCTTCTCTATCATAGCTACCATCTGTTTTTCCCAAGGGGCCACGGCTAGTGTCCGCGAATCTTCAACAGAAACCGTAGCTACCTGACCGATAGGTACCTCAGACCCATAATAATCAACGGTTACGTGCTCCAGCAGAGAGGTATGCGCCCTCCCGGTTCGTAACTTTCGAAATTGACCTTTAAGGATGGCGACACTTTTAGTCATCCTCTGGTCCGCATCTTTTTTAACGTCATCAATCACCGTATATCCTAGTTTTATCTACTTGGTTAGACACCGTAGTGCCGATGACATCACCCTTCATCAATCCGACCAAGGCGTCAGCATTATTAAGATTGAAAACAATCAGCGGAAGCTCATTCTCTCGGCACATCACGATAGCTGTAGCATCCATCACCTGTAGCTTATCCGCCAATACCTGATCGAACGATAGGTCCTTATAACGAACCGCGTTCGACTGCTCAATCGGATCTGCCGAATATATTCCATCTACTTTAGTTGCTTTTATTAGTACGTCAGCGCTGATTTCGATAGCACGTAGACTAGCCGCAGTGTCAGTGGTAAAGAAAGGGTTACCGGTACCGGCTGCAAAGATCACCACGCGTCCCTTTTCAAGGTGACGAATCGCTCGGCGCCTAATGTAATCCTCACAGACATCGTTGATCTGCAGTGCGGACATAACTCTCGCAACCACACCGCAACGCTCTAGCGCATCTTGCACGGCCAATGCATTAATTACAGTCGCCAGCATGCCCATCTGGTCTCCCGTGACACGGTCCATACCTGCCTCTGCAAGGCCCACACCACGAAATATGTTGCCACCGCCGATTACAAGTCCAACTTGGACCCCCAGCTCCACTACTTCCAAAATCTCGGCTGCAATCCGTTTAATTACCAGTGGGTCGATGCCATATTCCTGGGCACCTAACAAGGCTTCACCGCTGAGTTTCAGCAGAATTCTCTTATAGACGGGGGAGTTCTGCCCCATGCGCACCTCAATTCTCACCGACTAAAAAACGAGCTTCGCGCTCAGGAAATACAACTACAAAAGCTGCTATACCTATAGATTAGCGGCTCTGAGTGGCCTGCGCCATGACTTCCTGTACAAAATCATCTTCTTTTCGTTCTATCCCCTCACCAACCTCGAACCGCACGAAACTTAACGCACTAGCACCCGTCGATACCAACAGGTCCGCAACCTTAGAATCAGGATCCTTTACAAACGGCTGACCCGTTAATGTAATCTCATCTAGGTGTTTGCGCAGACGCCCCTCGACCATCTTCTGCACTATTTCCTCTGACTTACCTTCCTGGATTGCCTGAGCCGCAAGAATATCGCGTTCCGTAGCAAGCTCATCCTTCGGTACATCATCAACGCTGACATAACGAGGCGAGGTCGCAGCCACTTGCATCGCCAAATCTTTTGCCAACGCCTCATCTCCACCTTTCAGCTCAACAAGCACGCCAATTCTCCCCATATGGGAGTAACTACCTACCGTCTCGCCGCTTTCAAGAATTTGAAATCTCCGAACAGCAATATTCTCCCCAACCTTAGCTACGAGTTCCTGTCGTCTTGTTTCTAGAGTTTCACCTCCTGAATCCGACGCCATAAGAGCAGCTAAATCGTCATACTCACCGGTTAGAGCGGCGGCAGCGGCAGTCTCTGCAAACGCAACGAAGTTCTCATCTTTAGCCACAAAATCAGTTTCGGAATTTACCTCTATAACAACGTAACTATTTCCATCAGCGCTGTCCTTAACTAATACCAGGCCTTCCGCGGCAACACGGGATGCTTTTTTATCCGCCTTCGCCTGGCCACTCTTTCGCAAAAGCACGCCAGCGTGTTCGATATCACCATCCGCTTCAACTAGTGCTCTCTTACAATCCATCATTCCCGCACCAGTACGCTCACGAAGCTCCTTGACGAGCGCCGCTTCTATCACCATACCCATTCCTCTACTCGATCATGAATGAAAACCTTAAATGAGGCATTGCTCCGCATTTGATTGTTTAACAAAATTTCAGTACCCGTCACTATTTTAATTATCGGCCTTTTTAGTCGCAGCCTTTTTAGTCGCGGCCTTTTTAGTCGCAGCCTTTTTAGTCGCGGCCTTTTTAGTCGCAGCCTTTTTAGTCGCGGCCTTTTTAGTCGCAGCCTTTTTAGTCGCGGCCTTTTTAGTCGCGGCTTTTTTAGTCGCGGCTTTTTTAGTCGCGGCTTTTTTAGTCGCGGCCTTCTTTGTAGCCTTGCTCTTGGGGCTCTTCTCGGAAACGAATTCAGCCGTTTCCAGCTCCCCATCAGATTCGATCGCTTCAGGCGCGGGAATAGCTGATTCAGAACTTACGCTTTCATGTGTCACGGCGGCTTCTTTTATCTCGGTCCGATCTAGCTCGGTCTTCCTAGCTGCTGCCTTCTCAACTGCGCTTTTCTTTGTGGTTGTCGTGACCTTACTTCTCGACGGCTGCGCCTTAGGCTTACCTTCTCGATCAAGCTCGACAAACTCATCCTCTCCATCCGGGACTGCCGGAATAGACGCCCTACCATCCAGGACTGCATCCGCAATTCCCTGCGCGTAAAGTTGAATCGCGCGCATCGCATCATCATTACCGGGGATAATGTAGTCCACCAAATCCGGTGAACAATTCGTATCGACTACGGCAATCACGGGAATATCAAGCTTTGCGGCTTCTTTGATTGCAATCCCTTCATGACCTACATCAACGATGAAGACTGCATCTGGCAAGGATTCCATATCCTTGATACCACCGAGAGTCCGCTCCAACTTCTCAAGTTCGCGGCTCAGGCCTAGAATTTCTTTCTTCGTAAAATCGGCGCTACCACCATCCGCCGTTATTTCTTCAAGATCCCGCAGCCGCTTAATCGACTGGCGGATAGTTTTGAAGTTCGTCAACATACCACCCAGCCAACGATGGCTCACGAACGGCATACCGCAACGTCTTGCTTCCCCTGACATCGCCTGTTGTGCCGCGCGTTTCGACCCAACGAACAGGACGGTACCACCATCGGCAACTAAGTTACTGATGAATCGGGTGGCCTCAGCATACAGGGGTAGCGTGCTTTCCAGATCAATGATGTGGATGCGGTTCCGTTCGCCGAAAATGAAAGGTGCCATCTTCGGGTTCCAGAAACGGGTTTGGTGACCAAAATGCACTCCCGCCTCCAACATCCGGCGCATGGTAACGTCGGTCATAAATACTCCTATCTCGGGTTAGTCCTCCACGCGCCCCCAACAGCAACCTCCCGCCTCGATTTCAAACCGGAAAGCACCCAGCTGCAGGTTTTAGCGCGTGTGTGAAGTTAATTGCCTCAAGGGCGCGCGCTTTATACCATAGGAGCATCGTAGCAACAATCGCCCCACCTTTGAATTTCAAGGGTTACAATCCCTTAAAACTTGAACTTCCTGGCTCCTACGGACTGTTTCTATATAAATGAATATTACGATCAAGACACCTGAAGAGCAGGAAAAGATGCGCATAGCAGGGCGACTAGCGGCGAGCGCACTCGATATGATTGGTGCAGAAATAGTTGCTGGAATTTCGACCGATGAGCTAGACCGCATCTGCCACGACTATATCGTAAATACGCTCGACTCGATTCCAGCCCCCTTAAATTATCGCGGCTTTCCAAAATCCATATGTACGTCAGTCAACCATGTCGTGTGTCACGGTATTCCAGGAGACCGTATCCTCAAGAACGGTGACACACTAAACATAGACATCACGGTCATTAAGGACGGCTACCATGGTGATACCAGCCGTATGTTTTTCGTTGGTCCGGCTCAGGTACTAGCGGAGCGAGTTGCCCGCGTGGCCTACGAGGCTATGTGGCTTGGCATCAAAGAAATCAGGCCTGGCACGCATCTGGGCGATATAGGCAATTCGATCCAACAGCATGTAGAAGCGAATCGTTTCTCAGTTGTGCGTGAATACTGTGGGCATGGTATCGGGCGTGGCTTCCATGAGGACCCGCAGGTACTTCACTACGGTAAGCGCGGCATAGGCGTTGAGCTGGAGACAGGGATGGCTATTACCGTCGAACCGATGGTGAATGCTGGTAAGCGACATGTAAAACTACTTAACGACGGCTGGACTGTTGTGACCAAAGATCACTCTCTATCAGCGCAATGGGAGCACACCGTTCTCGTCACCGATGACGGCTATGAAGTCCTGACCCTCGGCGCCGACGACCGGGAATCATGAATTGAATACAAGAGCGAACCCCGTCGACCTCGCGCCCCCTCAGTCAATTGATATGCTGATAGATTCATGGGCGTTAAGCCAGGCACTCGAGGCTGCCGAATCCCCGATAAAATACTTCCGCGAATGCCTAGCAGCAACCGATGCACTACTAGCCAAGAGCTTTCACGCCAACGTTGCAATCGAGAAACTACTCAGGCATCGAGCTCATGCTGTAGATGAAATCATTGTAACCGCCTGGCAACATTTCACTCCGGCGGAATATAATCAGACTGCGTTGGTGGCAGTAGGAGGCTACGGGCGCGGTGCATTGCACCCATACTCGGACATAGACCTGATGGTGCTGCTCGCGAAGGACAGCGATGCCGCCCTAAATGAACATGTCGGAAAATTTCTAACTTTCCTATGGGATATCGGCCTCGAAGTCGGTCACTCGGTTCGCACGCTAGATGACTGCGAGAAGCAAGCCCGTGGCGATCTAACAATCGTAACGACGCTGATGGAATCACGTCTCCTTACGGGCTCCCAGGAACTATTCGACGAACTGGCCACACATATCGGCGCAGAGAAAATGTGGAATTCCTCGGAGTTCTTTCAAGCAAAGCTCGACGAACAAAATGCGCGCCATCTCCGCTACGATGATACTGCCTATAATCTCGAACCCAATGTGAAAGGTAGCCCCGGGGGCTTGCGAGACATCCAGATGATCGACTGGGTCGCGCAACGGCATCTCGGAACACGAAATCTGGCTGGACTCGTCGATCATGGGATTCTAACTCCAGGACAACTCCGAATCCTGACGGCTGGTCAGACGCTGCTGTGGCGTATTCGTTTCGGTTTGCATCTACTCGTGGGTCGCCGTGAAGACCGACTGCTGTTCGACCATCAGATCAAACTAGCAAAAATGCTGGGCTACGAGGATGCGACCTATACGCTGGCCGTGGAGCAACTGATGCAGCGCTACTACCGAACGGTCATGGAGCTCAGCCGACTAAACGAAATGCTACTGCAGCTCTTCGAAGAAGCTATTCTTGTTGATCCTAATGCACCGGCAACACTCATGGGATCACGCTTCCAGTCACGCAACGGCTATCTGGAAGCTGTCGATGAGAACATCTTCGCTCAAGATCCCTCAGCGTTGCTGGAAATATTTCTATTACTTGAGCAAAACCTGGATCTTAAAGGCATCAACGCACGGACTATCGCACTGATAAAGCAACATCTGTGGCTGATCGATGAAGAATTTCGCCAAAACCCACACAATCAACGATTGTTCCTTAACATTCTGCGGGCACCACAGGGAGTAACCCGAACTTTACGCCGGATGAATACCTACGGTGTGCTCGGACTGTACATCCCAACATTCGGCCGCATCGTCGGCCGAATGCAATACGATTTGTTCCACGCCTATACGGTCGACGCACATACCTTGTTCGTTGTAGAAAATCTGCGACGTGCATCTCTCCCGCGATTCGATCACGAACACCCCAAATCCAGCCGGGTTATGCAGTCACTAGAAAAACCAGAAATCGCTTACCTTGGAGGGCTTTTTCACGATATTGCTAAAGGCCGCGGCGGCGACCATTCAACGCTCGGCGCAGTAGATGCGGAGGCCTTCTGTCTTGAGCACGGAATGAGCCGATACGACGCTCGACTCGTGGCATGGCTCGTTCAGAATCATTTGCTGCTCTCAGTCACCGCGCAAAAGAAAGACCTCAATGACCCAAAGGTTATCAACGAATTCGCCCAAAAAATCGGCGATGAGACACATTTAGCCTACCTCTATGTACTTACAGTTGCGGACGTCAGAGGGACAAATCCAAAAATCTGGAACTCCTGGAAAGACACGCTGTTCTGGGAGCTCTACGAACTAACAAAAGGAGCTCTACGCCGCGGCCTCGCGCATCCGATCGACGGGGAACAACTTGTCAAAGAAACCCAAGCAGAAACAGAAAATCAGTTGCGGCTTGCCGGACTCTCTCGCAACGACTGGCAATATATCTGGTCGAATTTTACCGAAGAATATTTTTTGCGTCATCGACCAGAAGAGATCTCTTGGCACACACGAATCCTCACCAATGCCGCCGACCAACATCCGGTTGTTATCGACGTTAACGACGAACTAACGCCTGGCCTGACTGCCCTAATGGTTTTCGCACCTCAAGAACTGCGTTCGTTCGTCCAGACTACTGCGACATTGGATGAGCTCGGTCTAACAATCGTCGACGCACGTATCGTTACGATGCGAGACAAGAAGACGCTCAATACGTATTTTATTCTCGAAACTGACGGTAGTCCGATTTCAGGTAACCGCCGTCTTGAAGAAATTCATGCCCGAGTGCTACGGTCACTTACTAGAACGGATACTCGCGTAATTCGAGTAACTCGACGTGCACCAAGACAAGTCCGTATGTTTTCTACGCCGGTCAGAATTAGCGTTTCCCACGATCCGACTAATCGACGGACTGTTCTCGAACTTGTCTGCGGAGATCGACCGGGATTACTCGCCCATATCGGCAAGCTCTTCGTCGAACAGAACGTTCAACTACAAAACGCGAAGATCGCGACACTCGGAGAGCGCGCGGAAGACGTGTTTTTCGTGACTGCTGATAACAATCAGCCGCTCAATGAAGCGGCAGCACAACACCTCGTCAATTCACTCGAAACGACGCTAGCGGAACCCGAAACGATATAAAAACCTGAGAAGATAAATCCTTATGACTACAATCCAAAATATTATAAATTCCGCCTGGGAAAGACGGACCGAGTTGTCACCCAGCAAAGTTGAACCTGAGATAAAAAGCGCCGTCGAGCAATGTATCGAAGCTCTTGATAGAGGCGAGCTACGGGTAGCTGAACCCGGAGCTGACGGCAAGTGGTTAGTAAACGAGTGGCTAAAAAAAGCGGTTCTTCTCTATTTTCGGATCAATGACAATACGCCCGTAGACGGTGCCTTCACCCAATATTTCGATAAGGTGCCACT
>Ga0310344_10002980_pt1 | contig 12682 bp, 13 predicted proteins | sample HC15DNA20200_MG_FD_203801 | JGI IMG/M metagenome (GOLD analysis project Ga0310344, IMG submission 203801) | Marine microbial communities from station ALOHA, North Pacific Subtropical Gyre - HC15-DNA-20-200_MG | ecosystem: Environmental > Aquatic > Marine > Oceanic | place: Pacific Ocean: North... | reverse complement strand
CGCTTTTTTTGGCTTCCCACGTTTGAAAGGACCTTACCCTGGCCTCTCAAAGCCAAACACAGGAACTCACCGTTCCGCCCTTTGACCTGAGCAAGCTGTCTTTCGTCGTTGGTACCCACATCGCAGCAGCCATCGGCATCGTTCTCTGGGCGATGGGCACCATTACTGTTTCTTCGGCGACCCTATGGCTGGCCTTTGGAACATTTGCCTTCAGTTCCACAGCCATCACGGCCGGCTACCATCGTCTCTACTCCCACCGTACCTACCAGGCGGCCTGGATTCTTCGCTTCTATTATCTGATCGGTGGAGCGATGGCCCTTCAAGGCTCCGCACTCCAGTGGGCAGCCCAACACCGAGACCACCACACATTCTGCGACGGTCCCAAAGATCCCTATAACATCAACCTCGGCTTCTGGCACGCCCACCTCGGATGGGTCGTGCGGCAGACCGACCCGGATTACGGTCGCGTAAAGGATCTTTCGGTCGAGCGAATGAATCGATGGCAGCACGATTACTACGGTACCGTCGCTTTCGTCACCAGCTTCATCTGGCCTGCGGCCATTGCCTCCCTCTGGGGAGAATTCTGGAGTGCTTTACTTGTCGCCGGCGCCATACGTCTCGTCATTCAGTGGCACATGACCTTCTGCGTGAACTCCGTCGCCCATTATTGGGGCAGCCAGAAGTACTCACAGAACCACACCGCACGAGGCAGCTGGTGGCTCGCCTTCCTCGTCTGGGGCGAGATGGACCACAACTATCACCACACCTTCCCGAACGATTTCCGTACCGGCACGCGCTGGTATGACTTCGATCCCGGTAAGTGGTTCATCTCTGTCGCCGCCTTGCTCGGGCTGGCCAAAGGTGTGAAGAAGACCGACAAGGAACGCATCGAACGCGTCACCCTGGCTCAGACAGCCGACGACTGAGTTCGACCACTGCATCGTAAAGGAACCCCGGTCCATCTTCCGATGGTGACCGGGGTTTTTGATTATGTCGCAGTTTGAAGAGCTCGACTACGCGCAGACCCCGCTCGGGGAGCTGATTCTCCGACGCCGACGCACCACCCGCGGATCCGAAGTTTTCGAGGTGAAACTGAACGGCGAATTCCTGATGTCGAGCCTCGTCAACGACTCGGAAGTGGCCCTCGCAGAAGAAGCTCTGAACGAGTTGGACGGTCAGGACCACAGCGTCGTCATCGGTGGTCTTGGATTGGGTCACACGGCCGCGGCCGCCCTCGCGTTTAGCACCGTTGCATCCCTCACCGTCATCGAAGTCCTTCACGAAGTCATCGCCTGGCACACGAACCGTCTCGTACCCCTCGCCGCCCGACTCGTCGGCGACCCGCGTTGCGCCTTCGTTCACACAGACTTCTTCGATTGGCTCCGGCTATCCCCCGAAGATCTCCACCATGCCATCCTCGTCGACATCGACCACACCCCCGAACACCTGCTTGCGGACACCCATCGATCCTTCTACGAGCCTGCGGGGTTAACCCGGGTTCGGAAACGCCTTCATTCCGGAGGCGTTTTCGCCCTCTGGTCCGGAGGCGATCCGATTCCAGAATTCATCTCCAAACTCGAATCCGTCTTCGACTCGGTGGAAGCCCGTCCGCTCATATTCCAGAACCCGCTGCTGGACATCGAAGACACGAACACAATCTACATCGCCCGGAAGCCCTGAACGCTTCCCACCAACCTCAGGTCAGGCCTGCAGACCCGAACGACGTGGCCGATCTCGCCCGCGTACACAGCGCCGCGTGGGACACCGTCTATCGAGGGATTCTGCCCGATCGAATCATAGAGGAAGCCGCTGTAGACCGGAGGATCCAGAACTGGAACCGCGCATTCTCCGATCCCAACCGACAGAATCTCGTCTACATCGAAGACGGCCGCCTCCTGGGATTCTTGTCCTATGGGCCTTCGCGGGACTCCGACGCAGGACCCGTTGCCGAGGTCATCGCCTGCTATGTCCACCCGGACGCCTGGCGCCGTGGCATCGGTCGTTCGCTATGGTCGGCAGCTCGAGAACGAATCGTCCAAAACTGGGACAGCACACTCGTGTGGGTCCTGCGCGACAATCACATGGCCAGAGCTTTCTACGAATCCATCGGTTTCGTATATGACCGTGAGAGCGACAGACCTCTCGCCTGGTGCCCCGACGTTATCGAGGTCCGACTCGGCGCTCACCTATCCGGTTTTTCCGAATGAACGTCACATTCTTCTGGGAGGGCGGTTCGGATTTCACGCTCGCCCACAAAGGGAATCCTTACGGGCCCTTGCTCGCGATGGGCAAGCTGGGCATCACATTCGTGCCCGGCGACTAAGACTTTACGGGTGCGTGGTTGGATGCCAACGGGGAGCAAAACGATGTCCCCCACATCAATTGGCTCCACCATTTCTATCGGGCAGACAGCCGGGAAGCGTCGACGCATCGCCTTCGAACCTTCATCGACAATCTCGAACACGCAAAACAGATCGGCTACCGAATCGTATGGACGTTCCACAACCTCTACCCGCACGAACGTCCGTATCTCGAGAATGGCGAAACCGCGCAGACCGCGATGTGCGAACTCGCTGACAAGATCATCGCCCACTGCGGCTACGCGGCGGAGAAATGCAGGGAGCTCTTCGGACGCAAAGATCGACTTCACGTCATCCCGCACGGCAACTACATCGACGCCTATCCGAACGAAATCTCCAAGCCGGACGCACGCGCATCCCTCGGCATTCCACGGGACGCGTTCGTTTACGCGTTTTCCGGCAACGCCCGGCCCTACAAGGAAATCGAACGGCTTGTCGACGTCTTCCAGGCCGTGGCTCACCCTCAGGATCACCTACTCCTGATGATGAAAGAATTTCGCTTCAACCCCCAGTACGCCCGCGACTACGTCGCGCTCGCAGAAACCGCACCAAACATCACCGCGGTCTCTTCGCCCTACTTCGAACCGCAAGATTTTCAGCTTTACCTGAATGCCTCGGATGTGTCCGTCCTCCCGTTCGTCGACGTCCTGACGTCCGGATCGGCCATCCTCTCCCTCTCGTTCGGCCGCCCCACCATCCTTCCCGCATTCGGGTACATGCCCGAGTTGATCGAGGAAGCATCTGGCCTCCTGTTCGACCCCACCGAACCCGACGCGCTGGAACACGCCCTGACCCACATCCGCGACGTGGATCTCGCAACGATAGGGGCCCGTGCTCAACGAATAGCCGCACTTTACCGAGGCTGAAGTCACGTGCCGTTCGAAAAGCCTTCGTACCCGCTTTTCTCGAACAGATCCTCGTAATCCTCTACTTCGATCAGCGTTCTGACGATCTCCCCTTGGGGGACATCCCGGACGAAGGCCCTGCAAATCTGACATCCCACATACCCTCCAATATTCGCGGGTCGATTCTGGTCACCGGGTGAGGGCCCCAGCCACCCACTCGCGTCTGTTCCTCGCATTGCGCCTCGAAAGGCCGCCCACACCTCCCGCTCGTGGGCATCTCCGTAAATGTGAGGTGCACTTTCGTCTTTCCGTCCCGTCACATGCTCGGTCACCAGGACCGCCAGACCTTCTCTGACAGACCTTGTTAGAAGAGACTCCGTCTCGTTCGCTGCTACCCGTGCCTGTCGATGAACCACTTCGTGGATCACGGCATCTGGCAACAGAGCCATCGGCCTAAGAAATCTGGCTTCCTCCGGCGTAAGGTCTTCCGACATCGTCCGATCGGTGAGTCCAAATGCTTCGGCTGCCAGGAGAATACCACTGTCGATTCCCATCGTGAGGCACGAGAGTCGACCCATGACGCAGTAGATGTTCGGGATCGCGATCGGCGGATACAGCCTCTTCAATCGCCGATAGAAATGGCGGATCTCTCCCTCGAATTCGCGAAGTCGATAGATCTGGAAACGAACCGATCGATAGAAGGTGTCGTGACGCACAACGAACGCAGCGAATGCCTCCGAGTCAGCCAGCGTCGAGGTCGCGAATTCTCGAAATCCGCGTGATCCCCGATTCAAGTAGAGATCCTCATAGATCCGAACCTGATTCTCTACCGGCATGCCTTCGGCAGTGTCGAATGCGCGCCAGAAGTTCTCGATGTCGAGGGTGATCAGATCGGGCATGTGTCACGGAGAGGAACAACAGGATCCAACGGGTCAGACCACACTCTACGAAGATGGCCGTGAGCATAACTCATATTCGCCTTCCGGCTTTTCGTTCTTTCAGGAAGAATGTATCTTCTTATCTTCATCACTCAACGAGGAGCGTTCATGCCGGACAGAATCAGAGTCGCCGTCGGCGGACAGGGCCGGAGCGGCTACAAGATCCACGCCAACCGTGTTTCTCAAGACGCAGAACAGTTCGAACTGGTCGCGGTCGCGGACCAGCTTCCGGAACGCCGCGAGGATGCCGAAGTCGAGTTCAAGGCTCGCGTCTATGACGACTGGCGCCCCCTTCTGGAGGAGGGCGGGTTCGACCTGTTCGTAAACGCCCTCCCCTCACCATTGCACGTCAACGCCACGATCGAAGCCCTGAACCGCGGCTACCACGTCATCTGCGAGAAGCCGATGGCTCGCACCGTTGCCGATTTCGACCGGATGGTCGATGCCGCACGAAAAAACGATCGAAAACTGTTCCCCTTCCAGAACAACCGGGTTCAGCCCTTCTTCGACAAGATCCAGGAAGTGGTCGCGAGCGGTGTTCTGGGCGATCTCGTCCATATCCGGTCGGCCTGGAGCGGATACCGCCGGCGCTGGGACTGGCAAACCCGTCAGGATCTCTGGGGCGGCAGCCTGCTCAACACCGGTCCCCACGCCATCGACCAAGCCCTCTGCCTGTTCGGTTGGGAAAATACCCCCGAAGTGTTCTGTCGCATGGATTGTCGCAACCCGTTTGAGGGAGACGCGGAAAACCACGTCACCGTGACCCTGTGGGACCCCGAACGAAAGGCTCCGCAGATCGACATCGACATCAGTTCGCTCGTCACCTTCGGAGAGCCCTACACCTACAACATCAGCGGGACCTGTGGCGGACTCATCGGCGGCGCCCGAGAACTGAAATGGAAATACTTCGATCCCGACCTCGCGACCCGTCACGACATGTGGCTCTGGTCGGTCGATCGACAGTATAACCGGGAAGAGCTCGACTACACCGAGGAAACCTGGACCCTCGACGAAGCCAAGACCGAAGGCTCCGTCGGATACACGCTCGAATCGATGCAGAGCGGCCCCGAACGGATCTACAACAACATCTACGACGTCCTGACCAACGGCGCCGAACTCATGATCAAGCCGGAGCAGTCCAGGAAACAAATTTCCGTGCTGGAAGAGGCCCACCGCCAGAACCCGTTGCCCAGAAAGCCACAGAGTCTCGACTTCAAGCTCTAACACGTATCGTTCGCCCACCCGTAATCCTCTCCGATCCGGTCGCAAATTATCGTTTTGGACGCGGCCTGGACCTCTGCATCTTTAGCCTATGAGACGGAACAGTACGGTTCTCCGCAATTTTCAGAATGCAGCAAACCGTCAAAAGCCCCAGCTCGAGTGGAAAGCGCGGACACGGCGCGATCACGGGGTGTGGCGGCGGAAATTCCGGACCCGGCTGCGGTCCCTCGTCGGTCGAATGCCGGAACGGGTTCCGCTCCAGGTCAGGGAGACCGAGCGGACCGATCTCGGCACGGTCATTCGCAAAAAAATCTACGTTCGGTCCGAAGCCGACTACTGGATTCCCGCCTATTACTTCGTCCCCAAGCTGAATTCGGGGCCCTCCCCCGCGCTCATTTGTCTCCACGGTCACAGCGGGATTTTCCCCTACATCCGCGAAGGCGACGCCGCCCAACGGAAGAAGGGGCGAGATCACGACCTCGATTACGCCGTCTATCTCGCCGAGCACGGCTACGTCACGATCGCGCCAATCCAACGGGGCTGGAATGAAACGGCGCTCGAACAGGACCAGGCTCGGGGGACGCACAGCTGCTACCGTGTGACGATGGACGCTTTCCTTCTTGGGTCGACGCCCGTCGGCCTTCGCTGCTGGGACGCCGCCCGATTGATCGACTTCCTCGAAACCGAGGATCGTGTCGACGCCCGAAGAATCGGCGTGGCCGGTCTTTCCGGAGGAGGAACGGTGGGACTTTTCTTTTCTGCTCTGGAGGATCGGATCAAACTCGCGATGATCGGCGGTTATTATTGCACGTTCAAAGAGTCGATCTTTTCGATTCACCACTGCATCTGCAACTGCGTACCCGAAATGTTGCAGTGGGGCGAAATGCGCGAGATCGCGGCCCTCATCGCGCCTCGGCCGATGCTCGTGATCAGCGGAACAAAAGATCCCATCTTCCCGATCGCGGCCACACGTCGCGCCTATCGCGATCTTCAGACCGTTTACGATCGTCTCGGAGTTTCGAACGCGCTCGACAAGGACTTCTTCGACGGGCCCCACGCCTGGAGCCATCGAAAAACGATTCCTTTTCTCAAGGAGCACTGGTCGTGAGTCAGCAGAAGGTTCCTCGCAGAACGTGGGGAAAAACAGGGCTTTCGATTCCCGTCATCCCGTTCGGAACACAGGGATTTGGAGACAAATTCGGACCCGTCACAGAAGACGAAGCCTGCGACCTGATTCGGCACGCCGTCGATCGCGGCGTCAACCACTTCGATTGCGCTCGCTGCTATGGGAACTCGATTCATAAGTTGGGTGTGGCCATCAAGCAGGGCGTCGTCCGTCGGGACGAAGTCATCATCAGCGCACGGGTCTGTTGCCACAGTGCGGCGGAATGGGGCGGCTACGGGGAGGGTCGTGCCGACTATTCGAAAGACAGGGTTCTCGCAGACCTGGAGGACCAACGGGACATCCTCGGTATCGAACGATTCGACGTCGTGTTCATCCACGACCCGGACGAAATCGAACCGACCCTCGAGTCGGGCGGAACCCTCGAGGGTCTCGAAGAAGCCCGAAGCCGGGACTGGGTCGATTTCATAGGCTTCGGCATGAAGCCTCACGACTTTCACCTGGCCGTCATCGATTCGGGGAGAACCGACGCGCTCCTCACCTTCAACGACTTCAACCTCTTGCGCCAAACCTCGACCGAGGACCTCATCCCAGCCGCGGCAGAGAAGGGGCTGGGCGTCATCAACGGCTGGTCGATCATGCGAGGGTGGCTGACCGGAACGCCCGTGGAGAATTTTATTCCACGCGAAAAGTGGGGCGAAGACCATCATCGTGCCGAAGCCATACGCGCCTGGTGCGAGAAACGGGACATCAACCTTCTCGCGCTCGCGCTTCAGTTCTGTCTCCGCGAAGACCGCGTCCACGGCAACCCCATAGGCAGTCTGAACAAAGCTCAACTCGACGCAAACATCGAAGCAACTCTGACGACCATCGACGACCAGACGCTCACTGAATTCTCAGAAGCTGGGCTGTAAGAAATGTCTCAAGAGGAAACAGACGAGCCTGTCGATCTCTCCAGCATCTCTCTCAACCGTCGATCGCCGATCGGACGACCGTCGCAGTGCAACCCGTCGAGGCGGCGTCGATCGTAGAAAAGAAGATGTATCGATCGAATTCGACGTAAGGACGAACGGCGTGAGACCGACCGAAGACAGGAAGATCGTCGAGTCGCCTCGCGACGGGAGAGCAACGACGACGTCGAGTTGCCTGACATCGACTGGGATTCCGAGGAACTTCCCTTCGACCAAGACAAAGGAATCCGTCCCCGGTTGGCTACGATTCTGATTGCCGCCGCGGTCCTGGGCGCTTTGGCCCTACATTTCTTCGAGTAAAAAGCTATGATCTCTTCCTTCATCGGCCTCTACGGAGACGAACATCACGAGCATTTCGACAAGTTTGGCTATATCCGTCTTGGGAAGCTGGTCTCACCGAATGAGCTGCGTGACCTGTGCGACCGCGTGGACGACCTGATGATGGGCCACGTCACCTACGACGACATGAAATTCCAACTCGACGGAAACTCTCCCGGCTACAGTAAACTTGCGCCCCGAACCGCCGCGCCTACGGAAAAATCTCTCAACTATCGACGAATCGACGGACTCTACAACGACCCCGATTTTCTGGTTTACTCACAGCATCCGGTTTTCCGTCAGATCACCCGGCGTTACATCGGAGAGCACGTCTCCGCGTTTCGTGCCATGATCATGAACAAACCTGCAGGGCTGGGAACCGAGCTACCGTGGCACCAGGACATCGGGGAGGGCTGGGGACTCGATCGTAATCCGACCGTGACGATCTGGACCGCCCTCGATCCAATGACCGTCGACAACGGGGCCATGCAGATCGTCCCTGGAAGCCACAAGCTTGGCATCCTGAACAAGGGCCACTATACGTCCGAGGCCAACATCGAGGCGCACGCGAGTGCATCCGACGTCGTCGATCTCACCGCCGAGGCAGGGGAGGCCATCCTCATTCACAACTGGATGCTCCACCGATCGGGCGTCAACGACACCACCGGTCCCCGAAGGGCCTACAGCATCGCCTACATGGATGCGGATACCGTCGCTGTCGAAAGTGGCGAGCCCTTTCCAGTCATCTTCGGCGAGAATGCACTAAGACCGGCAGTTTCCTGAGGAATGGGAGACCGTCTGGAAGGAAAAGTAGCCCTCGTCACCGGGGCTGCATCGGGGATCGGTAGAGCGTCCGCTGTGACCCTGGCCTCAGAAGGAGCGAAGGTCGTCGTCACGGATGTGGACGATCAGGACGGCGAGGAGGCCGCACACGACATCTGCCAGGCGGGTGGGGATGCCATCTTCCAGCCTCTCGACGTAGCTGACGCAACGCAGGTAGAGACCGCCGTCCGGCGCAGCATCGACCACTACGGTCGGCTCGACTGCGCCCACAACAACGCGGGCACGGAAGGTCCCGTCGAAGGCTCGCGCGGCACCCTGGAGACGACCGAAGCCGAGTGGGATCGGCTGATGGCCATCAACCTCAAGGGCATTTGGCTCTGCATGCGTTCCGAGATCCCACGCATGCTCGAACAGAATGGCGGAGCCATCGTCAACTCCGCATCGATCTCCAGCCTCGTGGGATCGACCAGCGGATTCGTCGCCTATTCCGCCAGTAAATCCGGCATCCTCGGCCTCACTCGATCGGCCGCTCTCGAGTTCGCTCCCAGGAACATCCGCATCAACGCCATCTGTCCTGGTTACATCACCACGCCCTTGTGGGAAAAGTACTTTGACGACGAGGCCGTAGAAAAGCGCGTCACCGGCCTGCAACCCATCGGCAGGATGGGGACTGCCGAAGAGGTCGCTGAGGCCGTCGCCTGGCTGTTATCCGATGCCGCCAGTCTCGTAACCGGGGTCGCGTTCCCTCTCGACGGTGGCTTCACTGCACAGTAAAACCGAATTTTCCGATTACGATTCGAAGATCGGCTCTGCCTTCCACGCGTACCGCCCGTATTCCTTGCGGTTGAGCGGTCCCGGGGCACTCTGCCCTTCGCTGCCGACTTCCACGTTGCCCGACATTCGATCGCCCTCCACCTCGCCCTCGAACGTGTAGACCAGGTGCGTGCCCTCGTATCGATGCTCGGACACGAGACGAATGTGGTTCCCATCTACACGACCCACGACCGAGTTTTCGTGAAACAGCGTCTCGTGGTTTCCCCCGACGGTTCCGTCCTCCTGTTCCAGACGCATCACGTGCTCGGCCCCCGTCACGGGGTAGGAGATCGCAAACTTCCACGCTCCGTCCACATCGCACGCCCCACCCTCTGCTTCTGTTGAAGCGGATGTCCCTACGCTGCCCTCGAGAGCCTCCGCAATCCGGCGCCCCACGATTTCCGCCTCTCCTTCCTGCAAGGAAAAGGGTAGAATGAACACACTTCCATCGGTCGAAAACCGGTCGTCCAGCATTATTCGCGGTTCCGTGTCCAGCAACTGCTGACGCAGCTCTAGTCCGTGCACGGGCATCCGCGCCGCATCCCAACGGATCTCCAGTCGCGGAGTCGGAGACTTGTCAGAACCGGGTGTCAGCACTTCGGCCGTGACCCCCTCCAGCGACGTCACGATACCCGAAATGGTCTCGAGATCCGACGCCCACTGAGCCTGTTCATCCTGATCCTGTCGCCCGGACGCCCAATACTCAATCGCGGCAAGGAGCCCCATGATCTCCTCCTTACCGACCTTCATCATTCGCCCAAACGTGTGGTGGGGCGCCGCGTTCGTCCACGCCGCTCTGAGCCAATCGCCCGCCCCCAGCAGCAGACCCGTCGGCTGTGGACCCCTCAGATACTTGCCGCCGCTGTAGGCCACCATCGTCGCGCCGGCCTCCAGATAAGGATTCGGACACTTCAGGTGTTCGGAGGCAGCGTCGACCAGGATCGGGATGTCGGGTCCCGCCAGCTGTGCGACCTCCTCCAGCGACATCCGTCCTTCCGCCTCGTCGGTTCCCAGCAGGGCAATCATCGCTACCCGCCCGCCCTCGAGCGCCGAACGCAGCTCTTCCTGTGACCCCACCTCGACCACCGTCACCCCGACCGATCGGATCGCCTGATCGTAGGTGAATCGACCGGTCTTCAGCATGACCACATGGTCCTTGAGTCCCTCGATCTGAGGAAGCCTCAGGATTTTCTCAGGATCTCCGCCCGTCACGGCCGTGGCTGCCGCAACGCACAGCGCTCCTGCTCCTCCCGACGTCACGATCGCTGCTTCGGCGCCGGTCAACTCGGCAAGGCGCGCGCCCACGCCCTCCATCAGCTCGTCCATATTCACGAACCTTTTCGACGCCTCAACCATCGCTTCCCGAACGCACGGCCACATCAGCGTTCCACTGTGGATGGTCCGGGTACCGCAACAGTTGATGAACGATCGAACACCGATCCGACTGTATACATCCTCAGGCACGTTTCACTCCTCTGGACGTTTTGCAATGGCCGGTCCCCCCGGCTATCTTGCGGGCATCCTTCCACCCTAACACAGAAACGGACCCCATGGCGGCCATCGATCGTGTTTCCCTAACCGAGTTTTCTTTCGACGTCCACGACATCGGCTTCGAGCAGGCATCGGCCGGCGTGGGCAACATGGCCTACGTGAAAGGGGCCGTGTTTACCGCTCGACGGTTTGCCGTTCGCATCGACACCGATGACGGCGCATCCGGGGAGTACGTCACCCACTGGGTTGGAACGCCCTCGTCCTTCGGGCAGGCTTCCATGCTCGCTCCGATCCTCCTTGGCCGCAACCCCGACCACCGTGAGCAGATCTACGACGATCTCAAGCGCGACATGCGGGCCTACGATCACATGGGCCACGGGCCGCTCGACATTGCTCTCTGGGACCTCGCAGGAAAACGATGCGGCGTGTCGGTTTCTTCTCTCCTTGGCGGCTACCGCGATCGGCTCCCCACCTACGCATCGACCTATCACGCGCAGGAAACACCTGGCGGTCTCGACACTCCGGAGGCTTTCGCGGACTATGCGGAAGCCTGTCGGGACCAGGGCTTCGCCGGGTTCAAGATCCACGGCTGGCACAATGGCGACGTCGATCGCGAAATCCGGAACGTTCTCGGGATCCGAGAACGGGTCGGTGACGGGTTCCGCCTCATGGTCGATCCCGCCTGCCAGCTTCGGACGTGGAACGACGCCCTTGCACTCGGGCGCGCGTGCGACGAAGCCGGCTACTTCTGGTATGAAGATCCTTACCGGGATTCGGCGGTATCGATCACGGGACATCGCCGCCTTCGCGAAAAGCTGTCGACTCCGCTGCTCGTCAGCGAACACATCCGCGGCCTCGAACAGAAGGCCGGATTCATGCTCGAAGGCGGATGCGACATGATTCACGCCGACCCCGAATACGATATGGGCATCACAGGCGGCATGAAAATCGCCCATTTCTGCGAGGCCCTCGGCCTGGACGTGCAGTTCCACGCCTGCGGCCCCGCCCATCGAGCCTGCGTGTCCGCCGTCAGAAATACGCACATGTACGAGATGGCCCTGATGGGTCCGGGCATGGCCAACGTCGTACCGCCTGTGTATACCTGTGGCTATTCCGATCAGCCCGAAGACCTCGGCGACGACGGGTGTGTTCCGGTTCCGGGCGGACCTGGTCTGGGTGTCACTTACGATCGAGACTTCATCGACGCACACAAAACCGACCACCGGGTCTTCGAGTAACGACAGTGACCCGCCTGGAAGAATTCTTCACGCAACTGTGCCTACCTTCATCTGCGTGGTCACGGCGCCAGAATCGTCCGGCTTATCCTCGTCCTTTCGCGCAGGGATTTCTCCACGAATCGCGGGTCTTCCCCACAGCCCAGCCTGAGAGTGGGCCAGACCGTGTCGAAATGACAGACGGCGAGGTTTGCCGCATCAGTTGGCCACGGCATGCCGTGGCCCTACCCGAAACCGGCTCCCAGATCACGTTTCCAACTTCATTCAGCTTCCCGCAACCGCTTCACCTCACGCGACGCCTCTCTCCACGACGGCTCGTGTTCGTATCTCTCCGCGTAACCCAGAGGCGTAAGCTCCAGGACCTCACCGCTGGCCTCTCGGTGAGGATGGTACCCGGGGTAGAACACCTCCGCCTGTATCCGGGCAACCACGGCCAGATCGGGATCGAGTGACATGAAGTGCTCGAACAGATCGTAGCATCGGCCCTAGTTGTTCCCGATGACGTGGAACAACGGAGTCTGACTGCCGATTCCCCTGTCATCGAGTTCCGCCGTCGCGTTCAGATCCGCGCCCCGATCGAGCAA
>Ga0310344_10002979_pt1 | contig 12682 bp, 12 predicted proteins | sample HC15DNA20200_MG_FD_203801 | JGI IMG/M metagenome (GOLD analysis project Ga0310344, IMG submission 203801) | Marine microbial communities from station ALOHA, North Pacific Subtropical Gyre - HC15-DNA-20-200_MG | ecosystem: Environmental > Aquatic > Marine > Oceanic | place: Pacific Ocean: North... | reverse complement strand
ATGTGAATTTGAATCTTCCTCACTTTCAAAAAGAGAATGGAACGAATTAATGGACTCTTTTGGTTTTAAAGAAAAGATTCTTTAACTTTTTTAGCCATCTCTAAAAAAATTTTAGAAATTTTATGTTCTGAATTTTCTTCCATTAGAGGTTTTCCATTATCTGCAGCTATTCTTAAATCAATACTAATAGGGATTTTTCCTAAGAATTTTTTTTTAAAATCAATAGCAAGTTTTTCTACTCCACCTTCACCAAAAATATTGTGTTTTTTACCATTCTCAGATTCAAAAAAACTCATATTATCTACAAGACCTAATATTGGGACTTTTAATTTATTAAACATATTAATTCCTCTTCTGACATCTGCTAAAGCTATTTCTTGAGGTGTTGAGACAATTATTACTCCATCAACTTTAATCTCCTGAGCAAAAGTTAGTTGCGTATCTCCAGTTCCAGGCGGCATGTCTACAACTATAAAATCTAAATCATTCCACAAAACTTTTTGTGTAAAAGTTTTAATTGCACTTGTGACCATTGGCCCTCTCCATATCATAGGTGTGTCCGTATCAACTAAAAAACCTATTGACATACATTGAACTCCATATTGGTTTACTGGAGTCATGCTTTTTCCATCTTCACTTTTAGGTTTTTCATTTACAGACATCATCTTTGGTAATGAAGGTCCATAAATATCGGCATCAAGTATGCCTACTTTTAAACCAATAGATTTTAGTGCTATGGCAAAATTCATAGCAAAAGTTGATTTCCCCACACCGCCTTTTGCGCTTGATATTGCAATAGTAAACTTGGTTCCTTTAATTGGATTTTTAACAAAGCTTTTAGGCTCAGTATTTCCTTTAAAAGATGAGCTTAATCCCACTGTTTTTTTGTCCATGCGTCTTATCTTAACTTGTTTTTATTGATAAAGTCACTATATAGAGTGTCATGGCTAGTGATAACGATTTTAGAGGCGGCAGTCCCTGGGGGTCACCACCAGGTTCTGGCGGAAATGGCTCTGGAAGAGGAGGGCAAAGACCTCCTAACATTGATGAAGTTATAGAAAAAATTCAAAAACTAATTAATAAATTAGTTCCAGGTGGAAAATCAGGCGGAAGCAAACCAATAATTTTTGGACTTATTCTACTTGTTGTTGTCTGGGCATTTAGTGGATTGTACAGAGTGTTACCTGACGAACAAGGCGTAGTTTTAAGATTTGGAAAATTTGTATCCACAACTCAGCCTGGTTTAAATTATCATATACCTTATCCAGTAGAAACTGTCCTAACACCAAAAGTTACAAAAGTTAATAGAATTGATGTCGGTTTTAGAGCTGCAAGCGATTCTGGAAGAAGTTCAGGTGTAGGTGACGTACCGGAGGAAAGTCTAATGCTTACAGGAGATGAAAATATTGTAAATATAGACTTTTCAGTTTTTTGGGTAATAAAAGATGCTGGAAATTTTTTATTTAGAATCCAAAGCCCAGTTGAAACAGTTAAAGCAGCATCAGAAACTGCTATGAGGGAAGTAATTGCAAAAAGTCAACTTCAACCAATTTTAACAAAAGGAAGATCAACAATTGAAATAGAAGTACAAGAAATTATTCAAAGTATTCTAGATGAGTATGAATCGGGAATACAAATTACACAAGTTCAAACACAAAAAGCAGACCCACCTGATCAAGTAATCGATGCTTTTAGAGATGTTCAAGCGGCTAGAGCAGACATGGAACGTTCAAAGAATGAAGCGGAAGCATATGCTAACGATGTTATTCCAAGAGCACGAGGGGATGCTGCAAAAATTCTTCAAGAAGCTGAAGCTTACAAAAAACAAGTAGTTGCTGCAGCGGAAGGTGAAGCGAGCAGATTTGTTGCAATATATAATGAATACGCAAAAGCAAAACAGGTAACACAGGAAAGAATGTATCTTGAAACAATGGAAAAAGTTTTAGCTGATATAGATAAAGTAATTATAGATAAAAAAGCAGGCGGAGTCGTACCTTACTTACCTTTACCAGAATTATCTAAGAAAGGATCAAGCAACTAATGAAATTAAATAAATTTTTACTTCCAGTTATCGCTGTTGCATTATTTGCAATTTATTTATCTCTTTTTGTAGTGAAAGAAATTAATCAAGCAATAGTTTTACAATTTGGTGATCCTAAAAAAGTAATAGTCAAACCAGGCTTGCAAGTAAAAATTCCTTTTATTCAAAACGTTGTGTTCTTAGACCGTAGAATTTTAAATTTAGATGCTCCTCCAGAAGAGGTAATTGCATCAGACCAAAAGAGATTAATCGTTGATGCTTATGCTAGATTTAAAATTGTAGACCCACTAAAATTTTATATTTCGGTTGGAGACGAAAGAGTTGCAAGGTCAAGGCTGTCTACAATTATAAATTCAAGAATAAGAAGTGTCTTGGGTAAACAAAGTTTAGCAACCTTATTATCTGAAGATAGAACAAAACAAATGGCAATTATTCAAGAAGGCGTAAATACTGAAGCAAAAAATTTTGGAATAGAAATTATTGATGTAAGAATTAAAAGAGCTGATCTACCTCAAGCAAACAGTGAAGCAATATATAAGAGAATGCAAACTGAACGTGAAAGGGAAGCAAAAGAATTTAGAGCCAAAGGTGCAGAAATGGCAGTTACAATTACATCTACGGCAGATAAAGAAGTAACAGTGCTTTTAGCAAATGCAAAAAAACAATCAGAAATTATGAAAGGTGAAGGCGATGGTCAAAGAAATAGAATATTCGCCAATGCATTTGGAAAGGATCCAGAATTTTTTGCCTTTTACAGAGCAATGCAAGCCTATGAAAAAGCTTTAATCGGGGGAGATACTTCTTTAATTTTATCTCCAGATAGTGATTTCTTTAAATTTTTTGGAGACACGGGCGTAATTAAAAAACAGTAAGAAAAACAATGAAAGAACTCATCATAGCGATAGGTCTTTTATTATTTATAGAAGGTATTTTATATGCCTTATTTCCATCAAAAATGAAAAATATGTTGAAGACTATTGAAAAGTTTCCAATTGGTCAGCTTAGAGTAGGTGGGTTATTTTTTGCTATTATTGGATTTATAATTGTTTGGTATTTTAAGAGGTAAAATTAATGAGAATTTATAATAAATTAATTAATTTACGTTTATTTATTATTTTACTAGTCTTCTCCACAATTACTGTTGAAAGTAGGGCAACCCCCGAGTCTTTCGCAGATCTTGCCGAAAAATTAATGCCATCAGTTGTAAATATATCAAGTACACAAACAATCAAAACGACCTCGAATCCATTTCCATTTCAATTTCCTCCAGGGTCACCATTGGAGGATATGTTCAAAGAGTTTAATAAGCCTACGGAAAGAAAAGCAACGGCTTTAGGATCAGGTTTCATTATTGATAAAAAAGGTCTAGTGGTTACAAATAATCATGTTATTCAAGGTGCTGAAGATATAGTTGTTAGTGTTAACGGATCAAAAGAATATAAAGCAAGTGTTGTAGGAAGAGATCCTTATATGGATTTAGCTGTTTTACAAATCGAATCTAATGAAAAATTTCAACCTGTAAGTTTTGGAGATTCAGATAAAGCAAGAGTAGGTGATTGGGTAATAGCAATTGGTAATCCTTTTGGTTTTGGAGGAACTGTAACTTCAGGAATAATTTCATCAAGGAATAGAGATATAGGTCTAACTAGATATGATGATTTCATTCAGACAGATGCTTCAATAAATCAGGGAAACTCAGGTGGCCCTCTTTTTGATTTAAATGGTAAAGTTGTTGGAATTAATACAGCAATTATTGGAGCATCAGGTTCAGTTGGAATTGGTTTTGCTATACCATCAAATCCAGCTTCTAAAGTGATTGATCAACTTATTAAGTACGGCGAAACTAAACGTGGTTGGTTAGGTGTAAGAATTCAGGAAGTTACAAAAGAAATCGCTGATGTAGAAAAATTAGAAAAAGCAGAGGGAGCTTTAGTGGCAAGCGTTGCAGAAAATAGTCCAGCAGATAAAGCAGGAATCAAAGCAGGAGATATCATTTTAGAGTTTGATGGAAAAAAAATTAAAACTATGCGCACACTTCCAAAATTGGTAGCGCAAACAGAAGTAGGAAAAAAGGTGATGGTTAAACTTTGGAGAAATCAGAAAATGATTTCAAAAAAAGTTTTGCTGGGTAGATTGGAGTCTTCCGAGCAGTTTAAAGAAGATACCAAAGTAGAGCCTGACAAAAGTAAAGACGTTACAATAGAAAGTTTGAAAATTTCAATAAGAGATTTAACAGAAAATGATATTGCTGAAAGAAAATTACCCAAAGATACTTCGGGTGTTGTTGTTACAGAAATATATGATCAAAGCCCTTTATTGTTTGTTTCTGTTAATGACGTTATTGTAGAATTACAGAAAAAAAAGATCACAAGTTCAAAACAATTTTCTAAATTAATAAAAGAGATTATTAAAAAAGGTGCAGAAACATTATATTTAGCAATCTACAACTCAAACAATCAAAGATCTTATATAACTGTAAAACTAAAATAAATTTTTACATTCTAGGATTACAATGGACCGTAATAAAAAAGTAATATTACTCGCTGGCCCGACATCTTCAGGTAAATCTAAACTTGCTTTAAAATTAGCAACTTATTTAAACAGTGAAATTATAAATGCTGATAGTATGCAAGTTTATAAAGAAATTTCTATTTTAACATCTAAACCAAAATTAAAAGACAAAAAAAATATAAAACATCATTTATATGGTTTTATTTCAGTTAAAAAAAAATTTTCTACCGGGCATTGGCTTAAAATTGTCATTAAAAAAATTAAAAAACAATGGAAAAAAGGAAAAACACCAATAATTGTTGGTGGAACAGGCTTATATTTTAAAGCTTTAACTGATGGGTTGGTAGAAATACCAAACATACCTAATAAGATCAGAGTGCATATTAGAAATTTACATAAAAAAATAGGACAAAAAAATTTTTACAATGAACTGGTAACTTTAGACCCATTAGCTAAAAAATTTGTATTATCAACGGACTCCCAAAGGTCTATGCGGGCTTATGAAGTAAAAAAATTTACAAAAAAATCTTTATTTAGTTTTGCTAAAAATACTAAATCAAGTTTTACTAGCAATGTGTTTAAGAAATTATTTATTAATACGCCCAGAGAATTACTACACAAGAATATAGAAAACAGAGTAGAAAAAATGATTAAAGAAGGTGCTATTAGAGAAACAAAAAAATTTTATAATATGAAAATTAATAAAGAATTATCATCAAATAAAATAATAGGGCTTAAAGAAATTAAAGATTATTTAGATGGCAAAATATCATTAATTGATGCAAAAGAGCTAATTGCTCAAAAAACTAGGCAATATGCTAAAAGACAATTTACATGGGCTAGAGGTCATATGAAATCATGGGATATGATTTATTCAGCAAATATTAATGATTTATTTAAAAAAGCTATCAATAAAATATTCTAAAACTTGACCACAAGTTAAACTCAGTTAGATTAGTCATTATGGCAAAATTAATGACAGGTGCAGAAATAGTTTTCCAAGTCTTGGAAGATCATGGTGTGAAACATATTTTTGGTTACCCTGGGGGAGCAGTACTTCCAATTTATGATGAATTAAAAAATCATAAAAAAATAGAACATATTTTAGTAAGGCATGAACAAGGTGCTGGCCATGCTGCAGAAGGATATGCAAGATCAACTGGAAAGCCTGGAGTGCTTTTAGTTACCTCGGGACCAGGCGCAACAAATGCTGTTACGGCTTTAACAGATGCTTACATGGATTCAGTTCCTTTAGTTTGTATAACGGGGCAAGTTCCAACTCATCTAATCGGAACTGATGCTTTTCAAGAATGTGATACTACCGGCATAACAAGACCATGTACTAAACATAACTGGTTAGTAAAAGATGTGAATAAATTATCAACGATAATGCACAAAGCTTTCGAAGTAGCTACATCTGGAAGACCCGGACCTGTTTTAGTTGATATACCAAAAGATATTCAGTTTGCAAAAGGGAAATATATTGAGCCCAAGAAAACTAAACATAAGCACGTAGAAAAAAAACAAAATGGAAAAGATAGAGATATTAATTCTATAATAGAATTAATTAAAAAATCTTCGAGACCAATATTTTATACAGGAGGTGGTGTAATTAATTCAGGTCCTAAGGCAACAGATCTGCTTCGTGAACTAGTTTCTTTGACAGGATTTCCAATTACTTCAACTCTTCAAGGCCTAGGAGCATATCCAGGTAATGATCAACAGTTTTTAGGAATGTTAGGTATGCACGGGACTTATGAAGCCAATAATGCAATGCATGACTGTGATCTAATGATAAATATCGGTGCCAGATTTGATGATAGAATTACTGGAAAGATTGATGAATTTTCCCCAAATTCAAAAAAAATTCATATTGATATAGACCCATCGTCGATAAATAAAAATGTTAGTGTAGATTTAGCAATTGTTGGTGATGTCAAATATGTATTAGAAAAATTGGTATTAGCAATTAAAAAACAAGAGCCTGACTTTGCTAATTCAAACAAACAAAATATATCTTCTTGGTGGAGCCAGATAGAAACTTGGAGAAAAAAAAATTCCCTGGGCTTTAAAAATAGTAATGAAGTGATTAAACCTCAATTTGCAGTTCAAAGACTTTATGAACTAACTAAGGCACAAGATGTTTTTATTACAACTGAAGTAGGTCAGCATCAAATGTGGGCAGCTCAGCATTATAAATTTAATAGGCCTAATCGTTGGATGACATCAGGGGGTCTTGGTACTATGGGTTACGGTTTACCATCTGCTATTGGTGTTCAGGTTGCCAATCCAGATAAACTTGTTATAGATATTGCTGGTGAAGCCTCAGTTTTAATGACAATGCAAGAGATGTCAACGGCTGTCCAATATAATTTGCCAATTAAAATTTTTATTTTAAATAATCAGTGGATGGGAATGGTTCGACAATGGCAAGAATTACTACACGAGAAAAACTATTCAGAAAGTTATACGGCCGCTTTGCCAGATTTTGTTAAATTAGCGGAAGCTTATGGTTGTGTTGGAATTAGAGCAAACAAACCCCAGGAATTAGATGAAAAGATTGCTGAAATGCTTTCAGTAAACAAACCTGTTATTTTTGATTGTGTGGTTGATAAAGCTGAAAATTGTTATCCAATGATACCTTCAGGTAAAGCTCATAACCAAATGTTATTAGGAGAGCAAGATGAAGAAGAAAAGATTTCTGACGAAGGAAAGGTTTTGGTTTAATTATGGTAAAGTCCGCATATAGTTTTCAAACAAAGAAAGAAAAAGTTGAAAATCACATTATTGTTGTATGGGTAGACAATGAATCTGGTGTTCTTGCACGTGTTGTGGGTTTATTTTCAGGAAGAGGTTATAATATAGATTCATTGAATGTTACTGAAGTAGATAAAAAGAAAAATATATCTCGTATAACAATTACTACATCTGGAACGCCTCAGGTTCTTCAGCAAATAAGATTACAATTAAGAAAACTTGTTCCAGTTCATAAAGTGGCTGATTTTCCTAGTAATAAAAAAACTTTAATTAGAGAAATGGCACTATTAAAAATTGTTTCTTCTAAAACAAATCTGGAAAAATCTAAAAAATTATGCAAGAAATACAAATTAACTATTATAGATAAGACATCAAAATCACTCGTTTTAGAGATTTCAGCCTTAAAAAAAGAGATTGATCAATTGATAAAAAAATTACAACCTATAGGACTAGCAAGCGTATCAAGAACAGGTATTGTGGCGATGACTAAAGGATCGGAAGTTTATAAACAAGTTTAAAAGGATTATTTATGAAAATGTTTTATGAAAAAGATACTGACGTAAATTTAATTAAAAAAAAGAAAATAGCAATCTTTGGCTACGGAAGCCAAGGACATGCTCATGCGTTAAATTTAAGAGATAGCGGAGTAAAAGAAGTAGTAGTTGCTCTTAGAGATGGATCAACAAGTAAAGCAAAAGCAGAATCAAAGGGATTAAAAGTTATGAATTTATCAGATGCAGCTGAGTGGGCTGATGTTGTTATGGTTTTAACACCAGATGAATTACAAGCTACAATTTATAAAAATCATATAGAACAAAGAGTAAAAGAAGGAACATCAATAGCTTTTGCTCATGGTTTAAATATTCATTATGATTTAATTAAAGCAAGAAAAGATTTAGATGTATTTATGGTAGCACCCAAAGGTCCAGGGCATTTAGTAAGAAGTGAATATGAAAAAGGAGGAGGAGTTCCATGCTTATTTGCTGTACATCAAAATGGTTCTGGCAAAGCTAGAGAACTTGCAATGTCGTACGCTTCTGCAGTTGGTGGTGGAAGATCAGGAATTATTGAAACTACATTTAAAGATGAAGTCGAAACAGATTTATTTGGTGAACAAACAGTCCTTTGCGGTGGATTAGTAGAACTAATAAAAAATGGGTACGAAACTTTAGTTGAAGCTGGATATGAACCAGAGATGGCATATTTTGAAACTGTTCATGAAGTTAAGTTGATTGTAGATTTAATATACGAAGGAGGGATTGCTAATATGAATTATTCAATCTCAAATACCGCAGAGTATGGCGAATATGTTACTGGCCCAAAAATTATTAAAAAAGAAGAAACAAAGAAAAGAATGAAAGAGGTCCTAGACGATATTCAATCAGGAAAGTTTACGAAACAGTGGATGGATGAATGTAAAAATGGTCAAAAAAACTTCTTAAAAACTAGAGAAAAATTAGCAGATCATCCAGTTGAAAAAGTAGGAGCTGGACTTAGAGCTCTAATGCCGTGGATCAGTAAAAAGAAGCTTATTGACAGCGATAAAAATTAATTTTTCATTAACTTAAGCCTTTTGTTTACTAATTATTTTACATTCTCGCTTAGAGATTGTAATATTATTGATAAAAAGAAAAGCCAAAATGTCAGAAAAAAATAGAGTTTATATATTTGATACTACAATGCGTGATGGTGAACAGTCGCCTGGCGCGTCCATGAGCCTTGAAGAAAAAATTCAAATTTCCAGAGTATTTGATGAATTAGGTGTTGATATAATAGAAGCAGGCTTTCCAATTGCATCACCTGGTGATTTTGAAGCTGTTACAGAAGTAAGTAAAATTTTAAAAAATTCTATCCCAGCAGGATTATCAAGGCACACAAAAAAAGATATTGATGCTTGTTACGAAGCTTTAAAATCAGCTAAAAGATTTAGAATTCATACTTTTATATCTACAAGCCCTTTACATATGAAACACAAATTAAATAAATCTCCAGAAGATGTGATCGAATCAATCAAAGAACATGTAACTTATGCAAGAAAATTTACTGATGACGTTGAATGGTCTTGTGAAGATGGAACCAGAACTAATATGGATTTTATGTGTAAGACCGTCGAACTAGCTATTAAATGTGGAGCAAAGACAATTAATATACCTGATACAGTTGGATATTCTGTTCCTTCGGAGTTTAAAAAAATAATTGAGACTTTAATTAATAAAGTTCCAAATATAGATAAAGCTATTTTATCAACACATTGTCACAATGATTTAGGTTTAGCAGTAGCTAATTCTTTAGCGGGTGTTACAGCGGGAGCGAGACAAATAGAATGTACAATTAATGGTATAGGTGAAAGAGCTGGTAATGCAGCATTAGAAGAAATTGTAATGGCCATGAAAACTAGAAATGATTTAATGCCATTTAAAACAGGAATAAATACAAAGTTACTTAGCAAAGCATCAAAAGTTGTATCAAATGCGACAGGCTTTCCAGTGCAATTTAATAAAGCTATTGTTGGAAAAAATGCATTTGCACACGAATCCGGAATACACCAAGATGGGATGCTTAAAAATAGAAATACTTATGAAATTATGACCCCAGAAAGCGTTGGTGTTAAACAAACTTCTTTAGTTATGGGAAAACATTCTGGTCGACATGCCTTTAAAGATAAATTAACTGATTTAGGTTATAAGGACATTACAGATGATGTAATCCAAACTGCTTTTGGTAAATTTAAAGTTCTTGCAGATAAAAAGAAACATATTTACGACGAAGATATTGCAGCGTTGGTAGACGACAGTTTAATTAAAGAAGATAATGTAATTAATTTAAAATCTTTAAAAGTATTTGCTGGCACAGGAGAGCCGCAAAAAGCAGACATGACATTAGAAGTATATGGAGAAATAAAAAAAGCCTCTGAAACAGGAGATGGTCCTGTGGATGCTATTTTTAAATGTATAAAAAAATTATATCCTCACGAAGTTAAACTTCAACTGTATCAAGTACATGCAGTAACAGAAGGAACCGATGCTCAAGCTACAGTGAGTGTAAGAATCGAGGAGGAAGGAAAAACTACTGTTGGTCAAGCAGCCGATACGGATACTCTCGTTGCTTCAGCCAATGCATATTTAAATGCTCTAAATAAAATGATAATTAAAAGAAAAAAAACTGCACCAGAAGGGTATCAAAAAAATAAAAAACAAAGTCAACAAAAAATGAAAGGAATATAATGTTAGGATTAGATAAGTTAAGTAAATATTGGTCAACGGATATGGCTATAGACTTGGGCACGGCCAATACGTTAGTTTTTGTAAAAGGCGAAGGAATAGTTTTAAATGAACCATCTGTTGTAGCGATCATAGAGGAAAAAGGAAAAAAGTCTGTTCTTGCAGTAGGTGACGAAGCTAAAACAATGCTTGGAAGAACTCCTGGAAATATTTCAGCAGTTAGACCTCTAAGAGATGGTGTTATTGCAGATTTCGTAGTAACGGAAGAAATGATTAAACATTTCATAAAAAAGGTTCACAAAAGAAAAGCATTCGCAAATCCAAGAATACTAATTTGTGTACCCACAGGTTCTACGCCAGTGGAAAGAAAAGCTATTCAAGATTCAGCATTAGCAGCGGGAGCTAGAAAAGTGAATTTAATAGAAGAGCCGATAGCGGCAGCGATTGGAGCAGGACTTCCAATTTCAGAAGCAACAGGATCTATGGTTGTAGATATTGGTGGAGGCACAACAGAAATTGCTGTTATGTCATTAGGAGGAGTAGTTTATGCAAATTCTCTAAGAGTAGCTGGAGACGCAATGGATACCGCAATTATTGCTTATATGAGAAAGCAATTTAATTTATTAGTTGGTGAGGCTAGTGCTGAAAAAATTAAAAAAGAAATAGGTACTGCATTACCCACATCCAATAATACTTATTTAATGAAAGGAAGAGATATAAGATCTGGAACCCCTAAAGAAATTACATTAAAGGAAGAAGATACTTCAGAAGCTTTAAAACCAATATTAAATCAAATATTGGGTGGAATTAAAGATGCTTTAGAGAGTACACCACCGGAATTGTCAGCGGATCTGGTAGATATGGGTTTAGTTCTTACAGGAGGTGGAGCTCTTCTTAGAAATATAGATAAACTTATTTCCAAAGAAACAGGATTGCCAGTTCAAATTGCTGAAGATCCATTATCATGTGTTGCTTTGGGAACAGGTAAAGCTTTAGATCAAGAAGAAACATTCTCTACAATGTTAGTAAACTAATTTTGTTTTGTAATTATACTTTATGGATACAAGTCGTGACGATATTGGGATAGCAATACGCTCCGCCTTTATACAAAAAGGTTCAAAACAACGTTTTTCTTTATTAGCTCTTATACTTATTTCAGTTATACTTATTTTTCTTGAAACAATAGAAGCTAAACCATTAAACTTTTTTAGATCAATAATAAAAGATGTAATTTATCGTGGATCTGCAATAGTTTCTCAGCCAGCAAAAATAGTTAATAATTCTTTTGACTACATTGGCGGGTTTTTTAATCTTCACGAAAACTATACCCGATTAAAAGAAGAAAATGATAATTTAAAAAATAATATTTCAAAATCTGATTTCTTAGAATTAGAAAACTCACAGCTTCGAAATTTAATAGATGAACAAATGAATTCACCATCAAATCTATTGAGCGCAAGAGTAATGTTAGATAAACAAAGTCCTTATTTAAATTCATTTATTATTAATATTGGCAGTAATAAAAATATCAAGAATGGTATGGCAGTTTTAGATGGAAAAAATTTTGTTGGTAGAATAGTTGACGTAAATTTTTTTTCATCGAGAGTTTTGCTTGTTTCAGATCTTAATAGTAAAATTCCTGTTATTATAGAACCTTCTGGAAATCACGCAATATTAAGTGGAGGAGGCACAAATATAACAAACTTAATTTATGTGCCAGATAATCATAATATTCAAGATGGAGATAAAGTTTATACATCAGGAAAAGAGGGTATTTTTTCAACAGGAATTCCTATAGGTGAAGTAAAGAAGGAAAACGATTTATTTAAAGTTAATTTATTTTCTGATTTAAGCCAGATAACTTTTGTAAATATTAATTTGGGAGATTTAGATTAAGAAAACATGACTTTTTCACTTAAACAAATTAAATCAACTTTTTTTGAATTGTTGCCCTTGATTTTGCTTTTTATTATTTCATTAAGCGGTAATTCAGTTATTGATTTTAATTTTTTTTCAATAAATGCTCACTATATTTTAATTTATTTTTGGGTTCTAAGACGTCCTAATGCGCTAGGTTATGGATTTATATTTCTTGCTGGCTTAATCAGCGATGTTGTTTTTGGTCTTCCAATGTGGGCCACTCCTTTATCTT
>Ga0310344_10002977_pt1 | contig 12683 bp, 9 predicted proteins | sample HC15DNA20200_MG_FD_203801 | JGI IMG/M metagenome (GOLD analysis project Ga0310344, IMG submission 203801) | Marine microbial communities from station ALOHA, North Pacific Subtropical Gyre - HC15-DNA-20-200_MG | ecosystem: Environmental > Aquatic > Marine > Oceanic | place: Pacific Ocean: North... | reverse complement strand
TGTCCCCAAGAAAGCTCCTCGCCAGCGAAATAGACACAACCAAGGGATACCAATAAAACCCATATGCGGATTCGCCGTGTTGGTAGCAGCGACGCGCGTCGGAGCAAGACGAAGCCGACTATTGCACCCGCAATCGACACCACAGGGGTCGCTAACTCAATTAACCCAAGCTCCCCATCTATCCACACATTATAAAAAGTTGGGGCCAAAATTTTGAGCGGCACAATAATTAAGAGTAGTAATGGCGGGAACCACAACCAAAGCCATTTCGGCAGTCCTTGGTCATACGAGTTGCCGGGAACGACCACTACAAGCAATCTGGTGGTTAAATGAAGCGACTGATCGAGGGAAAATAATGATCGAGGAAAAGAGCCACGAACAATAACAGTAAATAGACTATCGAATAGCTAAATGCACGTTTAGCCAGATCGTCACGATGATCTATCATCATGCGAATGGCATAGTATAGAAAGCCGGCATCGAGCAGTAACGCAGCCGTTAAATAAACTGGGCCGCACATATAGGTGGCAAAAGGTAAAATCGTAACCACTGTTAAGACTATGGTGTAGAGCAAAATCTGCACGCGGGTATAGTCGACACCGTGAGTAATTGGCAACATTGGAACCGAAGCTTTTGCATATTCCTCTCGGCGATAGATCGCAAGAGCCCAAAAGTGCGGCGGTGTCCAGGCAAAGATGATGAGAAACAATAATAACGAGTTAGGGTCGACGCTTCCGGTTACAGCGGTCCATCCCAACACTGGAGGTGCCGCGCCAGCAGCACCTCCAATGACGATGTTTTGCGGAGTCGCGTGCTTTAGGTACATCGTGTAGACGACCGCATAGCCGATAAGCGAGGCAAATGTGAGAAGTGCTGTCAGCACGTTAACAAAGGCTACCAATAGATACATCGCCAAAATGCCGATGAGTAATGCGAATATTAGGGCGTGCGTGCGGCTCAGCTCCCCTTGGGGCAGCGGCCGATCTTGGGTGCGCGCCATTAGCGCATCAATTCGATATTCCGCTACGTGATTTATCGCCGCGGCCGAACCTGCTGCTAAGGCTATGCCTAGCGTACCAAAAATAAAGATATCGATTGGGACAGCTCCTGGCGTCGACAGAAGCATACCGACAATCGCGGTAAATACGATCAACGACACGACCCTAGGCTTGCACAATTCCAGATATTCGCGCCAGGTTGGTATTGTTCGGGCAGGTACGGAAACGTCGCTCATCAGTTGATTATCTTGTGGGGGGAAATTATTTAGTCCCGTCCGAAATCAGTAAACCACGGTGCCTAATGTATCGAGGCAATTCACCAAGGGTATGAACTCGGGTAAATTCTAGTTAGACCATCGTCACTATGATCTGAGCCCCGAGATTATACACTATGTTTTGTCCCACTCTAGTAGGCTCAACTACAGTCCCTATTGGTGTCGCTTAGGGCCAGAGCCGGGTCACCCCAGGTCTTAAACCCTCCCTTACTGCATCGTTGTCTATCGGATTGTGTCGGTCGGTCACGCCTAGTAATGGGGCCGGGATACGTTTCCTCAGGACATCGATGGAGTCAGCTTGGAAAGCGTAACCGGGGTCGATGATGTTCGCTACCCAACCTAGAAAATTAATGTTGTCGCCCAGAATCGATTCGGCAGTCAACAAAGCATGGCTAATACAACCTAACCGGATTCCACATACCAGGATGACTGGTAATTTTAAGTGGCGCACTAAATCGACAGTTTGGATCGAATCGCTCAACGGAACTCGCCAACCGCCGATGCCTTCTACAAGCACAATATCTGCAACGGCACGGCATTCGTCATAGGCCGAGTCTATGGTAACTAGATCTACCTCCGCGTCCATCTGAGCCGCGGCTATATTCGGTGAAGTAGGCTCTATGTAAACACACGGATTGATAATGTTATAACCAAGTTTTGGTATTGAATTTTCTATTAATTGGATAGCATCCTCGTTGCGCAATCCATTTTTGGTGTGCTCCGCTCCAGTCGCCACCGGCTTCATTCCAACTGCCCTGTAGCCCGCGTCGACCAAGATCTGTAGCAACGCGCAGGTAATTACGGTTTTCCCAACCTCTGTGTCCGTCCCCGCAATAAAGGCTTCTGTGATCATTCTCTGCGTCTTATCTCTTTGAACGGAAAGGTTGCGACCGTACTACCATCCTGAGCCCTGTCGTCCCGGCTTGGACACCAGGCGTGGCCATATACAACTTCATAAGTTGCCGGAATTTTATCGTCTTTACGACGCTTCTCGTAGTGTTCTGACATCTGTTTAATTTTACTAGGCGTAAACAATCCACGCCGCCTTCCACGCAACGCGTTTACGGCGCCAATACCCCGGAGGTCCCCCATCACCCCAAACACATCGCTATAATTAAGAATGGTTCTCTCACACTCCAAAACTGGGCTGGCGAACCCTGCTCTTATCATCGCATCACCGACGTCATGCATATCAATAAACTGATTGACATGTGGCGACAAGTCAATGGCGGACCACGCTTCGCGTAGTTCGTGCAGTGTATCTGGGCCAAGGCTCGAAAAGAGTAACAAGCCTTCCGGTTTTAATACGCGGCGACATTCTGAGAAAACCCCATCAAGATCGATACACCACTGGAACGTAAGGCTGGAAAACAAAAAGTCGACGGAACAATCCGCTATCGGTAAAGACTCGGCATCACCACATAGGTAACTCCTGTGTGAACGCCAACGGGTGTCTTTAGAACTCGCGTAGCCGAGCATCGACGGGGAAAGATCGAGTAGGACAACTTGCGCTCGCGGGTAGAGCTTTTCTAGCGAGCTCGCACAGTACCCCGTTCCAGCACCTACATCCAAAATGGTTTTTGGCTCGACGCGAATCATTTCAAGGCTCTCGACCATATTGTCGACAACCATCCGCTGTAGGGCGGCGTGTGCATCATACGTTGTGACAGCTCGGTCGAAGGATTCGCGCGCCCGCTTTTTATCTATCGAACTGTTGGCTTCTTTTAACATTTACCATGCTTCACGAACGATGGCACTAGGTTGTTGACGAGTTGATCGATATCCTCTTTAGCATGGCTGGCGCTAATACAAATACGCAACCGCGCGGTCCCTGGGGGCACTGTGGGCGGTCGAATCGCCCTTGCATAAATCCCAGCCGCACGTAGGTCCGCAGAAATTGCAAGCGCGTCACTATCTGCGCCGATCATTACCGGCTGGATGGGCGACGCGGAGGGCAGCAGTGGTAACTTCATAGCCGTCTGTTTGAAATGCGCGATGTTGCTCTCCAATTTCTGCAATAAGGACGCGTCAGTGCTCAAAATATCCAGCGCCGCAATCGTCGCTGCTGCTATCATCGGCGGGGGTGCCGTATCATATGTGAATGTCCGACTCGATTGTATTAAGGACTCTATCAGCGCTTCGCTGCCGACAACCGCCGCGCCCGCTGTTCCCAATGCCTTACCAAAGGTAACGATTTGTACTGCCATATCGCTCTGGCTGACACCAAGCGCCGATGCAGACCCTCGCCCTCCACCGTTAATACCAAAGCCGTGCGCGTCGTCACCGATAAGAATCCCGCCATAGTGTTTCGCCAGGACCGCAAGGTCTCGCAGGGGAGCGGCATCGCCATCCATACTGAAGATAGTGTCGGTGATGATCCATCTCGCCGGGGAATCATCCTTTTCAAGCGCCTGTCTTAACGAATCTAGATCTAAATGTGGGTACCGAGTACTTTTTGCTCGGCTAAGCGTTACCGCATCGATTAATGACGCGTGATTCAGACGGTCGTGGAAAATGTGATCTTTGCGTCGCACAAGTGCAGAGACTACACCGATATTCGCGAGGTACCCTGAAGAAAATAATAATGCGCGATCGCACCCCATAAATTTCGCTACCCGTCGCTCGAGTTCGTCATGCAGACGACTGCGACCTGATAACAGCGGTGAGCCGCCACTGCCGACCCCAAATTGTCCTATTGCGTCGACCGAAGCTGCGCGCAGATCTGGATGCGCGCTTAGCCCAAGGTAGTCATTACTTGAGAAATTTAATAGGCATTGTTGACCTATTTTTATATGGCTGCCCTGGCTCGATTCTAGTGGCTCGAGACCACGCAGACGACCATAACGCCGATTGCGGTCTACTATCCCCTTGAGGCGTTCGTTGAACGCGCTAGCCATTTCCCCGATCTACAGAGCGCTTGCTTTTAATCCGAGCTTAGCAAACAAAGCGCGGTCGCGATCAGCGATAGGGTTGGGTGTCGTCAAAAGGTGTTCCCCATAAAATATAGAATTCGCGCCAGCAAAGAAGCATAGGGCTTGGGCTTCATCATTCATCTCTTCACGCCCGGCAGAAAGTCTAACGTAGGAATTTGGCATCATGATGCGCGCTGCAGCAACCATTCGAACAATATCTAGTGGGTCAATATCAGCGGCGTTATCTAACGGGGTACCCTGAACTTTCACCAACGCGTTAATTGGGACGCTTTCCGGAGGCTCTGGAAGATTTGCCAAGCTCGATAGGAGTCCCGCGCGATCTACGTTTGTTTCACCCATTCCGATAATGCCGCCGCAGCAAACGTTAATCCCGGCGTCACGGACATGATCCAAAGTGTCTAACCGATCTTGGTACGTTCTTGTCGTAATTACTTTTCCATAGTAATCGGGTGACGTATCGAGGTTATGATTATAATAATCGAGCCCTGCGCGTTTCAGCCGCTCCGCCTGGGTTGGCTTCAACATTCCCAAGGTAACGCATGATTCCATCCCGAGGCCCTTTACACCTTCTATAAGTTGGATAACCTTGTTAAGGTCTCGGTCTTTTGGGGAGCGCCATGCAGCACCCATACAAAACCGAGTCGCACCACTTGCTTTAGCCTTTTTAGCTGCCTGGAGAACTGTTTCAGCATCTAATAGCGCTTCTGCTTCTACGCCCGTATCGTAGCGAATACTCTGGGGGCAATAAGCACAATCTTCGGGGCAACCACCGGTCTTTATGTTAATCAGCGTGCTAAGTTGCACCTCGTTTGGATTGAATTTTAATCGATGCACAGAATGGGCTTTAAATAGTAAGTCGTTAATCGGTTGCTCCAACAAAGCAACAACAGCGCCCACAGTCCAAACCTCTGGTTCCCTAGTTTTTTTATTTTCTGAGCGTGCCTGAACACCTACCGCGGATGTCATACGGTTGTACTCCCTGATTAAAATTTATCTATAACCTCAGTATTCTTACCAATGAAATATTAAACCCAAACGTCAACATTAGACTATGGGATAAATTGTGACAACTGGTTAATTTCTAACCACCGGATCAAAACTTCTCGACCTGTCTGTAGTTACGAACACCATCAGTCTGCCCAGCGACAGGTGACTACTCCACAGAATGTCCTTTTTGAAATCCTAAAAACTGGTCCGAGATTGCCCCCAGAGTCGACTTTTATCGATTACACTAATAGTAAGCGCTCACTCTCTTAAAAAGATCATTATCTAAGCTTTATCCGTTTGAGTCCAAGCCTAATGTTGGGGGTTAGAAGCCGCGTCCTTGGCAATTCAAAAGGTCTCAGGTATCGAGGTTTGTCACCGATAAAGCATGCTGTTCAATAAAATTCCGCCTCGGCTCGACCTGATCGCCCATCAACGTTGAAAAAATTTGGTCTGCCGCTACCGCGTCTTCAATCTGAACTTGCATAAGATTTCGCTTATCCGCGTCCATTGTCGTTGTCCAAAGCTGCTCTGGGTTCATCTCACCTAACCCTTTATAGCGTTGCACGTGGAGGGAGCGCCGGGATTCCTGTAACAACCATTCGAAACCCTGGCGCAACGAGTTAACAGGATGTTCTCTATCTCCCTTTATGACCACGAGATCTTCTTGGTGTGAGTCCAGGATCTCTCCCATTGTCGACAGACGCAAATATTCGTTCGAAGAGAAGAATTCACTTCCAAAATGATGCTCCGTCTCTAGCCCGTGGGTTGTGATTGTAAAGCATATATGCCAATTATCAGGCCCTTGAAACACCACTTCACTGGTAAAAGCTATGGAGCTATCCCCACGTTTCACGAGTAGCCCGACCAGTTGGGCCGCCCATTTTTTTAAACTCGCTTCGTCAGTAAGCGTGAGATGCGGTTGTCGGCGCATTGCTTGTAAGATCATAGGATCGTATCTCAGTCCAAGGCGCTCGGTCGTTGCGCTAAGCGCAAGATACTGATCGGCAAGCTCCCTCAGCCGTCCTGCGTCTTGCTGTTCGCCTTTGTACGCGAATGCTGCTTCCTGAATCGTTAGCTTCATAACGTATTGATCGAGCTCTAGATCATCCTTAAGGTAACTTTCTTGTTTCCCTTTTTTAACTTTATATAACGGCGGTAGCGCGATGTAGACATGGCCTCGCTCGATTAGCTCTGGCATTTGCCGATAAAAAAAAGTCAATAGTAGGGTCCGAATGTGTGAACCATCGACATCTGCGTCTGTCATGATAATGATTCGGTGATATCTAAGTTTAGCCGGGTCATATTCCTCTGTGCCAATCCCGCACCCTAGCGCCGTGATTAAAGTCGCCACTTCGGTTGAAGAAAGCATTTTGTCAAAGCGCGCTTTTTCTACGTTTAAAATCTTACCCTTTAGTGGTAATACGGCCTGATCTCTCCGCCGCCGACCTTGTTTGGCAGAACCTCCTGCGGAATCGCCCTCGACAATAAAGAGTTCGGATTTAGCCGGATCACGTTCTTGGCAATCTGCTAGTTTACCCGGCAAACCCGCAATATCGAGCGCAGTTTTTCGCCTAGTCAACTCGCGTGCTTTTCGCGCCGCTTCTCGCGCCCGGGCAGCCTCGATTATCTTAGCCATAACGGCTTTGGCATCTTGGGGGCGTTCTAATAAAAATGCGTTGAGGTGTTCTGAAAGGATCGATTCAACGGCTCCTTTCACTTCGCTAGAAACAAGCTTATCTTTCGTCTGTGAAGAAAATTTAGGATCGGGAGCCTTTACTGACAAAACACCAGTTAGTCCCTCCCGAACGTCTTCACCGGAAATTGACACCTTGTTTTTCGCTGCCAGACCCTCCTTATCAATATAGGTATTCAGCGTGCGTGTTAGTGCAGAGCGGAATCCTGCTAAGTGAGTGCCCCCATCTTTCTGCGGGATGTTGTTCGTATAGCAAAAAATATTCTCCTGATAGGAATCGTTCCATTGAAGGGCCAGCTCTACACCCACACCCTCTCGCTCATCGACCAGATGAATAACGCCTTCGTGCAATGGCGTTTTCGTTTTGTTTAAGTGGCTGACAAAAGCGGCAATACCCCCTTGGTACTCAAAGGCGTCGGTTTTTTGGGTTCTTTCGTCGGAAAGATTGATACGCAAACCAGAATTTAAAAACGACAACTCACGCAATCTGCTTGCTAGAATGTCGTAATGGAATTCGATATTTTGAAAAACGTCCTCGCTCGGGATGAACGTTACTTCAGTTCCGCTGCGGCTTGTGTTCCCGACTACCGTTAAGTCACCTTGCGGCACGCCCATTTCATATTGTTGGCGCCACGTCTGACCATCTCTGTAAATATTTAAAACCAACTTTTTCGACAAGGCATTTACCACGGAAACACCAACACCGTGCAGGCCTCCAGACACCTTGTAAGAATCATCGTCGAATTTCCCTCCAGCATGAAGAGTTGTCATGATTACCTCGGCCGCAGATATATTCTCCTCCTCGTGAATATCTACTGGAATACCCCGCCCATTATCGACCACCGTCACCTCATTATTAGCGCGGATGTTTACATCAATCTCTGTACAATGACCTGCTAGAGCTTCATCGACGCTGTTGTCCACAACCTCAAAAACCATGTGGTGTAGACCAGTTCCATCGTCGGTATCACCAATGTACATGCCGGGACGTTTGCGTACCGCGTCGAGCCCTTTTAATACTTTAATATTTGATGAATCGTAGTTTTTTTCTTCTGACATCACCTGCTCCTGGTCATAATCCAACCATTGCCATAGGACCTATTTGCCCGTGTTCCACGTGGAACAACGTGGCTGAAGCCCTCACTTCGAGGGGTAAGTCCAAAGCATCAATTGCTGTAAAAAATGTTTGTGCTTTCGTACTCAACAACATTTTTGCTGCTAGGTTTCTTCCCGTGCGATCTAGTTCTGACGAAAGATCATCGATCAATAAAATCGGCTCTTCTTGGCCACTGTCCCTTAAATAGTGAGCCTGTGCGCTAATAATAGCCGCTATTATAAGCTTCCCTTGACCTCTTGATACGATCGTTTTCGCTAACTTTTCATCGACAAAAATGCGGATTTCTGCCCGGTGCGGTCCATTTGTCGTTAACCCGATATCACTATCTCTAGGAAATGTAGCTGACAATAACTCATCGTATTCTTGATCCGGATGCCACCCCCGGTGATACCCCAAACGCAACGAGCCACAAGCATCTGCAACTTCCGGTTCTTCTAAATAACGGTTGATTGTGGAGATACATTCTGCACGCCAACCATCTAATTCAGCCGCTATTGGCGCTAGTTGCGCATCCCACAACCTCACCTGGGTGCGACTAGCTTTCGTCCTTAATAGCGAGTTCCGCTGTTTTAATGCTCTGTAATAACCTTTAAGTACTTCGAGATACCTTGGTTCCACGTGGAACAAAAGCCGGTCCAGTAAGGCTCTTCTGTTTGCAGGACCGCCGTTTAACAGAAGATGCGACTCGGTATTAAATGTCAGCACCGGAACCAATCGAGCAATCTTAGAAGACACCCTCACCACCTCTCCATTAAGCTTAAGGCGTGTCGTTTTACGCGTTTTCTCTATACCTACTCGATAACTTTGGCCAGTTGCACCTTGTAGTTCCCCAATCACTACTAACGCATTTTTCCCATGAGAAATAACGTCCGACGTGCGAGTCGTCCTAAAGGAGCGCGCCGTTGCCAGATAATGAATACTTTCTAGAAAGCTAGTTTTACCGCTCCCATTTTGGCCGCTGATTAAATTTACCTCTTTTGACGGGTATATTTTTGCAGCGCAGATTCGCCTAACGTGCTGAACTGACAATGCAGTTAGCTGCATGTCATCTCTTCCATTTTGGCCAATTTCAAAGCCGCATAGGCATTACAACGTACCGCGCCGTTTCATCTTCCGGATCATGAATTAGGCAGCTACTATTAGAATCTATAAAATCAATGTTTATCGTGGTGCTTTTCAGCACTGTTAGCACATCTAGCAAATACGAGACGTTAAAACCTATTTCGAGCTCCCCCCCCGAATAATCGACTTCTATTTCTTCTTCAGCCTCTTCCTGTTCTGGGTTATGCGCGATCGCCGTCAGTAGGTTCTCTCCTAAAACTACGCGAACCCCTCGAAACTTCTCGTTCGACAGAATCGATGCCCGGGCGAGACCAGCTTTAAGTACTTCACGATCGGCTGTAACACGCTCGATTCCCGGTTCTCCTGCTATAGGGATAACCCGATCGTAATCCGGGAAACGACCATCTACAAGCTTTGTAGTTAACGATTGTCCGGTAGTCGTTACGGTCATGTGGTTTCCGCCAATTGCTATGTGAACATCATCTTCCGCGCCTCCTAACAGCCGCATAATTTCAACTACTCCCTTCCTGGGCACGATAATTTGAAGTGGTTCTGCGAGATCTATATCGACTTTACGGTCACATAGCGCAAGGCGATGCCCATCCGTAGCAACTGCTCGTATCAATTCCGAACTGAGCTCAAATAGCAAGCCATTAAGGTAATAACGCACGTCCTGGTGGGCCATCGCAAACTGTGTACCCTCTACCAAGCCCGCTAGCGTGCTACTAGGTAAATCAAACTCTACCAACGGTGTAAACGAGCCAATGCTCGGGAATTCAGTAGCAGGCAGAGTTGCAAGAAGGAATCGGCTCCGACCTGATTTAATTTTTACTTTATCTTCATTAATCGCAAATGTTTGCTTTGCTTCTTTTGGTAGGGCCCTCGTAATATCTAGAAACTTACGCGCTGGGACAGTAACTGATCCAGCCTGTTGCGTTGTTGCTTCTAGCGTAACAATAATTTCAACTTCCATGTCTGTAGCGGTTAGGGAGATGGTACCCCCTTGTTCAGCAACAACTAGAACGTTACCTAAAATCGGTAATGTTTGTCGCCGTTCCACAACGTTATTTATTACTTGTAGAGGACCAAGAAGATTCTCTCGGTTAATAGTAATTTTCATTAATTTATTACCAATTACTGTAATTATAATGCGTTAATAACTCTGTTAATAACTTAAATTATACCTTATATTATAGTTAGTTATGATAACTTTTTCTCTTGTATAGCTCGGGTAAAGTTATTAACACTCCTGTGTATAAAATGTGAGTAATCTTTGCTTTTATTATTCGGTTGCTTTTATTCACACAGTATCATGTGGTTAATAAGCGTTCTAAATTGATGAAATCTTCGTTAATGCGGGATTCGCTGCGGCGAAGATCTGTAATTTTTCTGCAAGCGTGAATCACGGTGGTATGGTCCCGACCACCAAAAGCATCACCTATCTCCGGTAAGCTATGGTTAGTTAATTCTTTAGAGAGTGCCATAGCGACTTGCCTAGGTCGGGCAATGGAGCGACTTCTCCGCTTGGAAAGTAAATCGGCAACCCGCATTTTGTAGTATTCGGCAACGGTTTTCTGAATGTTGTCTATGGTGATCATTTTATCTTGTAGCGCCAGGAGATCTTTAAGTGCTGTTTTAGCGAACTCAAGCGTAATGGATTGGCCAGTGAAGTGAGCATTTGCTATCAGTCTATGAAGTGCACCTTCGAGTTCTCTAATGTTGGATTTAAAACGTTTAGCTACGAAAAAAGCCACCTCATCGGGAAATGAAACCCCCGTTTGTAACGCTTTGCTTTTCAATATAGCAACACGAGTTTCCAATTCGGGTGGTTCAATTGCCACAGTAAGGCCCCATCCAAAACGAGATTTTAGCCGCTCCTCAACGCCGGACACCTCCTTAGGATAGCGATCGCAAGTTAAAATAATCTGTTGCTGGCCCTCAAGCAAAGCATTGAAAGTATGGAAGAATTCCTCTTGAGAGCGTTCTTTTCCAGCAAAGAACTGGATATCGTCGATAAGTAAGGCGTCAACAGACCGGTAGAAGCGCTTAAAGTCATTAATGGAATTATGCTGAAGCCCTTTTACCATATCGGCAACGAATCGCTCAGAATGTAAATACACCACCTTAGCACTAGGCCGTTCCCCTACAAGGTGGTTACCGAAGGCGTGCATTAGGTGGGTTTTCCCAAGTCCAACCCCGCCACAGATAAACAGCGGGTTGTAGGCTTTCCCAGGGTTCTCCGCAATCTGAAGAGAAGCCGCCCGAGCCAATTGGTTCGATTTCCCTTCAACGAAATTTTCGAAAGTGAAGTCGCCTTTTAACCGAGTGACGTATTTGCTACTTTTCGGTGCCCGAGCGGTCTGGGTAGTCTGCTTCTTTTCGATCGAGCTTGCCGATGAGATCAAATCCGCCACTTTTTCCGTATCTGCCCCCACGGAGAAAGACATTGATACTGGTTGTTCAGGCGAGAGCTCTAGTAATATCGTTTCTATGCGAGCCGAGTATTTCTCTTTGATCCAATCTAAAACGAAACGGTTTGGCGCAAACAACTCGATACCAGTTGCATTTTCGATAACCTGCAAGGGGCGTATCCATGTGTTGTACTGCTGCGAAGTGAGCTCTGCTTCGAGATGTTTGAGGCATTTTTGCCAAACGGCCGTATTCAATAACTGATCCTTTTTCAAAGAAACAAATAAACAGTGGCGAGTTTAACGCTCATTTTAAGAGTTATCCACAGTCTCTAAAAGATACCTAGAAATTGACTTTGGAAGTTCGCACAGCGTACAATCCGCTCGCCTAAAAGGTGTGCGAAACTAACTGATTCAACAAAGAAAACGTAACTAGAGTTAGACATGAAAAGAACATTTCAGCCAAGCCGAATAAAGCGCGCCCGGAGACACGGTTTTCGCGCTCGCATGTCAACAAAAGCGGGTCGCCGTGTTTTAAAGGCGAGGCGCGCTAAAGGGCGTGCACGCCTCACCCCAGTCTAAGCCGCCCTCCGTTTTGCTCGCTACTGAGCAGACTTTTCCAAAGACGATGAGGCTGCTAAAACAAGAAGAATTTAGGCGTACATTTGCGAAAGGAAACCGCGCTAGCTGTGAGGCGTTTAAACTAGTCGCTACTTTAAACAAACTTGGATATCCGAGACTCGGCCTATCAATCAGTCGGAAAGCTGTGTCTCGCGCAATCGATCGAAACCGTATAAAACGAATCGTACGAGAGAGTTTTCGCTATAACGCCCGTACGATGCGGTCATTAGATATTGTTGTGCGAGCGACGGCAAAAGCACGCACACAACCAAACGCGTTACTGTCCCGCAAACTCAACGACATATGGCGTAAATTGTAAAAAGCAATCGCCGTCAAGTAGCCCTAAACCGGAAGCAAACTGGACCGCCGTTACATGGATAACACCCGCCTATTCCTCGTAATCGCACTGTCTTTCGTCTCCCTTATGCTGTGGGACGCCTGGCAACGTGACTACAATAAAGCACCGGTTTCTGAATCGTCAAAAGATCAACCGATCAGCACAGACGCAGCGCCGAATCTTGAAGCGATAAATGATAGTGAAGCGCCGAATCTTGAAGCATCTCCACCAGCCGGCGAACCGACATTGTCG
>Ga0310344_10002976_pt1 | contig 12685 bp, 12 predicted proteins | sample HC15DNA20200_MG_FD_203801 | JGI IMG/M metagenome (GOLD analysis project Ga0310344, IMG submission 203801) | Marine microbial communities from station ALOHA, North Pacific Subtropical Gyre - HC15-DNA-20-200_MG | ecosystem: Environmental > Aquatic > Marine > Oceanic | place: Pacific Ocean: North... | reverse complement strand
ATAGACATATGGCGCTGCTAACTCTCAATCCTACGGTGGACCCTTTATGATTTTCAGTAACCAAATATACGTGATTGGTAGCTCAAATACAGACATGATCGTTAAGGCGGCCAGACTACCCGCGGCCGGCGAAACATTGTTGGGGGGGCATTTTTCGATGGTACCCGGCGGCAAAGGTGCTAATCAGGCTGTAGCGGCAGCTCGTCTGGGCGGGCAGATTATTTTTGTCGGGAATGTAGGGAATGATGTTTTCGGCGAAGGTTCAATTGAAGGCCTTCGCCAAGAAGAGATTAACTGCGATTTTGTCTGTCGCGATCAAGGCCTGCCCTCGGGCGTTGCATTGATTGTCGTCGACGAGCGTGGCGAGAACCAAATCGTCGTCGCTTCTGGCGCGAACAATACATTGACCGCGGCACAAGTCGATGGGGCAATGAAAGATGCACCGGAAAATTCTATTATCCTAATCCAGTTGGAAATTCCTATTTCGACTGTGGCGCATGTTGTTCGAAATGCGGAAAAAAACAGGTTACGGGTGATCCTCGATCCAGCACCGGTCCCACCGGACGGAGTGCCGCCGGAAATTATTGAAGGCGCTTATTTGATTACACCCAATGAAATCGAAGCACACGCGATGACGGGCGTTAAAGTTGTCAATAAACGCTCGGCAAAAGAGGCGGCAAAAGTGCTGCTTGCTGCCGGGCCGCAAAACGTAATCATTACGATGGGAGGCAATGGCGCGCTGCTGGCAAATTCAGCCGGATACGAATATTTCGCGCCTTCGCAAGTTGAGGCTGTCGATACGACGGCGGCGGGCGATTGTTTTAACGGCGCCCTCGCCGCAGCCCTTTCGAATGGGCGGTCATTTGAAGAGAGCATTCAATTTGCCTGCCAGGCAGCCGCAATATCGGTCACTCGTCTTGGAGCACAAACTTCCCTACCTTATGCAGACGAAATTTTAAACGCTGATGGAGTGAAATAATGTTTATCATTGAAAGCTACACACTCGCCGTATTCTTATGTTTTCTTACGATGATTTGCTGGGGGTCGTGGGCTAACACGCAGAAATTGGCGAGTAAAAGTTGGCCATTTCCACTCTTCTACTGGGACTACGCCATAGGCGTGGTGTTGACGTCTTTATTATTCGGTCTGACTCTCGGCAGCTTCGGTGATACGGGTCGGAGCTTTATTCCCGACTTACTGCAAGGGTCATCCACATCACTCGCATCCACCTTTATTGGCGGTATTGTTTTTAATCTGGCGAACTTACTGATTGTCGCAGCGATCGACGTAGCCGGTATGGCCGTGGCGTTCCCAGTCGGCATTGGTATCGCTCTAGTATTAGGCGTTGCCGTCAACTATATGGCGAGCCCGGTCGGAGATCCCTTCCTTTTATTTGTCGGTGTCGGCCTGGTGGCGCTCGCGATTATTCTTGACGCTTTAGCCTATCGCGGTTTGTCCTCCGGCAGACAACAAACACCAACCAAGGGTATCGTGCTGGCGGTTGTCGGCGGCGTGTTAATGGGTTTTTTCTATCGTTTTGTCGCGGCGTCAGTATCGCTTGATTTTGCAAGCCCCGAGCCTGGGAAACTGACTAGTTATTCTGCGGTCTTTATTTTTTCACTTGGGGTTTTTGCTTCAAATTTTCTGTGGAACACTATCTTCATGAAGCACCCGGTAAAAGGCAATCCTGTTTCGTATACGGATTATTGGCGTGGTGGAACGACTCGCTTGCATTTAATCGGCGTATTAGGAGGGGTAATCTGGTGTATCGGGATGTCCCTTAACTTTATTGCCTCGGAACAAGCAGGGTTCGCCATTTCCTATGGCTTAGGGCAGGGAGCAACTATGGTGGCGGCTATCTGGGGTGTATTCATCTGGAAAGAGTTTGCTGGAGCGCCGGCCAACAGCCAACGCCTGATCAACGGCATGTTCTTGAGTTTTATTGCAGGTTTAACCCTTATCATCCTCGCGCGTATTTAATAAACGTTCTCGATGATATTCTGCCGACAAGACAACCCTCGTTTCGCTGTCATTGGTGAGCCTCGAAGCCCTACTAGATTAGTTGTCATGTTCCAATAAGATTTGTTCGAACTCTTGAAAGGACAAGTTATCTAAGCAAACAAACTCTTCAATCGTCCACGAAACGGGATCGAAAACCTTTCTTGCCGTCCAGGACCTTGTGAACGCAACTGGATCATCGACCATAATATCGACAATCAGTTGACCACTATCACTACGCGAAAAGCGTTCCTCTACTCGCAGTTGGTCACTATGAGGAACGCCACGCCGGTCAATCCAGGTATTGTCGTTGAAATTTACAGATTCAACTACCAGCGTATCGCCCTCCCAACGACCGATAGAGTCGCCCATCCACGATGGCGCAAGGTCATCGCGATGTTGGCGTCCGTCTGTGTAAACAGCACGAAGTAGTTGCTGATATTCGTAACTGATCAGTACGCGTCCGGACGTTTGAATAATCTCGAAAGGACGAGGATGAAAATAGATTCTCGGTGTACCGGGAGGTAGACATTGATAAACAGGGTCGTTGGTTTCTGACACCGTTACACCATTTTCACCATACGTTGGTTTCGCGGCTTGGTATCTCTCCATGGCCCAATCTGTCATTGGTGGTAACTCTTCACTAAATGCGTAGCCCTCATAGGGCTGGGTATTCGCACGCATCCAGACACCCACCAAATCGCCAGGCTCATCAGAAGAAGTAGCTACCGGTTCTGACGCGAGCCGGGCCGCTGGAACCGTGGACACCGAACCGGAATTTCCACCGACTAAAATGACCCCGTTAGAATCAATTACTCGATGAAGCCGTAAAGACGGAGCTCCGTTTCGCGCGGGATTACCGCTAAGCTCAATAACATCTCCGGAACGAAGAATATCTCTACTCCAGTTTACGTTACCGCCGCCCCCAGCCCTTGCTAGTCGATTAGGGCTGGTTAGTTCACCCGACCAATTCTCTATCTCGCCGTCGTCTCGAACTACATCAACATAGATCAACACGTGAGGATTAGTAAATCTGAAGTCAGTGACTACTCCGACTACGGTTTTTGTCACATTGTCGTCGTAAGGAGAACTACCATGATGTGCCATAGCTGTTGCGGCTATCAGTGTACTCATCCCCGCAAGAACAATTTTTGCTAGTTGATTTTTCATCTTTATCTAAACAGATTATTTTTCCAGTTCCTAGTTCTTAGATCTTAGATAACAACATTAAAATAGATTTTTCGTTTATATTATCTAAACCGAAATTTTTACCTTTTCTTTTCCCCTGTTCTTTTCCTTCTTTAACATTAATACAATGCGCCCCGAGCAAGATTCGAACTTGCGACCTTCCGCTTAGGAGGCGGACGCTCTATCCAGCTGAGCTACCGGGGCAAATTTAATACCAGTAGCTTAAGCCGGTATAGATATCGTGCGCTGTCCTTTAACTAGTACCCTCATGTACTTACTCCTTGAAAATTAGCCCTGGTCAAGTGAGGTCTTTTCCATCTACAGCCTCTAATTTAAAAATAGCTACCGTACACAATCATATGGCTCCGGCATCTCACCCAGAGCTAACCAATATCGGTCAATCCTTGCCGGCTCTGTAAAGGTCTCTGGATCTGTAATTACGGCAGAATAGTCTAGCCGCGTTTGGTCTGCGCTTAGAGTCATCCGCTCCACGACCTCGACTCTGTCACCAATATCGAAACCAAAAAAGAAATAGTTCGCAGCAATTTCAGTAGTGTCCACAACCAGCGTATTACCCTCCCAGCGACCCACCGAATACCCAACGTTACTGCGTGGCATATCCGCCACAGCTTCAAGGGCGCGGTCGAGATAAATAACCCGCTCGACGCCATACTCATGCGCGACAATCTTGATATTCTCGCCGTCTTCGAAAAAATCAAATGGATGGGGTGTGATCATCACCGCGGGCATCCCTTTAGGCACGCACTGCATGTCCGGATCATCTAGCGTATCCCAGGCGGCACGCTCCGCCAATCTCGTTTCGTTAAAAGGAAGATGGAGGTTTATTGCGCGCGGTGCTGTATCGTCTTCGTACACATAGCTGCGATTAGTGCGATTAGGCATGCTCCAGGTACGGTAGAGTCCGCGGTTTTCCGTTTCAGCATCAGCGACATCGGACTCACCAGCAGCCCAATTAGCGAGCCCACCGACACCTTCCTGATTGAAGTAGGGCAAGGCCCCACCATGCAAAACAACCTCCTGTCCGCTCCCAAGCAATATGTTAATACCGAGAAAGACAAGATCGCGACGTGTAGATAGCGAACCGGCAATGCGTACCTGGTCACCCAGCATAAAGTAGTCGGCCGTTACTCCTGCCCTTGTTAGGGTATATATGGTACCGAATGCCTGTACTTCCCAGGCTTCTTCGATACCTTCTTCGTTAATAACCAACAGCTCGAAAGTAGGATGGGGATTAGACCAGTTAAACCCAACGAGCACACCCTCAAGCACTTGAACTTCCTCAGCAAACTCGGCGCGTGAATGATGCGCAAGCACAGTATCGAACTGCAGCGCAAGAATACCCACGGCAATAATAGCCTTACTAAATTGATCAACCGTCATCGCTACTCCCTCTAATTTAATCATGACCATTACCGAGAATGTTATCCTTAGCCTACTTCGGTGCATACGTACTCAGCGGCGTAGTATGTTTTTCACCGCACTCGCTTCTTAACGTCCTTTTCTTACACATACACTAACGACTCCGAAACCTACTGCCAATAGAAAATGGCGCTCTAAAACTGTCACACTATAAAACTGTTTCGACCTCACGCGGATAACGGATACGTTCGACGAGTTCTCGCACCGCAGTTGACGGCGGCGGCGTCGCTCTGCTTACGATCACAGCAACGAAAAAGTTCAAGCACATACCAATGGCACCAATACCCTCGGGCGAAATCCCGAAAAGCCAATTTTCTGCCACATTTTCCGACCACGGCGCACCCGCCCAGGGAAGGAAAAGGCCCTTAAAGTACTCGATGTATCCGTATGTGAACGCTAGACCGGTCAACATACCAGCAATCGCGCCCTGCTTATTAATCCGGCTAGAAAAGATACCAAGCAGTATTGCAGGGAATAGCGATGCGGCCGCAAGTCCAAAAGCGAAGGCAACTACCTGGGCGACAAATGCCGGCGGATAGTATCCGAGAAACCCCGCAATGCCGATCGCAACAGCAGCCGATACTCTTCCTGCCAGAAGTTCTCGGCGCTCTGATATGTTGGGCATAAATACCCCTTTTAAAAGATCATGTGAGACAGATGCTGAGATTACTAGCAAAAGTCCGGCCGCCGTAGATAGAGCAGCAGCAATCCCTCCTGCCGCGACAAGCGCGATAACCCATGACGGTAATCCTGCAATCTCTGGATTAGCAAGCACCATGATGTCTGGGTCGACGCCGAGTTCGTTACCGTTCCATCCGTAACCAGACGCCTGTACGGCAAAGTCCGGGCTCTGATCGTTGTAATACTGAATTCGACCGTCGCCGTTGAGATCATCAAACTCTAGTAACCCAGTAGCTTCCCAGGTTCGGAACCAATCCGGACGTTCGTTATAAGCAAGATTTCCAGTCGGAGCACCAACGGTTCCAGCCTGAATCGTCTGCGTTAGATTTAAGCGCGCCATCGAACCGACCGCTGGTGCAGTCAGATACAACAAACCAATAAATAGAAGCGCCCATCCCGCGGATAGACGTGCATCGCGAACTTTCGGCACAGTGAAAAATCTTACGATGACATGAGGCAATCCTGCCGTACCAACCATAAGCGCCGCTGTGATGCAGAACACGTCCAACTTACTCTTATTACCTGATGTGTACTCCGAGAAACCGAGCGCCGTGACTACCTGATTTAGCTTGTCCAACAGGTACACGGACTCACCACGAACCTCGCTCCCAAACGCAATCTGTGGAATCGCTACGCCTGTAAGCTGAAGCGCAATAAAAAAGGCTGGCACGGTATAAGCAAAAATCAATACACAATACTGAGCGATTTGCGTATACGTAACTCCCTTCATTCCGCCCATCACAGCGTAGATGAATACGATGCCCATGCCGACCATGAGGCCAACGCCTATCGGTACTTCTAAGAACCTCGAAAAAACGATTCCAACGCCGCGCATCTGCCCGGCAACGTACGTAAACGAAATAAAAATTAGGCATATAACCGCGACAATACGAGCCGCCCGCGACTCGTAACGCTCAGCGATGAACTCGGGGACCGTAAATTTTCCAAATTTCCGAAGATAGGGTGCTAGCAGTAATGCCAGCAATACATAACCACCAGTCCAACCCATTAGATATACTGAACCGTCGTAACCAAGAAAAGCAATCAGTCCTGCCATCGATATAAACGACGCGGCCGACATCCAATCCGCAGCCGTTGCCATCCCGTTCGCGACTGGGTGAATGTGCTTTCCGGCCACGTAAAAATCCCCAGTGTCGACTGCACGCGACCAGATTGCGATACCTATATAAACGAGGAAGCTCGCGCCAACGACAAGGTAAGTAAGCGTCTTCAGTTCCACTTCGAACTACTCCTCGTCAACGCCATGCTCACGATCGATTTGGTTCATTCGCCATGCGTAGTAAAAAATTAGTACAACGAAGCAAACAATTGATCCTTGCTGGGCGAACCAGAAACCCAAATTAAAACCAAATAGTTGAATACGGTCGAGTGGCTCCGCAAGTAAGATGCCGAAACCGAAAGATACAGTGAACCAGATAGTAAGACACAGAGCGACGAGACGAAGATTAGCTCGCCAGTAGCGCTGTCTAGCTTTTTCAGTTCTCATCAATGGCCCCTAAGCTGAAAGTCATAGTCTAGGGATCGAGAACGCGTAATGCTAGCAACGCCAACCACTATGTGAAGATATAAAAAAGACGGTCGTTCAGTAGTCAATTTCGGCTATTAGACTCTTGTTTCGGTTTTATTATGGCAGTAATAGCACAGTCGTACGCACGCAGGTCAGAAACCCTCAGTAGACGTAAATAGGCCAACACGCAAGTTGGTTGCCCGATATATGGTCCTCCCATCGACGTCCATTTCAGCATCGCCAACACCCATAACAAGCTTGCGTGAAATAACTCGCTTCATATCGACACGGTAAGTAACAAGGTTGCTGTCGGGCAGAACCTGGCCTTGAAACTTAACCTCCCCGACGCCGAGCGCACGACCTCTTCCAATGCCGCCGATCCAAGCTAGGTAATAACCTACTAATTGCCACATGGCGTCGAGCCCGAGGCAACCCGGCATCACCGGATCATTACGAAAATGGCACTCGAAGAACCAGAGATTCGGACTAATATCGAGTTCAGCAACAATCCTACCTTTATTGAATCGCCCACTGGTATCATCGATATGGTTAATCCGATCGAACATGAGCATATCCGGTGTCGGCAAACGCGCATTACCGGGACCAAAGGTCTCGAACTCACCAGCTTCAATAATTTCCTCACGGGTATAGCTGGACTGCCGCGGCTTACCCTGCAGTGGGGGATCTATATCGTTAGAACTATCCATAGTGTATCCATCTTAATCTGGTTGCGGAGCATACGTGTTAGCGCAGCGGATGTCCCCCATTTAGGAGTACTATTGGCCAAAGCCGCAACGCTCACCCTATTATCGAGCCACAAAGTACTAATAACAGCGAGATGGTAAGCCCCAGGGTAGCGATCCAGTCTCAACGAAACTTGCTTAATCGCTTCTTACAGACGCTAGGCTACTCCGTAGCAACAACCACTGGCCGTCACTGTTAAGATTGGCAATATGCCTGATCCTGTTTTGTCTAAGCTTACCTTACCAACACCAAAGCTTCGCTTGGCGCCGGTCACCGAACCCGTCACAGGTACAATTATCTCAAACGACTCATGTATGCGCGGAAAATCTGCGAGCTTCGTAAAGCATACGATGATCGACATCTCTGGAACAGTACTCGAGAACAACTTCCTGGTTGGCCAGGCCTTTGGCGTTATAGCACCAGGTAACGACGATAATGGGCATCCCCACAAAGCACGACTGTATTCTATGGCCTGTCCGAGCTATGGCGAAGACGGTGCAGGAAAAATCATTTCTACGACAACAAAACGCGTTATAGATGAACGTGTAGCAACTAAAAAAAGTGATGACCCTAACGGCCACTCTCTTTTTCTCGGAGTCTGCAGTAACTATATGTGTGATCTTCGCCCAGGAGATGAGATCAAGGTGACCGGACCTAACGGCAAACGATTTCTTCTGCCGGTTGAGCACGATTCTCATAATTATCTACTCGTCGCAACTGGTACTGGAATAGCACCATTTCGCGGAATGCTGCTTGAGTTGTTAGAGAGTTCCAGCAAGCCAATCTCAGGGCAGATTCATTTGATTATGGGAGCGACTTACACAACTGATCTACTTTACGACGACTTATTCTTAAGATTAGCTAACGAGCATGAAAACTTTCACTACCATAAGGCCATTAGCCGTGAACGTCAGGCGGACGGCAGACTCGGCCTTTACGTGCATCACTTGCTAAGCCAACGCTTCGACGAATTCTCCGATCTACTCAATGATCCGCGGACAATCATCTATATTTGCGGACTAGCGGGGATGCAGTCTGGCGTCTTTCAAACGTTAGCCAAGAATAATCTTGCCGACGGCTATTTCACTGTAAAAAATGAAATGGCGAACCAGAACCCAGATAACTGGGATCTACACAAATTACGTCGCTTCGTGCGTTGCCAGGAACGCTGCATGGTTGAAGTGTACTGATTCAGTCACTATCGACTACATAATCCCTCTGCAACCGTTGGCCGAAGCCTGTCAAGATCTCGTAGCTGATCATTCCAGCTTTCTTCGCCATATCATCAAGCGGTATGTGCTTACCAAGAAACTCCACTCTCGCCCCCGGAAAGACATCGCGGCACGCTACGGCTGAAACATCGAGTGTGACGAGATCCATCGACACCCGACCTACGATAGGAACGCGCATATTACCCAGGTATCCCTCTCCACAATTACTTAACGCGTGCGGAATACCGTCCGCATAACCCACACCAACGGTAGCAAGACGTGCTGGCGCATTGATCTGGCATGTCGCACCATAACCAACTGATGTCGTTTTCATTACTTCCTTAACCTGCAAGATAGTCGCCTCAAAAGTTACTACTGTCTCCATTGGGTTAGAGCTTGTAGAAAAAGGATTCCCACCGTAAATTGCAATACCGGGACGTACAAGGTCGCCACGAAACTCTTCGCCTAAGAGCAGCCCGCCTGAATTACCGATAGATGTTTTTAACGGCGGCAATCGGTGACATTGCCTAGCGAAGATTTCAATCTGATCCCAATTAATCTGGTTATCGGGATCATCCGCACATACGAGATGGGTCATTAGATATGCAATCTCTAACTCATCTAGTGCCGCCTGGTTAAGTTCATTACCATCTATTCCTAAACGTGTCATACCCGTGTCAATATGTATGACCGCCGGGTAACGTTTCGCGTCGACAAACTCAGCCCAGCGTATTATCTGCTCTCGTGAATTTAAAACTGGAATAAGTTTGGCTTCCCGTACCAAACTTTCCTCTCCTACTTGAGCCCCAGCGAGAACATAAATTTCAGGCGTAACAAACTGCTGTCGTAAAGCTAGGCCCTCGGCGACTGTCGCAACAAAAAACTGCCTACAGCCTTCGTCAAAGAGGCGCTGTGTAATCGGCTGGATTCCGAGTCCATAAGCATTGGCTTTTATGACGGCACCGCACTTGCTCGGCATAGCGGTATCTCGCAGAAGACGATAGTTCCGCGCTAGCGCATCTAGGTTGATGGTCAAAAGACCGGTACTCGAAGTTGTCATCTACGAAGTCACGGGAGATTTTTTATTGGAATGCAATTGAAGCCATTGCTGGCAATCTAGCCGAGCCCACTCTACCATATTGGTATTCTCTATTTTTAGAGGAACCTACCTATTTCAACTTGTCCGGAGCTCTATGATGGAACAATCATTTCTTGCGTACCGTCTCCATCTCATAGACGGAAAAACTGTTGGCAAGATGGAAACGCTAACCCGGAATGGACCGGAACCAGGCGAGCTCCTTGTCAAGGTTGAGTATTCTAGTATCAACTATAAGGACGCGCTTGGCGTTACCGGTAAAGCTCCTATCGTACGCAAGTTCCCGCTCATCGCAGGCATGGATCTAGCGGGCGAGGTTCTTGAGTCGGAAAACGATCACTTTCGTCCGGGCGACAAAGTAGTAGCAATAGCGGGTGGCCAGAGTGAAGTTTGCGACGGCGGCTATACAGAACTCGCTAGCGTCAGCGCCACGAACGCTGTCGTTTTGCCCCGTACGATTGATACGCGCACCGCAATGATACTCGGCGGCGCAGGATTTACTGCAGCATTGGCAATCCATCAAATGGAGCGTAATGGTCAACACCCAGAACAAGGCCCGATTATCGTGACTGGTGCAACCGGCGGTGTCGGGAGCGTAGCGATAGATCTATTGAGCTCACGCGGCTATCAGGTAACTGCATTGACCGGCAAGATCGAGCAGCAGCCCTATCTAAAGTCACTCGGCGCAACCGATATTATTGATCGAAACACGCTGAAATTCGGTGACCGACCACTTGAAAGTGCGAACTGGGGCGGTGCGATCGATAATCTGGGTGGAGAGACACTGGCCTGGCTGACACGAACCGTGGGACAGGATGGTAACATTGCAAGTATTGGTCTCGCCGCTAGCCCCGAGCTTCAAACGACGGTAATGCCGTTCATACTCCGCGGTGTCAATCTGCTCGGTATCAATATAAAAATAACGCCGGAATTAAGAAGCGAGCTTTGGCAGCGTCTCGGAGAAGATTTTAAACCGCAGCATCTTGATAGGATTGTGACTCAAGAACTCGCCCTATGTGAACTTCCTGGCTGTTTCGATGCCTATATTAATGCGGCAGTTACGGGGCGGACTTTAGTGCGCATGTAGAGCTTATAAAAGCAGAGAGGATCAGCATATGAGAATCATCAAAATAGCATTTCTTTCTATTGTATTTAGTGTTTTTAATACCTCTCTTGCTCAAACTGATACCAGTGTAATCCTTGCAGATCCTACTAGGCCAGTTGTTGACCGTGAACGCGATGCCAGCCGTAAGCCGGACCAGGTCCTCGCATTCTTCGACATCGGTCCAGGAGATAAGGTCGCGGATCTATTATGTGGTGGTGGCTACTACACTCGTATTCTCACACCGTTAGTTGGTACCAGCGGTGAAGTCTATGCGGGTAACAACCCGTTTTTTCAGCGCTTCGGGGAAGAAGCACTGACCGCTTTGTTAGGCGAACCAGGCTTCGAGCGAGTTCATCGAATCGATGGACCTGTAGACGAGCTAGCTTTGCCGACGAATGCTTCTATGGACGCCGTCATCATAGCGCTTGCCTACCACGATCTGTGGCTCACTGATGAGAACAGAGATGAACTTAACCGGCGCGTGTTCGACGCTCTGAAATCTGGTGGTGTCTACGGAATCATCGATCATAGCGCTGCTGCTGGTAGCGGAACGGATGTGATCGACTCACTTCATCGCATTGAAGAAAACGTCATCATTGACGAGATTTCAGCTGCCGGATTCTCTCTAGCCGCTAGGGGAGATTTTTTGCGTAACTCAGAAGATGACCGCTCTTTGCGAATCTTCGATCCGAGCGTACGTGGTAACACCGATCGTTTTGTGCTGCGCTTCGAAAAACCCTGATTAGCCGGTAAGAAATAGCACTTGCGGGAAGCATTATGAGCCTCCCGTTTTTCCGCTATTCCGTAATTACTCCGGTACTGGACGGAGATAATAGTTGAACGGCGACCCGATTCTATTACCGTTAACCCAGATTACTAACATGCCTTCTAAAACATGTGAGAATCGTATTGGGCCGAGATCGATTACCTCGAGTCCCATTCCCTCAACTAAAGCCGCCACCGTCGCCTTAGCCTCATCGTTATTACCAACAATCGGGATAGTCACTGGACCACCAGAAGTCTCAGGATCGATCATCGTCCGATAATTTAGCGTGTTGAACGCCTTAACAACGTGAGCGTCGGGGACAATCGCCTGGATCAGTTCGCCATTGGAGGTATCAGTGGAATGCGACATAAAACCATCGTCACCCGGCGCAACGCGATTGGTCGGATCGATGATGATTTTTCCGGACAAGTCACCAAGGCCGATAACAACCTCCTCTGCAACACCCCCAGGTACCGCAATGACGACGATATCCGCCTGTTCGGCCGCCTCCACCTGTCCCGTAGCCGAAGCGTCACCGCCAGTCCGAGCAACCAGTTCGATCACCTCTGCACGGCCCGGATCACGCGATCCATAGATAATCTCATGCCCTTGAGCCGCAAACTCAGGCCCAAGCGCACCAGCAACATTGCCGGTCCCGATCATAGCGATCGTCTCAGCCGATGATGGAGAGTAGGCTACCGCGGTGACGACAAATGAAGTTATGCAGACCAATACCACACGCAAGAACTTATTGTTATTTTTCATTGCAACTCCAGGATCGCGATTGCTGTATACAACCGCCCACTCATCGAGAAAATAAAAAAAGACAGTCTTCCATAATAACTCAAACACATTGTAAGCCCCACAACTGCAGCGGTATCGACAAAAAGCTATCCCCGGATAGCTTCGTCAAAGCCTAAGATGGGAA
>Ga0310344_10002974_pt1 | contig 12686 bp, 6 predicted proteins | sample HC15DNA20200_MG_FD_203801 | JGI IMG/M metagenome (GOLD analysis project Ga0310344, IMG submission 203801) | Marine microbial communities from station ALOHA, North Pacific Subtropical Gyre - HC15-DNA-20-200_MG | ecosystem: Environmental > Aquatic > Marine > Oceanic | place: Pacific Ocean: North... | reverse complement strand
TTGCCCAGGAACCACCCTTCAGAACCCTCATGTTCAACTTGCTTTTATTTATAGAAAAAGCTTTTTTATTCGTTTTTTTATATTTCTCTTGTACCCACTCCCAAACATTTCCAGCTAAATCTTCTACCCCATGTATACTAGCGCCCTGGGGTCTTCTTCCTACAGCTTTAGGGCCTCCAGAAATTAGATCTAAACCAAAAATAGCATTTCTTTGTTTTAATTTCATTCCCCAAGGATACACTCTGTCTCTCAACCCACCTTTTGCAACATAAGACCATTCAGCTTCTGTTGGCAACCGTTTTTTTGCCCAAAAACAAAAAGCTTTAGCTTCTAGCCAAGAAACACCAACAACCGGGAGGTGTGCTCCTGAAAATTGCTCACTATCCCAAAATGGAGGTTCTGGGTAACCTGAAATTTTTACAAATGCAGCATACTGTGAATTTGTTACCTCAAATTTATCCATAAAAAATGATTTGACTTTAATTTTCTTTTTTCTGTTTCTTCTTTTTTTTGAAAGATACAAATCACCTTCAGAGATGAAAATCATATTTAGATGGTTAGGCTTTTGCGATTTGAATAAATCATTATAGCTGTTTCCTAATCCTTGATATTTTTTTATTCCTTTTTTTCCGGAATCTATTTTTTGCAAGTTGCCCTTTTTTTGTTTAGAAAACGTTTTTTTTTCTAAATCTATTTGTGTTAGCTCGGGCCATTTATTTCTATCTAGCTTTCCTAGCAACTCTCTTGCTTTCTGTAATTTTCCATTCCGATAAAAAAGATAAGCTAGCCCGCGCTTTGCGCTCCCATCAGTTGGGTATTTTTTATTTGCCTTTTTAAAAAAAACCAATGCTTTATCGAATTGCTTTGAATCATAAAGAGTCCACGCCATTCCTGTTAATGCATGCAGATTGTCAAAGTCTATTCTTAGAACTTTTGCAAAAAAAATCTCTGCTGATTTATAATTTTTTATTCTATACTCTTTCTCACCTTTAGAACTTAAAATTTGGATATTTTTAGATTTGCTTAAGGCTAGCTTCTTGTCTAGTGCATAAGTTTTTTTTGTTGAAATTATTTTTGTTTCAGGCTTTGAGGCCATTACTAGAAGTCTTTTCTCGGTCGTACAGCCAGAATTATATAACACTAGAACTACTAAAAACATAAAATATGAAATAGGTTTCATTTTTTATTAAAAAGACAATCCTAAAGATTGTTGTCCTCTTCGATTCTTGCAAGTCCTGAGACAAAATCGTCGTCTTTTACCCTAATCAGCCTTACGCCCTGCGTAGCACGCCCTATAATTGAAACGTCCGTAGAACGTAGACGAATAAGTTGCCCACCCGTAGTTATCAACATAAACTCGTCATTCTCTGTTACTTTTCTAATCCCGACTACTTGTCCATTTTTTTCTGTTACTTTTATATTAATGACTCCCTTGCCACCTCTATTTGTTACCCTGTAATCATCAATTCGTCCTCGTTTTCCAAAACCTAGCACGGTGACTGTTAAAATTATTTCTCCAGGAGAAACTACCTCCATCCCAATAACTTCATCTTCTCCAACTAAAGTAATCCCACGGACACCTCTGCCTGTTCTTCCTATAGGTCTAGCTTTCTCTTCAGGAAACCTAATTGCTTTTCCGCTTTTTGTTCCAATAAAAATTTCTTGACTTCCGGTAGTTTGCCCTACACTAACCAATTCATCTCCATCATCAAGATTTAACGCAATAATTCCTGAAGATCTTGGTCTGCTATAGGCAGTAAGTTGTGTCTTTTTCAAAACTCCTTTTTTTGTTGCCATAACAATATATTTGTCAGGCTCAAATTCTCTTATAGGTAAAATAGCTGTAGTTTCTTCATCCTGCGAAAGACATAGAACATTTACTATAGACTTACCTCTTGCTGTTCTGCCTGCTTGAGGCACTTCATGTACTTTCAGCCAGTAACATCTTCCTTTATTTGTAAAGAAAAGCAAATAATCATGTGTTGAAGCAACAAAAAGGCTTTCAACAAAATCTTCTTCTTTTGTTCCCATTCCAACTATACCCTTGCCACCTCTTCGTTGAGACCTATATAAAGCAATAGGATTCCTCTTAATATATCCTGTGTTTGAAATGGTAACTACCATGTCTTCTTCCGCAATCATGTCTTCTAAGGATATTTCTCCTGTTTGTTCTTGTATTAAAGTTCTTCTTTTATCGGAGAATTTGTCTTTAATTTCCAACAACTCTTCTTTTATAATTTTAGTTTGTTCTTTCTTGTCAGTGAGGATTTTCTCTAGCTCCTTAATTGTTTTAGCCAATTCTGCGAACTCTTTTTCAATTTTTTCTTGTTCTAGACCTGTTAACCTTTGGAGACGCATTTCGAGTATGGCCTGTGCTTGAATTTCTGTTAAAGAAAATTTATCTAACAAGCCATTTTTTGCTTCTTCAGGAGTTTGACTTGCGCGAATAAGTTTTATAACAGCATCAATATTCTTAAGGGCAATCAAAAAACCTTCTAGTACATGAGCCCTATTTTTAGCTTTTTTAAGATCAAATCTCGTTCTTTTTAAAATGATTTCTCTTCTGAAGCGAAGAAAATGATTAAGTACTTCTTTGACATTCATTACTTGTGGTTGATTATTTACTAAAGCAAGTAAAATTACACCAAAAGACATTTGCATTTGAGTTGATTTATAAAGTTGATTTAGAACAACTTCTCCTATAGTCCCTCTCTTTAACTCAATCACTACTCTCATTCCGTCTCTATCGCTTTCATCTCGAATATCGGAAATATCTTTTATTTTCTGTTCTCTTACTAGATCTGCAATTTTTTCTATAAGCCTTGCTTTATTAACAGTATAGGGAATTTCAGTAATAATTATTGACTCCCTATCGGATCTTTCGTCTTCCTCTACAAACGCTTTTGCCCTTAATTGAAGAGATCCTCTGCCAGTTGCATAGTAGCTTTCTATCCCCTTTTTCCCATTTATAATAGCACCGGTCGGGAAATCAGGCCCCGGCATAACTTCTAAGATTTTTGCAATGTCTATGTTTTCTTTTTCTAAGACTAAAATAAGAGCGTCACAAAGCTCACCAAGATTATGAGGGGGTATATTTGTAGCCATCCCAACTGCAATTCCTGTAGAACCGTTCAACAGTAGATTTGGAATTCTTGAAGGAAGTACAGATGGTTCTGTTCTTGTATTGTCATAATTTGGAACAAAATCTACTGTTTCTTTTTCAATATCAGATAATATTCTTTCGGCTAGTTCTGTCATTCTAGCTTCTGTGTAACGCATAGCTGCTGGTGGATCTCCATCTATAGAACCGAAGTTTCCTTGCCCATCTACCAACAAACCTCTCAATGAAAAATCCTGAGCCATTCTAGCAAGAGCCGGGTAGACAACTGCCTCTCCGTGAGGATGATAGTTTCCGCTTACGTCTCCTGATATTTTGGCACATTTTCTATAAGCTTTATTGTGAGTTAGCCCTAAATCATTTAAAGTCGTCAATATTCTCCTATGCACCGGCTTTAGTCCGTCTCGTACATCCGGCAAAGCTCTTGAAACAATTACGCTCATAGCGTATTCCATAAAAGAAGTACTCATTTCATCTTCTATGTTTACAATTTCTTTTTTATCATTATCTTCTGACAAGATGGGTTCCTTGAGGCGATATAATTATATTAGACATCTAGGTTTTCTACATCTAGAGCATGTTTTTCAATAAATTCTTTTCTTGGCTCAACATTGTCCCCCATAAGAGTTGAAAAAACTGTTTCTACCTCTGCTAGAGTTTCGTCCTGTAGGTTTACTTGTCTAAAAATTCTTGTATCTGGATCCATAGTTGTATCCCAAAGTTGATCAGGGTTCATTTCACCTAAACCTTTATACCTCTGTATCGTCAGTCCTTTTTTTCCCAAATTTCTAAAACCTTCAAGGATATCTGTATTTTCTTTAATTTCTATTTTAGATTCTCCGTTTTTTATCTCGAAAGGGCCTATACCTAACTCAGTTAAATTAATATATGAGTCTAGAATTTTCTTAAAGTTTTTGCCCTCTACAATCAATCGTTCAACTTTGGTTACCAACTCTCTGTCTGAAACACTTGTTTGTAATAGAATTCCTTTTTCTTTTCCTTCCTCGTCTTTCTCTATAAGAGCATTCGGCTTTATTTCATCGCCAAATTCATTTGTTATAAAACTCAAAACTTTCTTTTTTATAAGCTCTAATCCTTTTTTATTTCCAAAATCAGAAATTTTCATTTCTGGTTTTTCTGCAATTAGTTCTCTTGCTATAAAATCTATAACCCTAATATCCATACCCTGTTTTGAAAAAGATGCCATCGCTTCTTCACCATCTGAAAGTTTTGCTAAAAGAGAATATAGTTTTTTCTTGTCCAAGCTTAACGATGGTTCGCATGACTCTTTTTTCGGTTTTCCTTTACTTGACTTATGATTCCCATTTACTCCATTTTGTATAAGAAGATCCGCATCTTCAATTGCTGAAGTTAAAATAAAATCATCGAACATTTTTTCATCGCTTAAATACAGTTCTTTTTTTCCACGCTTCACTTTATATAAAGGCGGCTGAGCTATATATAAATGCCCGTTTGTTATAAGTTCTCTCATATGCCTAAAGAAAAATGTAAGCAAAAGGCTTCTTATGTGTGAACCATCAACATCCGCATCAGTCATAATAACGATTTTGTTATATCTTAATTTTGTAATATCAAAATCATCTTCGCCTATGCCAGTTCCAATAGCGGTAATAATATGTCTGATTTCGTCATGATTCAACATCTTGTCTAATCGTGCCTTCTCTACATTTAAAATTTTTCCTTTGAGTGGAAGAATAGCTTGATACGCCCTATCTCTTCCCTGTTTAGCAGATCCCCCAGCAGAATCTCCCTCCACTAAATAAAGCTCGCAAACCTCGGGGTCTTTTTCAGAACAATCTGCTAGTTTTCCTGGGAGAGATCCACTTTCCAGCGCACTTTTTCTTCTAGTTAAATCTCTGGCTTTTCTGGCCGCTTCCCTTGCAATCGATGCCTGAATAGATTTTTCTATAATTTTTTTTGCAACGCTGGGGTTTTCCTCAAAAAAACTCGCAAGAGTTTCGTTGAGCGATTGCTCCACAAGCCCCTTCATCTCTGAATTCCCTAATTTTCCTTTAGTCTGTCCTTCAAATTGAGGATCTGGCAATTTGACACTTAAAATAGCCGTTAACCCCTCCCTTACATCGTCGCCGCTTGGGGCAGGTGAATTCTTAAGAAGATTATTATCTTTTGCGTATTTGTTAATAGTTCTTGTAAGTGCGCTACGGAAACCTATCAGATGCGTACCACCCTCGTTCGTGTTTATATTGTTCGCAAAAGAAAATAAAGTTTCATTATATCCGTCATGATATTGCAGAGACGCCTCAACAATAGTTCCCTCTTTTTTGGACAAAACGTATATGGGCTTTTTATGAATTACTTCTTTGGTAGAATTTAAGTGTTCAACATAAGATGCAATTCCGCCCTTGTAAAAATATTCCTCCTTCTTTGCCTCTCTTTTGTCTTCTAATACTATTTTCAAGCCGCTGTTTAAATACGCGAGTTCTCTTAACCTTGCCGACAGGATATTAAAACTATATTCAACCATTTCAAAAATTTCAGAATCAGGCTTGAATGTTATTGCGGTCCCTGTTTTTTTAGATGTTCCTGTCTTCTTTATTTTTTTCTCTGCAACCCCTCTTTTAAATTTAAGCTCATATACCCCACCACCCCTCTTTATTTCAGCGCTCAATGATTCCGAGAGAGCGTTTACGCAGGACACTCCTACTCCATGCAAACCTCCAGAAACTTTATAGGCACTGTTTTCGAACTTCCCTCCTGCGTGCAGTTTAGTTAAAACTACCTCTGCCGCAGAAATTTTTTCTGTTGGATGCTTGTCTACAGGAATGCCCCGGCCATCATCCTCGACCGTAATAGAATCATCACTATTAATACAAACATTTATTACCGAACAAAAACCAGCCATTGCCTCGTCAACACTATTGTCGACAACTTCGTAGACCAAATGATGAAGGCCGGGTGAGCCAGTGCTTCCAATATACATGGCAGGCCTTTTGCGAACAGCCTCCAGTCCCTCCAAAACCTTAATGTCTTTTGCTTGATATTTCGCGCTTGATACTTTCTTCTCTGGAGCAGCCATAAACCTATCCTAAAAATTGCGGGCTCAGTGAACAAACCCCTTTACTGAATCTAGGTCAAAAAGGGAGCATGATTCGGGCGGGCTTTTTGTTTCTGGTTTTTCTGTAGTAGTTATAAAAACTTGTGAATTACCAGACATTAAATATTCTATCACACTTTGTCTTCTTTCACGATCAAGTTCTGAACTCATATCGTCAAACAAATAAATGGGGTTCTCTCCAGATATTTCCCTACAAACGTCTGAAACCGCAAGAAGAATTAAAATTATACATAATCTTTGCTCTCCTTGAGAAGAGTTTTCTCTTGCGTTTATCTCATCAAAATATATAACAAAATCGTCTAGATGTGGACCTACACACGTCTGTTTTTTTAGTTTTTCTTCTTCTTTCTTTTTTTTATATTCCTCGTATATATTTTCAAAAATTTTTTGTTCTATATTTTCTTTTTCGGAAAAAGAAAATATCTTTGTATAAACTATATTTATATTTTTTTCTATTCTAAGGTTTTCTTTTAGGGGTTGCAGTTTTCTTTCAAGAAGTCTCATAAAAATTATTCTTTTTTTTAAAATTCTCGATGCGCAAACTAGAAATCTTTCATTCCAGGCTTCAAGTAGTTTGTAGTTAATCTTATCTTTAAGTATTTTGTTTCTCTCTCTCAGTATCCTCAAATACTCCTTGCACTCCAACAAATAAGATGAGTCAGTTGAAGCGATTGCTCTGTCAAAAAAATTTCTCCTTAACAAGGGGCTGTCTTTGACTATTCGGAGACTGTCTGGAAAAAAAACCGTTGTATTTACCGATTGTAGGTAATTAATTAAATTTTGTTCTGTTTTTCCATTCAGTCTATACGCCCTTTTTTCTTGATCAAACGAGGCCTCTAATTTAATCTCCTTGTCGATAGTATCGTTATAAAACTCGCCCCTAATATACATATTATCAAAACCCTCTCTTATAAGGCTTTTTCTTTTTTTGGTCCTGAAAGACTTAAGGTTTGTAAGAAAATATATAGATTCTATTAGGTTGGTTTTTCCAGATCCGTTTTTCCCATAAATATAATTGAGTTTCGGGTGAAAGTTTGTTTCAAGGGAATTATAACCCCTGAAATTTTTTAGCTTAATATTTTTAATTTTCAGAGTTTTCCCCAAAGCCTATTATTAAAAACTTATTTATATAAATAAATAGTAGTAGTAGTAGTAGTGTTAGTTTTGTTAATAACTTAATAAGTTCCATTATATCAATATTTTATATTAAAAAGCGTTAGTTTTTTTGGTGTTTATATATTGTTGAAATTGTTTATAAGTGTTTGTTTTTGTTTTTTTTTAAACAATTTCAAACAAAAAGAAACACTTTATTCACAGGTTTTCTATTTTCTCGATTAGAGAGTTTATTGTAGAAGCGATACTGGTGTTTTCTTTTATTTGTTTTGTTATTTTGTTTGTAGAGTGTATGACTGTAGAGTGATCTTTTCCTCCAAATCTAGATCCAATTTCTGTGGTTGAAGCGGAAGAGAATTTTCTAGAAAGATACATGGCAATTTGTCTTGGCTCCGCAAATATTCTAGATCTGTTTTTGGATTTTAGGTCGGAAACTCTAACCTGAAAAAACTCTGCAACTATTTTTTGTATTTCGTCAACAGTCACCCCTTTTTGGTGGTCTCTAAGGGTGTTTTTGAGTATTTCTTTTGCGTCGTCTATGTTTACTTCGGTTCCGTGGAGAGAAGAGTGGAATACTAGTTTTACTAAACACCCCTCAAGCTCCCTAATGTTAGACCTAACCTTTTCCGCAATAAAATGAGCAACGTCTTTTTGAATGTTGAAATTAAGATCGTGCGCTTTTTTTTGAATTATGGCAACTTTTGTTTCGAAGTCTGGAGGTCCAATATCGGCCATTATACCCCATACAAACCTTGCTTTTAGTCTCTCCTCAAGCCCAGGGGTGTCTTTTGGGTTTTTGTCGCTTGTCATTATAATTTGTTTTCCAGACTCATGAAGGGCGTTAAATGTAAAAAAGAACTCTTCTTGCGTTCTTTCTTTTCCGGCAATAAATTGTATGTCGTCAATAAGGAGGAAGTCTATTTTTCTGTATCGAGAACGAAAGTCTGACATTTTGTTTTTTTGAATCGATGAAATTAAATCATTTATGAAGTTCTCCGAGGATGTATAAAAAACCTTTGCCCTTTCTTTTTTTTCTAGCACTTGATGTGCTATAGCGTGAAGAAGGTGTGTCTTTCCGAGACCAACACCACCGTATATAAATAAAGGGTTTAGGTTTTTTGTAGAGTCTTCGGTGATTCTGAGGCTGCATGCATGAGCGAATTCGTTTGATGCGCCTACAACGTAACTATCGAATGAGTATTTTTCGTTTAAAAACTTAGGCTTCTCTGTTTTTTTGAAAACTTCTCTAAGGGGGGGTTCTTCTTTTATCTCTCTCTTCTTTTTTTCCTTGGAAGGAACAAATCGCAGGCCCGAAATAGTGCTGTCTAAACTTGCAACCTCTTCGATGATCCTGGAGAAGCGACTTGTAATCATTTCAGCACAAAAAGAATCAGGTACTTCTATAAAAAGTTCATTTTCGTTTATGAATATTGGCTTTGTGTTTTTAAACCATCTCTCAAATGCTTCTTCAGTCACACTTTTTTTTATTTCAAGCAAACAGTTGTCCCAAACATCCATCATTTTTTTTCACTGTCAAGGGTTTAATTAATGAAATACAATCTATCAACAATGAACAAAAAAACCAACACTTAATTTTTTCTAAATAGAAAAACTTTTAAGGCCATAATTTTTCTTTTTATATAATATTAGTCTAAAGAGCTTTTGTTTAACTTTCCTTGACAAAAGCAACCTGAGTCGGATACCTTGCATCAGTTTTCTTATTAAAATTTTTACGAGGTGTTGGGTGAAAAGAACTTATCAACCAAACAGAAATAAAAGAATAAAAACGCACGGCTTTAGAAAAAGAATGTCAACCACCGGAGGCAGGTCCATTATCAATCGCCGGCGGGGCAAGGGGAGAAAGCGCTTAACAGTTTCTGGGTAGAATGCGATGGCAATTTCTTGTTTAAGAGGAAAAATTCCTTGAGATTTCCCCCTGAACTCCGGATAAAGTCGTCATTTGATTTTTCTGCCGCAAGAAAAGGCGAAAAGCTTGAGTCTCGTTCTTTTTTTCTTTATGCATCCGAAAACTTACTTGATAAGACGCGGTTGGGACTTATAGTTTCCAGAAAAGTTGGCAACTCAGTTAAAAGAAATCGCGTTAAAAGAATTTTAAGAGAGGCTTTTAAGAATTGTTTTCTGGATTTGAGGTGTGGCTACGATATAGTTGTTATTGCAAAGCCGGAGTGTGTGAGCTTAAAACTTGACGAGTTAACGAAAGAGCTTAGCGATACCTTATCTTGTTATAAAAACATAGAAAGGAGGCAGGATTGAACTTTTTTTTAAAATTCCTAACTTTTTTCTTTGTTTCTTTGATAAAATTGTATCGTTTGCTAATTTCCCCTATTCTTCCGGGAACTTGTAGATTTACTCCGAGTTGCTCTGAATACTCCTTGCAGGCCTTTGCAGCTTTTGGGCCCTTCAAGGCTCTTTGGCTTACCGTGAAAAGAATATTTAGATGCAACCCTTTTTGTGAAGGCGGGCATGATCCCATAAAGAACCCTAAAGGATTTAATTAAAAATGGAAAAAAATGCTATTTTAGCGGCTGTTCTTTCTTTGGCTGTGTTATTGGGCTGGCAATATTTTTTTGTTCCACAAGAGATCCCTAAAAAGAAAAAGGTTGAGGCAATAAGAAAGGGTTTTAAAGAAACATCACCGTCAGTTAAAAAAGGGTCTATTACTGACAGGGCAATCAATGTGTCCTCACGCAAAAAATTTTCTATGCAAGTTGTAGAACAAAAAGAAAAAAAGAAACCCCTGATAAAAAATTTCAAGGAGGTTTTTGTTAATATTGATACAGGAAATGCAGTTTATGGCCTAACAAATTATGGCGCAGGCTTTGTGCAAATGCAGCTTAAAGAATACAAGGATGCAGAAGGAAATGTTATAGATCTTGCTAAAGGATTTTATCCAGATTTAAAGCCATTGTATTTTTGGGGAAAGGGAAGCGGAAAGCTGAACAGCTCGATTTATAAAATTTACATAGACGGACAAGAAATAACTGAAACCAGAACAATAAAAATAAACTCAAAAAAAGGAAGCCAAGCCGTTTCTTTCGTTCTTGAAGATCCTGTTGCTGGAAAAGTTGAAAAATCACTAGTATTCAGCTCCGGAAGCTACACAGTTCCGATTAATGTACGCATAAACAACTTAAAAGATCTTAGTGCTATTGGAGTAGCTCTTGGCCCATCGGTTGGAGGTAGTGACGGTGATACTTATGGCGGTGTTATAGAAGGTCCTATGACATTTGTCGATCAAGATATTGTTTATGATAATCCTGAATCAGACAATGATCAGCCTAGGCATGAAAAAAACGTAAAATGGACCTCTGTACAGTCTAAATATTTCATCACAGCCCTTGTCCCTAGGACCGGATCGGGTGGTGCGCATATTAATCTTTTAAAGGCAAATCAAGACAAGGTGAATGATTATGCGGCGATAGTGCCTTTACAAGCAAAGGGCTTAAGAGTTAATGCGTCAATGGATTTATACGCTGGGCCAAAAGAGGTTCATCGAATGTCTAAACTAGGCGTCATGCTTGAAGAGTCTTTGGATTATGGTATTTTTTCGTTTGTTGCCTCGCCCCTTATTTCAATTCTGAGAATATGCAATGTCGTAACAATGAACTGGGGTCTTGCGATCATACTATTGACCATAATTATCAAACTCATTTTTTATCCCCTTACTCATTTTAGCATGAAAAACATGAAGGGGATGCAAAAATTACAGCCAAAAATGGCGCAGATTCGAGAGATTTACAAAGACGATAAAACTAAAATGAATCAACAGCTCATGTCTTTATATAAGGAAAATAAAGTCAACCCTATGATGGGCTGTCTTCCAATGTTAATTCAAATGCCTATTTTCTTTGGTTTATATGAAGGGCTTTTAGTTGCCATAGAAATACGAAATGCCCCATTTTTTTGGTGGATCACAGATCTCTCAAAACAAGATCCCTATCATATTTATACAATCTTAATGGGCGTTTCTATGTTTATTCAACAAAAAATGACACCAACCGCAGGAGATCCTTCGCAGGCTAAAATGATGATGTTCATGCCTATAATTTTCTGTGCAATGTTTATTTTCTATCCTGTCCCATCAGGACTTGTTATTTATTGGTTTGTTAACAACGTTCTTTCAATAGCGCAGCAGTTTTTTGTGAATCGTTCTGTGCAAACACCAAAACTTGCAGAAGAGAACGAATCATAGTTTTTTTAACACTATGGTTGAAAAACAATGAATTTTTTTGGCATAAAAATAAAAACCGCTCCAATTGTTTTTGCTGTTGCCTGCTTTTTGGTAATAGGGTTTATAAATTATTACACTCGTGCTCGCTACAACCCAAAACCTTTTGTGCAAAAAATTTGTCCCACACAAAAAATATGCGTTTTAGAGTTTTCAGATTACGGCTGACCGGATTGTGCTGTTGTGCAGGAGGCACTTCGTGAAATTGAAAAGAAATATAATGGCTTGGTAGTATTTAAAAAGCTCGCGTTTCCTCTTTCAGAGACCACCTTTAGAGCGACGGAGGCCGTTCTTTGTGTAAAAAACTATAGCAAAAGAAAATTAATGAGCGATTTTATTTATAAAAGCCAGGCTAGGTGGAGAAACAGCCGATACCCAGAATCGTTATGGTTGTCTTTCTTAAAAAAAATCGATGCCAATATAGCCTCATGGAAAAAATGCCTTAATCAGAAAGAAAGCGTTGCAAGGATTAACAGGTCAAGAGATCTTGGATTGGGTTTGGGGGTTAGGTCTACGCCAACTTTTTTTATTGGTAATAAAAAAATAGAGGGATCTAAGTCTTTGGCCCTCCTAAGAAAAACGATAAAAAAAGAAGTTTTAAAACTAAAAAAAAGAGTAAATTAGTGGAAAAAAGATCGTCGATATCAGGACAGTTGGCAGTTATTACAGGAGCAGCTTCGGGGATAGGTGAGGCGGTTGTTAATCGTTTTGTCTCAGAGGGGGCAAGAATAGCCCTGCTCGATAAAAATAAATATAAAGGAGAAAATTTTTCAAACAAACTTTTATCTTCAGGCGCAGACGTAAGGTTCTTTGAATGCGATGTTACGCAGGAAGGATCTGTTAATCATGCTTTTGACTCAGTTTTGAATAGTTTTGGCTCAATCCAAATTTTAATAAATTGTGCCGGTGGTTTTTTTCAAAACCCTCCTCTTGAAAGTGTTGAGCTTGAACATTGGGAAGAAATTCTAAGCTTGAATTTAAGGTCAGTTTATTTATGCTCAAAGAAGGCGATTGTCTCAATGAAAAAATTAAATTACGGCAGGATTGTGAATGTTTCTTCCCAAACAGCACGTGAGGGATTGACCGAAACCTCTTTGCCCTATGGAGCA
>Ga0310344_10002973_pt1 | contig 12687 bp, 13 predicted proteins | sample HC15DNA20200_MG_FD_203801 | JGI IMG/M metagenome (GOLD analysis project Ga0310344, IMG submission 203801) | Marine microbial communities from station ALOHA, North Pacific Subtropical Gyre - HC15-DNA-20-200_MG | ecosystem: Environmental > Aquatic > Marine > Oceanic | place: Pacific Ocean: North... | reverse complement strand
CGCGCGCGTCCAACTCTACGACGAGACGACAGAAAAAGCCGCGGACGCAATGTACAAAGATGACTTCGACACGGCTGAGACGCAACTCGCGGCGGTAATACCGGTCAGCGATATTGATAATTACCAATTTTATCAAAACGCAGAGGCTGCTATCGCAGAGGCCGAGTCACAGCAACGGCCGACCAGAGTGGTGTGATCCGACTGTGCTGCATTATAATACATGCTGCTGATATCAAAGATGACAACATGCATCGTGCAGGCTGATGATAGAGTTTCAACCGGCACGAAACTACCGCCGATGCAAACTGACGACAGAAACACCGTAATCGCGCGGTCGTCGCTCCGCGAAGACATCAAGGACCTGATGCGCGTCACCGCTGAGCGATGCGACAGCCAGCCGGACGAGAGCTGCCGGTACTTTCTGTACGGCAAGGAGTTTGCGGACGAGACGGAACGTTCACCATACTGGATCAAAGTGGAGGCGGTGCGCCATACACTGATGGACAAACGGTGTAAAAACGTGCTATGGCTTGACGGCGACGCGACTGTGAATATCAACCCCGATATATCGTTGACAGCATCGCTGGAGCAACGGATGGGTCCAAACGCCACAATGCTGATCAGTGCCGACAGTCATGGCGATGCCGACACGCTTTCGCGGGACCGGCAATGGTCCTTCCTCTCGCACTTGCTGCCGTTCAGCAGCCCTTTCAACGCCGGCGTGTTTGCGCTGCGCAATGGGGACAGGGCGCGGGAGATTGTTGATTTCTGGCTGGACAGCGACGCCCATGACAGCTGGTCGCGGAACAGCGACGGCGAGTGGAAGTGCAAGACAAAGACGCTCGGCGTGTCGCACAGATGCAAATGGGCCGGGAGCCAGTACGAGCAGGGCGACTTCGTGCACCGCGTCATGCCACGGTACAATGACCACATAATGCGAGGCGCGGCGTGCGATATGATGAATACAGGCGGCAAATCCTGCCAGTCGACGGCAATGGGTCCTCATATGTCGCTCGCGTGCCACTTTTACGGGCAACGGCTCAAGGACGATATAGGAGACTACCTCAAGCGCTCGGAAGGGTTGGCCGTTCCGGTATGTTAGCGCCACACCGTCGCAGCGGCTCAAAGTGCTCCCTGTTTGTGTTGAGAATCATTAGTTTCGTGGGGCACCGGGTGCCGTTCTGGATGGCGCGGCCGGCCGAGTCCAGCCCCGTCTCCCCGTACGCAACTTTGCCATCCCTGGCACTGAACACGGTGATGCACACACCGAACAGCTGCGCAAGCAAAGCAACCTCCGGGTAGTACCCCCACTCGCCGGGCGTGGAGATCCGGCGCATGACCTCGCCCAGCTCGGAGCGCTCTGGCTTGGTGCCATCTGCAAACAGTTTCCACGGTGACAGTTCGGCGCTGTCTCTGCGCCTGCGCAACTCGCGGGCGCGCGGATCGCCGCGCCGCCGCAGCAGCCGAAGCATTCTGCTCACCGTTTTCCTGCCGTGCAGCGCCTTTTTGCAGTGGTCGAGCAGCACGTGACGCATGTTGCCAGCACAGTCGTGCGGCCACGGCCCGGGGTTCCAGGCTGGGTGGCGTATGCCGCTCTCCAACAGACAAAACCCCACACTGTTGTACAGGCACTCGCCGCCGCCGCCAACCGGCACGGCGACATACCCAGGATGCGCTATCCCGCAGGCGCGCGTCGCCTCCGTGCCAGGATGACGGGAAACGCTGTGACCGCCGCTGATTCCGACGCCCCGCAATATGTAAACGGTGCCTGCCACTACGATTGCTGTGTAACCCGCCAACATTTTATTTGTTTGGCATGCTACAAAATAGCTACATGGTCAGGGCCAAGACAAATCAAGCCGTGCTGGATCCAAGTTATTTCTTAGCGAACACATACGGCAGTATGCCGACGTCGGCCAACTACCAAAATCTCAAACAAATTTGTCAGCTCATGAATGCTGATGCCACTTTCAAAGCAGCAGATCATGCAGAACACATTGTTGCCGAACATGTGCGCAATGTCCAGAAAACACCCTTCACCGACTACAAGAAACACCTCAGCATACTCAACCACACGTGCAAGCAACTCGAAGTGAGTTGGCCCGAGGCGACATGCCGTGCGATGGGCCAGGTAAAAGAAAACGTCAGCAGATGGGACGATGATAAGATGAGGTGCACAGTAGTGGGGCCGAAAGCGGAGCACGGCGGCACCGGTGAGATCAAGACCGAATGCTTGCGTAAGCTCCAGCCGCCCCTCGCTAAGTTTAGTTGGTTCGACTGCTACCAAACCCACCCCATTCAGGACAAGTGTGATGGCGACCTCACCAAGTGTAAGCCCGACCCGAACGGCACCCAGCATCAGATGACAGTCATGACATTTGACAAGCGATGTGTCGCCCACATGACAGAATGGCTACCGTGCGTCGCACCCAACGCCCCCGACGACGAGAAGAGAGATCGGGGGAACATGGAAACCAAAGGTGAAGCCGTGAAACGGCAAGCCGCGAAAGCCGCGAAAGCCGCAAAAGAAGCCGCGAAAGCCGCGAAAGCCGGGGCGAAAGCCATGGAAGCCGAAGCCATGGAAGCTGTGAAAGCCGCGAAAGCCGGGGCGAAAGCCATGGAAGCCGAAGCCACGGAAGCTGTGAAAGCCGCCAGCGCAGAGCTGTTCAGCTATATGGAGGGAAAGGAGGCGTGCTACATCGGGGATGACCAGACGCCTACCGGCATATGTGTTACCGGTCCAGATTGTGGAATTGGGACAGAAGAAAACAATCCGGGATGTGCCCACTGCAGATTGGATGACAAGCCGCCCAACGCTGACGGATACTGCATGCATCTCACTCGTCCACATTGAGCAGGGGGCGCTGCATGTCGTCTGTTGGCAGTGGTCCAACGTATTGCCTTTCGGCGTCGCACATTTCGGACACCGCACAGCAACAGAGCCAGCCACAAAACCACGGGCAGCAGGGCGAGCAGAGCATTTGCGCGGCCGTGGCGCTGTGCGCGCCCGCGTGCTATGTTTTTTTTTTGCGACGCCGCTGACCAAAAAAGTGGAACGCACCCTAGAAAGCATGGGGCAGTCGCACTCTTCGACACACAACCACATCGCAGCGCCGCCAGCCGAGTCCAAGGCAACGGTGACATTGCGCAGCTTCGAGCAGGTGCTGAAAAGCATTCGATCCGGCGGCGCGGAGGAGATAGCGATGCGCGCCCAAAGACTGCTCGTCGAGATCTCGGACTCCTGCGTGGAGACAGTTCTGTCAGTGGCGTCGCGGCAGAAGCCGCGATTCGTCACGGTCGAGTATGTGCGGCAGATGGTGGAGCTGCTGCACGAGACACTCGGCGTGATCGGTGTCGATTGTTACGGCTGTCAACTGTCGGATCTGGGTAAGCAGCTCATGCACAGCGACACAGAAAACATGACGGAGACGGAAGCGGCGGAGTTTATGCGGCGCTACTCCCTCGGTGTGTGTGGGTTCATAGACGAAAAAAACGCCTGGAGCATTGACGATCGCGTGCTGGCGCGTATAGAGGAGAAGGTGGACAAGGCGAGAGCAATTAGCAGCCTCGTGCAAGCGTCAGAGACACGTGGCGGCATACCGCCACCGGCCGGCGCGGCCGAGACCGGCGCGGCCGAGACCGGCGCGGCCGAGACCGGCGCGGCCAAGACCGGCGCGGCCGCGGACGCCGAGGCCGCGGACGCCGAGGCCGAGGCCGAGACCGCGGACGGAGGCGGCGACACGGCGATGTGGGAGGACATTGCATCAACGGAGATGCCGGAGGTACCTCGTTCTGTCTCCGGATATAATAGCGAGGAGAATGAAGTTGATGACGTGGGGCAAGTGGTATTTGTATCGCCCACGAGCGAACAATAGCCAAAAAAACATTGATCAATAAAACAAACACCCGTCATGAAGTGTCCTCCGTCACTCCCAACAGCAACAGCCTAGACGCACGGAGGACACGCGGCGTGGTTGCTGCGGCATTCGCAGGTCTCGTCGCAGACGCACGACACCGCTGTGCAAGCACCGCCACACGTGCATTCATCGCCACAGGAGCAAGCTTTCGCCAGACATTGCATTTTTTTGTTGAACATGTGTTTTGGTGAAGACAAGATATAAAAAAAAAGAGACTATTGTTTTTGGAGTTACAAACTCACGAGAGCAAATGTGCGAGTGTCGCATCCCGGCCCCCGGGGGTAACTCCGACGCTGCGTTTGTGGACCACCTTGTCCAGGGCGCTGCCGTGGAGGCTGCGCAGCGCAGGCACGATGGCATTCTTTGCGGAGCCGAGCTTGGCCCCGGGACACTCTGGCATGGGGGGGATGGGCATTCGGCTATCCCGAACACGCGGCCCGCTGAACACTGTGCCGGCGGCTTCGATGCCCAAGACTTGGCGCGTCATTCGAGACGCTTGTGTCATGTCCGGTTCGCCGCACGAGTCCTGGGTGATCACGTTGACCTTGGGGTTCCAGGCGTGCTGAATGGTGATGGACTGCGCACGAGCCTGCCCCCCATGGCCCTGGGAGTGTGTTGGATCCGAACACGAGGTACCGTGCTTAATGTGAAATTCGGTCTCGGGAGTGGTCAGAGGTGCAAGCATTTATTATCATGCAACGCATAAAATGACTTCATCGTCCGACATAACGCATCCCGGGTCCCGGGCGCAAGCAGAGTTTTTCAAGGACCTTGACGAGTATGGCCAACTTCTCCCCGCGGAGGAGCGCGAGCCGTGGGATGCGGCAGAGTTGCCGGAGATGTCGCTGACACAGAGTGAGATCGAGGGGCTGCCGCGCCTGGAGGGGTATGAGCCATCGCTGTCCCCGCGGGCATCGCCGCGAAAATCGCCGCGGAAATCGCCGCGAAAATCGCCGCGGAAATCGCCGCGAAAATCGCCGCGGAAATCGCCGCGGAAATCGCCGCGGAAATCGCCGCGGAAATCGCCGCGGAAACGCAGTGCGGGAAAGAAGAAGAAGAAGTCTCCGAGCACACGGAAAAAGACCTCCTCACCGCGGCGGAAGAGGGCTGCGTCCGCCAAGCGATCTGAAAGGTTTGCCGACGTCTCATATTCTGGGCCTTCGTACAGCACAACTGCCAGGGACCGCAAAGCCAGGCGGCTTGGCGGTAAAGGCTTGCCGGAGGCGTTGTCTGTGTCTGGCGGGTGGCTCTTCTCCGGCAGCAAGCGCGCCTCGCCGCGCCGCGGCAAGCGTGCCTCGCCGCGCCGCGGCAAGCGCGCCTCCTCGCGCCGCGGCAAGCGCGCCTCCTCGCGCCGCGGCAAGCGCGCCTCGTCGCGCCGCGGCAAGCGCGCCTCGCCGCGCCGCGGCAAGCGCGCCTCGCCGCGCCGCGGCAAGCGCGCCTCGCCGCGCCGCGGCAAGCGCGCCTCGCCGCGCCGGTAGTCAGAGCTGCGGGCAGAGCTGCTGGAGCATACTATGTTTTTGTCGCCTCATGGTAAAGTGTGTGTTGACAGCACGGTTCCATCGCAACTCACTGTACGGGAAAACTTGCAAACTCGCTGGATTTCGACATGGCCGTTTAGCGAAGCACAGGCCGCTTCGTGCGCTGCAAAGACAGTGTTGAGCTCGACGGCGGTGAGCAGCATCCGGCGGCAACACAGCCGAGTGACCTTCAGTTCGTCAAGCGCAGCTTTGGGCGAGACACCGCGTGAGCTGAGGTCGGAGAAAGGGACCCACAGAGTGCCGATACGCGTGTTACACGACCAGCAGCAGATGGGCGGCAACATTGTTTGGCGCGGCGGCGGTCGCTGTACCCGCGGACGCCGCGCCGGCCAGAGGCGCCGCGGGCGCAGTGCAAAAAAAGAGGAGACATTCGGCGATTTGGCCCGCCTGTCGCTGCCGCCGGCCTCTGCCGCGGCATACGATGTTCGGCGCTTCAACAACTGGATCAAGGCGGTTGCCTTGGAGCTTGGCGCCTCCCACGCCGCGGCCGGCAGCTCTGAACTGCTGCGAGTCCTCGACGTTGGCTGCGGCCGTGGTGGCGATCTCCTCAAGTTTGATCAGCTTGCAATCCCAACGACGATACTCGGGATTGACGTGTCGCCGGTCGTTTTGCAAGTGGCGCGGCGGCGGGCGGAGTGCAGCAGCACCACCTCTATCACCCACGTCGGTTTCGAGCAGTGCGACATGGCCTCGGCCAGGGACGTGGGCAGCTTGCGGCGCAGATTGCCGCCACAAGCCGCGGTGCAGCACTGCGGCGCCGACGTCGTGTGTTCCATGTTTGCGCTGCATCACGGCTTCCGCGGCGAGGAAGCGGCAGCGTGCACACTCGACCTTGTATCGACGGCGTGCCGGCCGGGTGGCACGTTTGTCTGCGTGGTGCCCTGCGCGGACCGAATCCGCGCCTTCCTAGGCGGCCTGGACGAGCGTCGCTGTGCGCTGTTTACGCTGAGGCATACCGGCGGGACGAGTGTGTGCTTTCATGTGTTTGGCAGCACGCCGCCAGCGCCGGAGCCGCTCGTATCGTCGCGCCGAGTGGTGGCAGAGCTTTGTGCCCGCGGCTTGACCACCGTGCTGCTGGATTGCGGGATGCGAGAGCTGCGAGCGCGAACGGCGGCGGGGGTGGCGATGCGTCGCAAGATGTCCTGTCCCGAGAGGCTGAGCCGCGAATCATGGGAGCTGGCGGATCTCTATCAGGTGCTCGTGCTCTGCCGCCCACTCACAGCGTCCACCCCCATTGCAGCTTCAGGAAGTTGCTCCACGAGACGCTGTTGCGGCGCAGCGCCGGCGCCGGCGGAGCCGGCGCCGGCGGCGGCGCCGCCGGCGCCGCCGGTGCCGCCGGTGCCGCCGGCTTGACAATGTTGCGCAGATTCAGGCTGAAAAACCACATTTTTTATGTCGCACGTTTTTTTTTTTCGCCGCTACCAGCGGCATATTTTTTCATGATGTGCTCTAGGAAACATGGCGAACGCAGCCGTGCTGCGCCGCTTTGTCGCCGCCGAGCATGCGTGCATGCGCATCAAGCGCGAGAGGGCGCAGCGCACCGCCGAGCTCCAGAAGGCGCTCCGCGCCGCGCAGCGGGCGCTGCGCGAATCGGCCAGCGCCGCGGAGAGCACGTACAGAGTCGACGACGCCATGTTTGTACGGGTGCGCCCCGTGCAGTCACAGCGCGCGGTGACCGCGCAGCTGCTGGCCAGCGCACTGGCGGCCGTCGACAGCGCGGAGGTCGCGCGCGCCAGCGCCCGCGCCGCGGCCGCCGGCGCCGAGCCGCACAGAGACGCGGCGTGGTGGAGCTGCGTGCTGAAAGCGACGCGGGCCGTTGCCGTCAAGACCAACGCGTCGCCCTTCGTTTGCCATGGCAGCACGGAGGGAATGCAGCAGGCGACTGACAGCATGGCGGCCGCCGCCCGGGCGGTGAGCTCCGCGCAGCTGGCGCTGCGCGCGTTCCGCAGCGAAACCAATGCCCTGCTGGCCGAGTGCGGACACCTCAGTGACACAGCGGCGGTGATGGCCGCGATGGAGCAGCACGACGGCCCGATCAAGGTCGCCGTCGCCGACGCGGCAGGCTCGCGAAAGGAGTATGTGCTACATTGCATAGCTCAGCGAAGCAGCCGCAGCCCAACGCCGGCGCTGCTCGGCCGCTCGGCGACTTTCGGCCACATTGCGGAGCACATTGCCAACGCGCGGCGGGCTCCCGACGACGCCATGCGGCTGCGGGCGGCCGAGGAGCTGCTCGCCGCGGCACGCGCCAGCGTACCGGAGACCAAGGGCGTGACGCTCAAGTGCTTGTAGCATGCAGGCCGGACAGCCGCATAAACTGGTGCGCGGCCGCCGCCGGCGCCATTGTCGCGAAGAGCGTCTTCAACTGGTCTCGCAGCGCCGCGTCGCAGCAGTACACATCGGTGAGCGGCCTTCCGTGGAAGCCAGCAGGGCGCTGTCGTTTCGCGCCCTGCTCGATGATGGCGCACGGATCGTTGCAGTGCGCGAGCGCAGCCGCCAGATAGATCGCCGCGACCCGCTCCGGCGGCCCGGGGGGCTTTGGCAGCGCGGCCACCGTGGCGGTCAGCTGCCGCATCTCCGTGATTGCCTGCGGTTCGGCCAGGTCGGCCGAAGGAAACCGGGCAGACACCTCCCGGCGGAAGCGACAGGTCGGCATTGCGGTCGCATCGTCATACAATGACGCCGCGTACCACGCGCTGACGTCCGCCGGGGTCACGCGCAGGGGCTGCGGCGGCGCCTCGGCGCGGCGGCGGGGCGGAGGCGCGTCGCCAAGGGTGCACTGCACGGGCTCCTCCTCGGGCGGCGGCGCAACCATGCTGCGCAGCGCGCCGTGGGGGCATCCATCGCAAGCCTCCAGCGCGGCCTCCGCCTGTGGCCGCGTCACGTCCAGCGTCTGCATGAACGCCCTCAGTATAATCTCGCTGTGATCTATTGCGGCGTCGTCGTCGTCGTCGTCGTGCTCCCGTTCGCTGTCTGCCTCTTCTTCCATCTCGTACACCAGGCTGTCAAAGACTTGCATCAGGCGATCCATCGCGTACGTACCCCGCGCCGCATGTTTTCTTTTGCGTGTCGGCGCCGTGTCCGTCGCTCGATTCGGCCATGCACGCCAAAAAAACATGGCGACGAAATGCGCTCGGCAGACTTTCTCGCTCTGCAGGCGGCCACGACGGCGTTGTTGCGCGACATTATGGCGTTGCCGCCAGCGCAGCGGATTCGTCTGTTGCTGCGGTTTGCCGGGGCACTTCGGCCATTGAGCACAGTTGCTGAGTAATGTTTTGGCCACCATTACGAGAAACTATATGAGCTACCTCGGAGTAATTCTTGGATTGATCGTCGTCGGCGTCGTCGGGTGCGGTGTTATTGTGTTGGTCGGGGTAGTGGGTGCGGATGAATCCGATGACCCGATAGGCGACGCATTCGCCACCGCTGGCAATGCAATGATACTGCTATACGTGGTTGGCGCTTGTATTGTGGCGACACTGGCCGTGTGGCTGTGGGAGGCGAGAGGACGCGCGGCCTGAATCCGAGCCATTCAGCAACGCACACGATAAGTTCGGGCCGCAGTGCCTCAGACATGGCGGCGCCGGCCGCCGCGGCGGCGACGCGGTTGACTCAAAACATCTTCACCACAGAACCAAAAGGCAGGATGACGACCGGCCCTGGTTTTCTGCTCTATCATGCGCCGCGAACAACAGTGCACCCCGTCGACAAAGTATTCAAGGCGCTGTACTTTCGTTCCACCGAAGAGCCAGGCAAGCCGTTGCAGGACCTCAGCGAAATAGAGAGGCAGGGACTGGCTGCAGAGCTGACGCACGCACTGAAAAACGAAAACGTACAAAGGCAGGGCGGCATCGAGCCCGAAGACATCATTGAGACGACCGGTGGTGGAACAGCCGAGACCGCGACACGAACAGTCAGCTCGAAGTACCATGTAGATCCGCTTCCGGGCTACTTCTCACTGTCACAGCTATATCGTGCGATCGACGGAACAGTGCCCAGCGAAGTCGTCGTGAAAATTAAGCGAAAAGATGTCCACCAAGAATTTCAACCCCGGGCATTTACGTTTGATGTCGCAGATGACTTTGTGTTTACTGGCAGTCACTTCCAGGGCGCGATTGCGATTGGTGTGATGTTGTCCATCCTGGAAAACGCCGCAGGCACGGACGAGACGGTGTCGTTTGACCGTCTGTTTGCCTACATGCTGGTGAGCTGCGGCGTGGTTGCGATCGCCGTCGTGGTTGGGCACAAGGGTCTCGCGCAGTACTGGCAAAACGCCGTGGGGGAGTCATTTATCACAGTCCTTGGTTAATTATAATATATGCTGCAACATTGCAAAACACATGGCAGACGCATGCCGCGCCACCCTGGACATCGTGGCACCGCTGATTGCGGCGAAGAAGCGTGTGGTGCTATACATCGCGGTCGGCAGTCGCGCGGCGGGCCTGGTTCCGTTTAGACACGTGGCCGATGCATCCGCACCGGCGCACACCAGCGTGACACTGTTGTTTGGCGCGCAGGGCGATGCTGGCGCGCGGGGTAAGCCCGTCGTCGAGCGCGGCCGCGACGGCAGCGCCGTGATCGAGGCACGCGAGCGCTTGCCGATCAGTCAGGCCTCGTTTTACAGCCCCTCGGGCGCGATGGGGCGGCTGCTCGATACCGTGGTGACAGATGGCATGGGATGTGCGGTGGCATTGTTTGCGGCCGGCACGGGAAGGACGGAGCCGCCGCCGATGTTCAGGTACGTGCACTTTGCACGCGCCGTGTACCGCCGGATGCTGGATAACAACTGGAGCACGGTCCTGGACGGCAAGCAGGGCGCCTACGTGCGGTGCCTTATGCTGTTTGGCGACGACCTGCACCTCGGTGAAGGCAATGGTAGGGAGCTCGTCGGGTTTCACCTCATGTTCCCATCGGCCCGGTGCGATCGAACATACGTACACAATACGGCGGAACTGCCGCTGTCCGGCGAGTTTGACAGGCTTTGGTTCTACGCTGGATGTGGAGCGGACAACGAAGAAACCTGTTCAATTGCAAAGGGGGTGTCGTCGACGGGCAGGCGCCGTAAATCGCGCAAAGAGCTGCTGCGCCGCGTCGCGGTGCTGCGGGCGGCACTTGCGCGAGACGAAGCCGCGCTAGGCATGCGCTCTGGCGGCGGGGTCATCACTGCCGCCGAGCCGAATCCAGGGACGCGAGAGCCGGCTGCGAAGCCGGCTGCGAAGCCGGCTGCGGAGCCGGCTGCGAAGCCGGCTGCGAAGCCGGCTGCGCAGCAGACTGGCAAGCACCGCCCCGTGACATATCGTGGCGCATGGGACACGCCGGCAGTAAATCGTCGTCGTCGGTGAGTGCAAGATCACTGTCGCTGTCGTCGCAGCTCTCGATATAGTCGTCGTCGCTGCTGCTGGCCTCCGACAGGGTGCTGCCCGCCTCCTGTGCGGCGCTCTCGTCGTCTTCGCTCGTCACTTCGATGTCGTCGATATCGTCCTCGAGCGCCGCAACGAGCTCGTCTCCGGGAATGTCCGCGAGGAACACACTCTCCACCTGCTGTTTGAACTCAGGGTCGTCGTATATACTCTGCGGCGGCTTGCGCTTGCGCTTCCCCGTCACGATGTTGCTCGAGCACACCTCGGTGAGGGCGGACGAGGCCTCCTCCGTGTCGCCATCGCCATCGGGGACGACAAAGCCGTCGTGCACGTATTCGCCGCGGTAGCGCAGCGCGTCGATGCCGCTTGCGCGAAAGACGTCTGGTGGTACGGAGTACTTGGACCGGAACGCGGTCGCACTGAGCTGTGATGCGTCGCGCGTCGCCATTGCAAGAAGTGCGTCGTCAGTGCTCGAATCTTCCATGTCGGCGCGGATCGCAAACAATCGGTCTATCCCCGCGCGGCAACAGCACTCGTTGTCCGACACATTTTTTTCTCCATATATACTCAAAACAACAACCAATCCAAACATGGTGAAATCTGGTAACAACGGCGCTACACTGACGCAACTCGTGGCCACCGGCGCACTCGATGCTTATCTCACCGGTGACGCGCAAGTTACGTACTGGAAGAGCGCTTTCACGCGGTGCTCGCCGTTCTCCTGCGAGAGCGTCGTGCAGGACTTCAACACGCCCGCCCGCTTCGGTGGGAACGGCACCGTGCAGATTAACCGCACCGGCGACCTGCTGTATCACATGTACCTCGTTGTCACCCTGCCCGGCATCACGCTGTGCGAGGGCGACCGCCCGGATGAGAATGTCAAGGGGCGCGGCCAGGTGTGCAACGGCTGCGAGGACGGCGCCAAGCCGGACGCCAACTGGCGCACGCGCAACTACGGCGCGTGTGACGATGCCTGCGGCGACGACGACGAGGGCGGCGTGACCGTCGATCGCTCGGCGGCAGCGACCGACCTCGACTCGTGCCCGTGGGTGCACTGGGCCAATGCCATCGGCCAGCTGCTCGTGGACGAGGCCAGCATTCAGATTGGCAACCAGACCATCAGCACGCTGTGGGGCGAGCTCATGTTCTGCATGGAGGAGCTCCAAGGGAAGGTCGGACGGCGCCTGATGGAAATGGTGGGAAAACGCTACCAGCGGGAGCAGCTCATTGTTGATTCACAGGAGTCGCGCGTGCTCTTCACGCCGCTGCCGTTCTGGTTTACTCTGGCGTCCGGCGCGGCGCTGCCGCTGGCGTCCATGCAGTTTCACTCCGTGCAGCTGAGCGTGCAGTTCCGCGAGCTGCGCGATCTCCTGGTCGTCAACGTGCCCGAGGGCTCGTCTGACACCCACCTGAACGTTGTCAACTGCGGTACCAAGGCGCGCCTCAACGCGCAGGACCTCAATGTCCAGCTGATGTGCACGTATTGCTACCTGGAGATGGACGAGCGGGACTCCTTTGCCAGCACGCCGTTCGAGTCCTTGGTGGTGCAGTACCAGCGCCAGATCGTGGACGGCAAGGGCTCGACCTTTGACCAGCGCCTCAACTTCAACCACCCGATCATTGAGATGATTTGGTTTGCGCGCCGCGAGTGTAACGAACGCAATGGATCGTTCTTTAACTTTGCCGGCCTCGAGGCACGCGACCCGCTGCAGGACGTCGAGCTGCTGCTGAACCACCAGACGCGGTTCTCCGGCCTGCCCGCCTCGTACTACCGCCTCGTGCAGCCGTACCAGGCGCACTCGTGCATCCCAGACACCTTTGTCTACTGCTACTCGTTTGCACTGCACCCGGAGGACACGTGCACGCCGTCCGGCT
>Ga0310344_10002971_pt1 | contig 12692 bp, 12 predicted proteins | sample HC15DNA20200_MG_FD_203801 | JGI IMG/M metagenome (GOLD analysis project Ga0310344, IMG submission 203801) | Marine microbial communities from station ALOHA, North Pacific Subtropical Gyre - HC15-DNA-20-200_MG | ecosystem: Environmental > Aquatic > Marine > Oceanic | place: Pacific Ocean: North... | reverse complement strand
GGTTTTTCGATTCTGACAAAAGGGAGCTTGTGAGTATGCGTGCGAGGGCAGTTGACATCTGCGTGCGGGATGGTTCTACTGCGTGTGATTCGATCGGTGGAACGTGCCCATGCCTATTGAACTCGGTGGCCATATTTTTTCGACTCCGCATTTAGTTCTCGAGGAAGCTGTTCGTATTTGGCGAGCGCTTGGTATTTCGGTAATGGATCTGGGTAATGGCCGGGATCTGAACCCTGAAGTGGTCGCTGCGAATCCTGATCGTGAGGCTGAACGGGTTCTCGAAATTGGTGATCGTCACGCCATGCGTTTTCACGATGCGTTCCCTCAAGCAACCGACAAGCACATTACCAATACGCCTGATGCTGAGGAATACGATCATCAGGCTGCTGTCTACGCCGGATGGATTAGGTTCGCGAAAGCTGTTGGGCTTAATGGTTTGTCTCTCAGCCCTGGCAAGTATTGGGCCGGAATGGATGTGGAAACGGCGTTCGTTCGCGGTCGCGATCAACTTCGGCCGCTGATGGATCTCGCGTCTGATGCCGGTGTGTGCTTGCGTATTGAGCCGCACGTTGAGAGTGTTACGTGGAGTCCAGAGTTAGCCCTGCGCATGCTTGATGAGGTTCAGGGTCTTTCCCTAACGGTTGATCACTCCCATTTTGTCTTTCACGGCCTGCCCTACGAGCAGATTGCCATGATGCACCCATTTGGAACGCATTGGCATGCGCGCCAGGCGGCGTTGGGATTTCTCCAAACAGGCTTTGACGAGGGCGAAATAGACTTCGCGCGTATCGTGGACGATTTGTCGGAGTCTGGATATCAGGGTGTGATTGCGTTGGAAGTTGTGAATATTGGATGGATGAATCTCGACCGGATTGATGTCCTTGGGGAGACGGTCCGCTTACGTGATTATCTCCGTGGTCTCTTGTAGTGCCGCCGTGGGTTACGTGAACATTTTTCTGGGATCCGTGCGTCGAATTTGACTCGCTGGTAAGGATCCTGTCTGGACCTAAGGTGTGTTTGATCTTGGCTGTGTTGCTCTGGCCCGTCACAATGATGTGTGCACGACCAACACGTTTACGTAAATGGCAAATCGTTTAGCTGACGAATCTAGTCCATATCTCCTTCAACATCAGAACAATCCCGTTGATTGGTATCCATGGGGCGACGAGGCCTTAAGCGCTGCACAGGCTGACGACAAGCCCATCTTTCTTAGCGTGGGCTATTCAGCCTGTCATTGGTGTCATGTGATGGAACATGAATCGTTCGAGGATGAGGCTACGGCTGCGCTGTTGAACGATCGTTTTATCTCGATCAAAGTTGACCGTGAAGAACGACCAGATGTGGATCAGATATACATGTCGGCTGTGCAGGCTCTTACCGGAGGTGGCGGATGGCCGATGTCTGTGTTTTTAACGCCTTCCGGTAAACCCTTCCATGGGGGAACCTATTTTCCTCCAGAGCCGCGTCATGGGATGCCTTCCTTCCAACAGGTGCTGGAAGCGGTTGACACCGCGTGGGTTGAACGCCGTGACCAACTCGATTCGGCGGCTGACAGGATGGTTGATGGCTTGCGATCAGGGGCTGGGCTTGATCTTCCGACTGCGCCGGTTAAAGACGAAGATTTGCGTCAAGCGACACACAGCCTGGCTGGATCCCACGATAGGATTAATGGTGGATGGGGGACGGCGCCAAAATTTCCTCAATCTATGACGATTGAGTTTCTACTGCGTCGTTACCTTGCAACAGGCGAAGAACTTCTGCTCGATGTCGCTGAGCGTACGCTGAGGAAGATGGCACAGGGCGGGATCTATGACCATGTTGGTGGAGGGTTTCATCGGTACAGCGTAGATGCTGTTTGGCATGTTCCACATTTTGAAAAAATGCTGTATGACAACAGTCAGCTGGCTCGTGTCTATCTTCACGCATGGCAGATAACGTCCAGATCCGAATATTGTCGGACCGCTGAGGAGACGCTTGACTGGGTTCGACGAGAAATGACGCATCCAGATGGCGGTTTCTACAGCACGCTGGATGCTGACTCCGAGGGTGTAGAGGGTCGATTTTACGTGTGGTCCGCGGATGAACTGGTCCAGGTATTGGGATCAGAGGCAGGGCTTATCGCCGATATCTATGACGTGACTGAACGTGGAAATTGGGAAGGTACGAATGTTTTGCGCCGATATAAGGATGTGGACGTGGTGGCGCATACGCACGGCCTTGATGTTGAGTCGATCGAGTCGATACTGGGGCGTGTGAGGCCCACTCTTCTTGACCACCGTTCTGGGCGGGTACGTCCAGGACTCGACGACAAGATCATTACGTCGTGGAACGGATTGATGATCGCGGCATTTGCCGAGGGAGGACGAATTCTCGGTCGGGATGATTACGTGGCTGCCGCAGTTGCGGCCAGTGAATTTTGCCTGCGTGAGCTTTGGCGTCCCGCCAACAGACTCTGGCGGTCGTGGAAGGATGGCAACGGACGTCTCAATGCGTATTTGGAGGATTATGCGTACTTGGCAGAAGGCTTAGTTGAGCTTTATCAGACGACGTTCGACGAGCGTTGGTTCGTTGCTGCGCGCGCTCTTTGTGATTCCATTCTGGAGCACTTTGAGCATCCTGATGGAGGTTTTTTCGATACGAGTCATGATCATGAAATACTAGTTATTCGCCCGCGGGACTTGCAGGATAATGCGACGCCGTCTGGTGGCGCTATGGCTGTTTCGGTGCTTGGACGAATGTACGCTCTGACTGGCGATGCGCGTTATCGCAGTGTTGCGGATCGTGCGCTGAGTGCTGTTGGTCCGGGTATTGCCCGATACGCTACCGCATTTGCTCAGTGGCTGAGTGCGGCTGATTTTCTGGTTGGACAGACCTCCGAGATCGCAGTAGTAGGTGTTGGTGCTGAACGGGATTCCTTGGTTGAGGTTGTCCGTGAGTGCTATCGGCCGCGTAGTGTGCTCGCGGTAGGGAATGGGTCGACGGACAGCCAGGTTCCGCTGTTGAACAATAGAGGGCTTGTCGATGGTCGGGCCACTACATATGTTTGCCATGGCTTTGAGTGTGATCTTCCGACAGGCGATGTTGATGAGGTGCGGGAGCTTCTGAACCTAAATGAGTGAAACGATAGGTGACATTCTTGACGGAACCGATCGTTCAGGGGTTGGTTGATGGACGTTATGCGCATCACACCTCGAGGGTTTTGCCATGGTGTTGTCGATGCTATCCGCTTAGCGCATGATGCTGGATCGACGCACGTGGGACCTGTGTATATGTTGGGATACCTAGTGCACAACGCGCACGTGGTTCAGGAGTTGGCTGAGCACGGGGTTCGTTTGATCGATGTGGATGATCGAATGGAGGGCTTAGAGCAGATTGATCATGGCACTGTGATCCTCACAGCTCACGGTGTGTCACCTGCTGCTAAAGCACGAGCGATCGAAAAGGGCCTCAACGTAATTGATGCAACGTGCTCTGATGTTTATGTCACACACGACCTCATCATCGATCTTGTTGCTCGCGGTTATGAGATTGTCTATGTCGGAAAGGCTGGGCACCCAGAGCCGGAAGGGGCTATCGGTGAGGCGCCTGACCATGTACACCTTGTCACCTCGGTCGATGATGTTATGGCTCTCAACTTGCCTGGCGATCGTATTGCGGTCACTACCCAAACCACTCTCAGTGTTTGGGATACGCAGAACATAATTGATTCTGTCATCGGAAAGTATCCCAATGCCGAGGTTCACAACGACATTTGCTTAGCGACTCAGGATCGCCAGGAAGCTGTCGTTGCGGCGGCTGACACTTGTGATCTCATTATCGTGGTTGGTGGTGAGCGAAGCTCGAACTCAAAACGTCTTGTCGAGGTCGTACGGAATATCAAGGGCAAGCCGGCTTATCTGGTCGATAAGGCAGAAGCGGTTGACGTTTCGTGGTTTAGCCCGGGTATGCGGGTAGGCATTACGGCTGGGGCATCGACGCCAGCGCGGGTGACCCGTGAAGTCATTGAATTTGTCGAGGGTTATGAAGTTGTCGGGTAACGGGATTCGGTCTCAAGGCGCGATTGGGTTGAAGGGTTTGGATGTTGCCGTCGGTTGGAATGCACCCATTTGTGTCCCTTCATGGTCGAAAAGGTGCCTACAAGCGTTCAGGCATACCCAGCTGGGACGCGATCTCATTAAGAGTCGTTACGACTGATGCTAGGAGTGGAACGCCATTTGTCTCGGCGTCCTCGAAGGCGTGCCATTCAAGTTCCCCTGGAATCATGATCTGCTCCACGCCATCGGCTGGCTTGGACTCACGAAACTGGCGTATCTGCTCGCCAAGACGTTCTTTGAACAAGCCAGGCGGCATGAAGGCTGCAATATTGATTACTTGGAATGTGTGGGCAATGGTTCCCGCCGATCCATCCACGCGGCCTACCGACTGACCGAAGCCTGAACCTGACAGGACGCCAGTCAAGGCATCGATGACTTGCGCGAGACCCACCCCCTTGGGTCCACCGATCGGGGCACCGGCTCCTTCGTCTGTGAACGCGTGCGGATCGGTGGTTGGTTGACCCAGCTTGTCCAAAGCCCATCCTTCGGGAAGTTGAAGGCCAAGGCTCTCCATGATTGCGATTCGCCCGTTGGCTGACATTGACATCGCCATATCCAACACCAAAGGGTGTAGGCGTTCTGCCGGAATTGCATAGGCCACAGGGTTGTTTCCGACGACGCGTTCACGTCCACCGTACGCGAACATTGTAGGCCCCGCATTAGTCGCCGAGTAACCGACCATATCGTGGTTTGTAGCCATCAGTGCATAGTGGGCTGCTGCGCCATAATGGCGGCTGTTACGGGTTACACCAGTGGCGGACCCGACCTCACGAGCTTTTTCGATCACCATGCGCATGGTGATGGATCCAGCCAAGTGACCTGGCCCACGGTCCCCGTCGATGAGCACCGTTGCTGGAGATTCGCGGATGACACGGATGTCGGGTTTCGGATTCATGTACCCCGTGTTCAGCCAGTCGGAATAGCGCTTCATCAACCAGTGGCCATGCGATTTGACGCCCCGCATATCAGCTTCCACAAGATTGGCCGTCATTATTTCGGCGTGTTCAGGTGTGAGTCCGTGCCGTTCGAGTAGATGACGGGTAAACCCGTTTAGAACATCGACCGGAATACGTTGGATGGTCGCATCGATCACTTTGAGGCTCACATTTGAAGGAAGTTGTCTTGAGTGAGACATCCTACGAAATCGCTTGGAGGAGCGATGCCCTTGTTACCATCGGGTGAACGATCCGTGACCATCAACGGGATATTGCTATGGGTGTTGAACGCGACGTTGACTCGATTGTGAGAGCTTTGTATGAGCGCCCTGAGCATCGCCAAGCGGTTGATGTGATATCGGACGAAGATGTTGGCATGCTCCGGTCGGCGATCGAGGCGACGATCGAACGCATTTATGGAGTCGACGCCGTTTGGGGGCGTGGGATCCGTGTGCGAGTTGAACGTGATGATGAAGATAATCCGCATCGCCTTTGGTTATGGAGGTCTCTTGTAGGAGGGCAACGGACTGATCGCGAAGGCTTTAGCGGTCAGCAACGCCTGGTGAGTGAATAGCTGGTTTTCGGCTAGCCATGGAGGTAATACGAGATCGTCCGTTCTACGTCAGCAGAAGGTTGGCTCTGCGAGTGAAGATGGGCTGGATTTTCTGGAGTCGTGTTACGTCTGGTGTTCAGACAGCTCTGTATGGAGCCGGCGCGCAATAATTGGCGCTTCGCCGTCCTGTAGATTGATAGGGCTGATGTTGAGGTCGGAAGTTTCCAGGTCACGGCCAACCCAAATGGCTGGGTCACCGCTGAGCATTTTTTCTTGTACTTCGAGCGGGCTAGCGCCCTGCCAGTCGCGTGTAAACTGAACAACGAGGGTAGGGACGAAATATTTGTTGTCGTCGTGTTCAATACTGACATTTAGTCCATCGAGTTCTCCGACGTCGTCTAGAATCGGTTCTAGCGCGGTTTCAAACTCACGCAGCATCTCGTCCTCATCGCTAGCCATATAGCTTTTCAGAGCGGTATAGAGTGCGAGCATTCCTTCCCGGGATACTTTTTGAGGTCGGCCGATAGCATGATTGGGGCTGTTGTTGACATGGGCTGCCTCAATGAGATCACTTCGACCGTATAGGAGTCCGGTGTCTTGCGGGCCACGGATCACTTTTCCTCCGCTCATTGCTACGAGATCGGCGCCCTCGCGAATAAAGCGTCGTAGATTGTCACGTGGGGGAACTGTCATAGCGGCGTCCACGATCACTGGTATATCGCGCGCATGAGCAAGCTTTGTTACTTCAGGCAAAGACAAGCCGCCTTGATACGTGCCGGGAGCTATAAGAAATGCAACAGCGGCGGTCCGCTCTGAAAACGCAGCCGTCATTTCTTCAGCTAAACATGTTTGCGTGTCACCTACTTCGACAAATCGAGCTCCAGGGAACGTATACATGTGGCTATAGCCGCCACGGTGCGTCTTCTGGATGACCAGTTCGTCTTTCAGGCCAGTGGCATCGGGTAGGCGTCGGACTGCAGCGACATCGGTGCCCGTCATGCAGGCAGCAATCGATAGAACCATGGCACCGGCTGCACCGTTAGTAACCATACCCGCTTCAGCGCCGGTGACTTCGGCGATGTATGTGCCAACTCGACGGTTGAGTTCTACGACCGAGACGAACGATTGTGCTGCAGCGACGTAGGCGGCGAGCGTGTCGGACTGCATACGCGATCCGCCGTAATTGGTTGTTGCTCCTCCGGCGTGAATTACCGGACGGAGTCCAAGGTCAGCGTAGACGGAATTATCGAGGTTGGATTCAGGCATGGGAGTGGTACGTGGATTGTAGGCGCGTTGTGTATACCATCTTCGGCCAATCCCGTTGTGCACGTGATCTCGGCACGCCGAAATGATCCTACTGTGGGTGTTAGTCGGGTGAGATCATGACACATCACAGGGGAAATCAATGTTTCACGAACCTTGTTCGTTGTAGGACGTCGATTCCATGGATTGGAGTAGCGAGTCAAATTGGTCCGGATCTTTGCTTAACATCCGGATCTCTTGCTTTGCCGGTGTTCACATCGGATGGACCAGTCGCGAGTTTGAGTGTTGAACCGACACACACTGCAGACGTTGACGTTTTAGATGCTGATCTCTACCCTCCCAAAGCTGTATGGACTGCTGTTGTTCAGGTTTTGAGTTATGAAGTTGCCGATTCACGACGTTTTTCGCAGGTTAGGCGACGGTGACCCTATTGCAGTGGTGTGTGGTGCTGCTGGGATCGAGCGCGATGAATTCGATATTTTGTGGCAAGAGCAAATTGAGTGTCGTTTGCCGGATACGGAGGGTGTACTTGCTGCACCGGTGACATCGGCGGTCCATATCCGGCGTGATGCTCAGGGCATTCCGCACATTTTCTCATCGGCTGAGCATGATCTCTTCGTTGGCTACGGGTACGCGATGGCTCAAGACCGACTCTGGCAACTCGACTATCTACGGCGTCGAGCTGTTGGACGCTTGTCGGAGATCTTTGGTGTCGAGGCGCTTGAATCCGATCTTCTCGTTCGTACAGTTGGATTGCATCGGATCGCGGCAGATGAGGAACGCAGCTTGCCGGACAGATCAATCGGCATGCTTGAGGCGTTTAGCAGTGGTGTCAATAGTGTCATGGAGGCTCAATTCGACCGTTTACCGATCGAATTCGAGTTACTGGGATACGAGCCTGAACCTTGGCGACCTATAGACTGTTTGGCGATTATGGGTGAGTTTCGTTGGTATCTAACGGGTCGCTTTCCGGTCATTGTTATGCCAGAACTCGCGAAGCGGGTGCTTGGCGAGGGGCCAATGTACGAGGCGTTCCTGACCGCTGAGGCTGCTGATGAAACGATCTTGGTGTCCGGTTCCTATCCATCGAATCATGCTGGGGTCGATGCCGTGTTACCCCGGTTGGGAGGTGGACCCGACGACGGTTCAGGAAGCAATAATTGGGTCATAGGCGCTGCCCGCAGCTCGTCAGGTGCGCCGCTATTGGCGAGTGATCCGCACATTGCATTTGGTGCGGTTTCGTGTTGGCATCACGCCCATCTCCATAGTGATGCTGTGAACGTTGCTGGTGCTGCGTATGTGGGTGTTCCGGCGATCATGATTGGTCGTAACGAACATGTGGCATGGGGTATTACAAACAACATTTGCTCACAGCGTGATCTGTATTTGGAAAGAACGAAACCCGGGAATCCCAATGCTTTTTTATATGACGGATCGTGGGAACCGGCAATTACAAGAGTTGAGGAGATCAAGGTCAGGGGTCAGCCTGTAGTTCGAAAGACGATACGCCATTCACGGAATGGTCCGATTGTCGACGAGGTGTTGCCTGAAGCGGCAACTGGGACTGGACCTGTGTCGCTGCGTTGGATTGGTGCTACACCATGTGGATGGTTGCCGGCCTTGCAGGCTTCGAATCGAGCTCGTTCGATTGATGACTTCAGAGAAGCTTTGCGACCATGGGTTGCGCCCACCTTCTCTCTAGTCTTCGCTGACGTCGACGGGCATGTCGGGTACCAGGCCACCGGTCGGATTCCGGTCCGTAGCCGGGAAGAACGTGGCTATCGTCATGGGTGGGATCCCGAGGATCAGTGGCAAGGTGTGATCCCATTCGATGCGATGCCAGCTTCGACAGATCCGGATCAGGGATGGATCGCTACGGCCAATAATCTTCCAGCGCCTTCGGATTTTCCTTATCCCCTCAGCAATACCTCGCCTAGCGGGCATCGAGCGCAGCGCATTCGCCAGATGATTGAGGGACAGTCGGCGATTGGACGTGAGGACTGTGTTCGCATGCAATACGACACGTTGTTGCTGCGTGCTGTCGAGGCGCTTCCTGGGTTGCTGCAGGTGTTAGAGGAAGTTGGCACTCGGCGTACGGACGAGGCGATGGAACTGCTTTCGAGTTGGGATTGTTGTATGCATTCCGACAGTGCAGCCGCCGCTATTTTTGAGGTCTTTTTTAATCGATGGGTCCAACAGATCGCGAATCAAAGGTTTAGTAGCAATGCTCAGGCTGTGGCACTCGGTGATTCGGGTGCGTTTGTTTCAGGCGGTATTTCCGGCCTCGCGCTATCGATGCTGTACGCCGATGAAGTTGGATGGTTTGAGCAGGGCAAACGTATTCCGATGATTCAGTCAACGTTCATATCCGCGCTTGATGAATTGACGAATTCGCTCGGTCCGGATATTTCGCAGTGGTCGTGGGGGCAACTGCACCGGTTGCGTTTGCGGCACTGTCTGTCAGCTCGCGGGGATTTGGGTGAGTTACTTGACCGGAGGGATGAGCCTGTCAACGGAAATGGATTCACGGTTGGTAATACGGGTAGCGATCCGGACTATGTTTCCAAGGCCGGGGCAAATTATCGACTTGTCGTTGATTTGGCTGAGACCCCTCCGCGTTTGTGGTACGTCGATGCTGCGGGCGAATCTGGGCATCCGGCTGATCCAAACTATTGTGCACAGTTGGATGATTGGATTAATGGCCGATACCACCCGCTATCTCTTGATATGGAAGATGCGGTCAAAACAACGAAGACCTTGCTCACTCTCGAGTCCCGGTAGAAACCGGTTCTTCTCGGTCTTGTTGGATATTAGACCCATCCATGGGGCTGTTTACTCTGAGTTTTCGATGAGCTAGGTTCGTCCGGAGCAACCTGATCCGACAACTGGTGGACCGAATGGGATTTGAACCCACGACCTCCGCAATGCGAGTGCGGCGCTCTTCCGACTGAGCTATCGGCCCCGGTCGTTAACCTATGCTGCAGTTCGAATACGAACCCGTTTTCGTCCGCGTATCTCTTCAAAGATGAGCGTGCCGTCAGTGAGTGCGAATAAAGTGTGATCGCGGCCTAGTCCGACGTTTTCCCCAGGAATCATTCGCGTTCCGCGTTGTCGAACGATGATTTGTCCAGTGCGAATGCGCTCACCGGCAAACTTCTTGACCCCAAGCATATTGGGGTTGCTGTCGCGGCCATTGCGGCTGCTGCCGAGACCTTTCTTGTGTGCCATAACCCTTTGCTCCTCTTACGATGTGTTGCGTATCGTGCTAACTCGCGTCGCTTTTTGGTTTACTCGAAGCTTTGGGCTTGGCCTTTGCTTTGGGCTTGGCCTTTGCTTTGGGCTTGGCCGTTGCTTTGGGCTTGGCCGTTGCTTTGGGCTTGGCCGTTGCTTTGGGCTTGGCCGTTGCTTTGGGCTTGGCCGTTGCTTTGGGCTTAGCCGTTGCTTTGGGCTTAGCCGTTGCTTTGGGCTTAGCCGTTGCTTTGGGCTTAGCCGTTGCTTTGCTCGAGGTGGCAGCCTGAGGTGTGTCGGTTGTTTCTTCAGTTGGCGCGCTTATTGTTGATGGAGGTCCTATCGAATCGATGCGGATGCGTGTCAATGTTTGGCGGTGTCCAAGACGGCGGCGGTGTCTTTTCTTTGCGTGGTAGGTGAACACTTGGATCTTGTTCGCGCGGACAGCGCCCAGTACTGTCGCTTCGACCGTGGCGCCATCTATAGTGGGTTGACCGACACGGATGCCATCGTCGTCTTCAACCATCAATATGTCACGCAAGGTAAGAGGTCCAGACTCGACCCCATCAAGTCGTTCGACTTCAATAATGTCACCTGGCTGAACACGATACTGCTTCCCGCCAGATGCGATGATCGCAAAGCCCATAGTTGGTTCCGTAAGTGAATGTACTGGGTAACGCAGGTGGCTTCGAATCTTTGATGCAGACCACCACATGTGCATCGTACCAACGTCACGGCGATTAAGTGAGGATTGGTTGCCTCATTGACGCAAGAGGACACTTTGTCCATCCTGCACATAAGCATGTCGAATCGTGGGTCCTATGCAATACCGTGCGCTTGGAGATTCAGATCTTGAGGTGTCAGCGATCGGATTTGGTGGATGGCCGATGGGCGGGCACCGGTACGGAGGTGTGAACGACGATGAAGAGATGGGTGCCGTACGACGGGCTCTTGATACCGGAATAAATCTCTTTGATACAGCATCGGGATATGGATTAGGCCATTCTGAAACGGTCTTGGGTCGGGCGTTGAAGGGGCGATGGGATGATGTCGTGGTAGTGACCAAGACAGGGATCTGCTGGGAGGAATCTAGCCAACGATTTGTTCGTGACTCCCGGCCAGAGCAAATCCAAGAGCAATGCGAGGCGAGCCTACGCAACTTGGGTACAGACCGAATTGATGTTTATCTGATCCATTGGCCGGATCCGGATACCCAAATGGACGTCACGATGCGTGCGATGGAAAACTTACAGGATGCGGGCAAGATTGCTTATGTTGGGGTGTCGAATTTCCCGCCAGCTCTTATGGATCAAGCGCGCGCGGTAGTTTCGATTGTTGCGAACCAAGTGGGATACCACATGCTTGACCGACGCAACACGGACCAGATCATCCCGTATTGCGCCGCAAATGGGATTGGAGTGATGGCCTATGGTTCACTTGCACATGGGGTGTTGACCGGGACATTTACCGAGGATCCGAAATTTGACGATGATGACTGGCGCAAACCAGGCTATGCCTTTGGGCTACCGCTGTTCCACCCGCGGTATCTCTCTGCCACGCTTGAAGCGGTTGATGAAGTAACGAGTGCTGCGGGATCGGCGGGACTTACGACGTCGCAGCTAGCCCTTCGATGGGTTCTTGAGGAGCCGGCTATTTCAACGGCGTTAGTTGGTTTTCGGAATGCGGACGAGGTGGACTCTGCGGTTTCTGCACTGGAATCCGAGCTTCCCATTGGTGTTCTTGATGCTGCCAATAGTGCTGCTAGAACGGCGTACGATCGACTCCTTATCGCAGAGCAACCGGAAAAGGAGATCGGGCCAGGACGGCGAACGAGCTAGTCTTCGACAACGACGGCACCAAGCAAATGGATATCCTCGTGCCGGAGAATAGCCGCCGCGCGTATCGCGTCCTCACGGTTTGTGCGTCCGTGAATAACGACGAGCAGGGTTCCGTCTGCGTGGGCAGCTAGAGCTCGAGTGTCAGGCACATCAAGGATGGGTGGTGCTGCGACGATCATTAGGTCGTGAGCATTGGCTTTGGACCGGAGAGCAGAGATGGACTCGGGATCTGAGAGTAGTGCTGGATCTCCAGCAACGACGGCCGGTGCTGGAATGACTGACAGGGAATCTGAGATTGCGTGAGGTGCTGATTCAGTCTGAACGGCAGTGTCAACATCAGCGTCTACGAGTATCACTCGACGGCCTGTTTGCGCTGCAGCAGCAGCGAGGTGTGCTGCAACGTGTTGGCGTGGCTCCACAGGGTGTGCACTCGTTACGGCCACTATTGGATGAGAACAGGTCCCGAGCGACAACAACATATTGACGCGGAGCTCGATGAACCCCTCGTCGATTGCCTCGCCGGTAGGTAAATTCGACAAGATCGGTAAATCACTCATTGCGTTTTCGTGCCATGGGCCAAACCAGCCAAATTGCGGCTGAGCTAAGTCCGAACCCAAGTCCTGCTGCTAGTGGAAGCGCAATTTCAATGCGTGGCCACACAGCTGAGCCGGGGATGGGTGCTCGATCAATGACATCAATCTCAAGTCCGCGTACTGGATCGGAAACTCGTTCAGGGATCGCGATTTCGGATACGAGGAGGTCTGCCAGGTTATTTACAGTG
>Ga0310344_10002970_pt1 | contig 12692 bp, 13 predicted proteins | sample HC15DNA20200_MG_FD_203801 | JGI IMG/M metagenome (GOLD analysis project Ga0310344, IMG submission 203801) | Marine microbial communities from station ALOHA, North Pacific Subtropical Gyre - HC15-DNA-20-200_MG | ecosystem: Environmental > Aquatic > Marine > Oceanic | place: Pacific Ocean: North... | reverse complement strand
ATTCCAGGAGCCACGGCGTGATACCACTGTATCTCTTGATAAGGAATTCTTGTTAATCTTCCGTAGGAAATATCTCCATCATAGGCCCACCAACCATAGCTTATTGTAACCATCATAGCTAAAGAGGCAGCACCTGCTAAAGTATACCATTTAAACCATTTTGATTTTGAAGCGATGAAAGTACCCAGGGTTTGAACGGAATCATTTGCAATTACGGACCAACCAGCTAGTCCAAAACCGATAATTGTGTAGATTAATGTTAGCTCCATAAGACGACTCACTTATATCTAATTTGTAAATCGAGTCTAGAGGTTAAATTTATTATTTTGGGGAATTATTTGGCGGATTTGTCCTTTATAAATTTTTTTTTATTTTAAGCAAGTTGTAAAACTTGTTCACAATGTTGCTATGTTTCACGCCACCTTATTAAGATTTTGTTAAAAAGACTATTTAGAAGCTTTAACTTTCTTCTCTATAAATGCTGGAACATCATCTTCTTTTTCGATGAGTTCTTCCTTCTGATTTTTAGGCTGGAAAGCGTATAAAACATGTAGTTTGCAATACGAGAAACCTTCTACAGGGGTTCTGCCACAAAAATAAAAATCCTTTTCATCAGGATGCCCTATAGGCCATCTACAATTTTTGTCTTCGAGTTGTTCTAGCGTTTTCGGCTTCTCAGGCTCAAAATCTTTATCTAGAAGTAGAGATTTAAATTTGGCCTTTCTGCTAATAAACTTCTCGTTCTTAACTTCGCCGCTAACAGATGCTTGTTTTTTTATAATTTTTGTTCCCTTAGAAGCTGCTCTTGCAGCCAATTTCAGCCTGTGAGCTTTTCCAATGACTGCATTTCTTGTCGTGCCACCCAAGATCTTAGCAATCTGACTAGCTGTATGGCCTTTCCCCCAAAGTTCTTTCAGCTTCTCTTCTCTTTCTTGTGTCCAGCTCATTTCGATAGAAAACTAGATATAGTTTTCATGTTCCAAGTTATTACATTATTTAGTAGTGTAAAAACAAATAAAGCTTTAAAGCTGTTTAAAACTAAAGTTTTTCACAGAAAATTTATTTTGGAGTTATAAGACTACGTATGGTTGAAAAATACACAGTACAGGTGAAAAAATTCGGATCAGTGAATTGGATGGGGGCTTTTGTTCTTTTTCAGAAGGAAACTCAGAGGTTCTTATCCGTATCTATTCAGACGATCTTCTCGCCAGTACTGACCTCTGTACTGTTTCTTTTGGTTTTGTCATTGGCTTTAGGAAGTAACAGAGCCGATATGATGGGTTTTCCTTTTATAACTTTTTTGGCGCCCGGACTTATAGCCATGTCAATAATACAACAAGCTTTTTCTCACTCTTCTAGTAGCTTTATAATTTCTAAGATTCAAGGAACAATCACAGATTTAATCATGGCACCTCTCTCAGCAGGCGAAGTTACAATAGCAATAACTTTGGCATCAGTAACCAGAAGTTTTATTATAGCAATGGTGTCTATACCGATATTTTACCTTTTGGCCGATATAGAAATTAGAAATTTTTACATCTTAATTTTTTATACCTTCGTTTCGTCATTTATTCTTGGTGCATTAGGTATTATAGCTGGACTCTGGGCCGATAAATTCGATTCCCTTGCGAGCATTAATAACTTCATAATAATTCCTTTGAGTTTCTTGAGCGCAACGTTCTACACAATTGATAGGCTTCCTCCATTTCTTCAAATAGTAAGCAAATGTAATCCATTTTTTTATATGATCGATGGGTTTAGATACGGTTTTCTTGAGAAATCAGACGGATCAATTTTTGTTGGATCGATATACCTAACAATATTGGCCATAGTATTATGGTTTGTGTCTTATTTGCTTTATAAAAGAGGATACAAAATAAAATCTTAATCAATGAGTGCTTTAGTTAAAAACTACAACAGAAGAAAAATTGCTTTTAAAAGGGGTAAAGGTAGTTTTTTATATTCAACTAATGGTAAAAAATATCTGGATTTTGTTCAGGGCATAGCAGTTAACTCTTTAGGTCATGCAAATTCTTATTTAACTAAAGCAATGAACAAACAAGCCAAGAAAGTTTGGCATGTTTCCAATGCTTTTCAGATACCAGAACAAGAGAAATTAGCCAAAAGACTAACACAAAAAACTTTTGCAGATTATGTCATTTTTCAAAATAGCGGCGTTGAAGCAACAGAGGCTGCCATAAAGGCCGCAAGAAGATATTTTTATTCAATTGGAAGACCTCAAAAAAACAGAATTCTTTGCATAAAAAACTCTTTTCATGGAAGAACTTTAGGAGCAATTTTTGCTAGCGGTTCAAAGAAAATGACAGAGGGATTTGGACCTAAAGTGCCAGGATTCGATCATTTTAATTTCGGTGATCACAAGGGTTTGAAAAAAGCTATTACAAAAAAAACAGCTGCAATAATGATAGAAACAGTGATGGGAGAGTCAGGCATTAAAGTTATACCTAATTGGTGCTTAAAAGATTTAAGGAGAATTTGTAATAAGAAAAAAATCTTATTAATTTGTGACGAGGTCCAAGTGGGCACAGGAAGATCAGGTAAATTCTTTGCTTTTGAACATGCAAAAATAAAAGCTGATATTATAATTATTGCCAAAGGAATAGGTGGTGGTTTTCCACTCGGGGCAGTTCTAATGAATAAAAAAGTAGCATCTGCTATGACACCAGGGTCACACGGAAGTACTTTTGGAGGAAACCCTTTAGCTATGAGCGTAGGTAATGCTGTGTTAGACCAAATATTCAAGAAAGGTTTTTTAAAAAATGTTCAAAAATCTTCCAAATACTTTATCTCTGAACTAAACAAAATACAGGAAGACTATCCAGAAATAATCAAAGAAGTTAGAGGAATTGGTTTACTGTTAGGTTTGCAGCTTTATAATGACCAAACTAAATTTATTAAAAAACTAGAAGATAATAAGCTACTTACAATGAGAGCAGGAGAGAATGTGGTCAGAATCTTGCCTCCTTTAAACGTTAAAAAGCAAGAAATAGATCTTGCAATAAAAATTATAAGAAAAGTTTGTGATAAATTAAATTATGAATAATTTTATAAATATTTCTGATTTGTCAAAGAACGAATTAAGATCCATCATTGATGGTGCCAAGAAAAGAAAGTCTGAAAGAGGAGACAAACCTCATTCCCAACCTGATGAAGACCAACCACTTCAAGGAAAGACTATGATTATGATTTTTGAAAAGACTTCTACTAGAACCAGAATATCTTTTGATTTAGCGGTGAAACAATTAGGCGGATCATCAATAATTTTAAATCAAGATGAAATTCATTATGGTAAGGGCGAGGAAACCATAAAGGATACAGCAAAAGTTTTATCTCAGTACGCAGATGTTCTTATGATTAGAACAGATTCACACAAAAATGTTGATGAATTTAAAAAATATTTAGATATCCCAGTTATTAACGGGCTTACAAATCAAGGGCATCCTTGCCAAGTTATGTCTGACATTCTTACCTTTGAAGAGTTGAAAGGAGACATAAAAGGGAAAACTGTTACTTGGGTTGGTGATGGAAATAATGTTGCCAATTCTTTTATTGAGGCAGCTACAAAATTTGAATTTAAATTAAAAATTGCTTGCCCCAAAAAATATCAGCCTGATAACAGCGTAATTAAATTGGCGAAAAAGAATAAATGCGAACTTTTGATTACAGACGATCCCTATAAAGTCGCAGAAGGTGCAGATTGTATTATGACCGACAAATGGATTTCAATGAGTGACAAAGGAGACAAAAAGAAAAAAAAGAAAATTTTAAAAAAATATCAGGTCAACAAAAAACTTATGAAATATGCAAAAACTGATTGTATTTTTATGCATTGTTTGCCAGCAAGTAGAGAAGAAGAGGTAACAAGTGAAGTTATGGATGGAAAACAATCGGTTGTTTGGTTACAGGCCTTTAACAGAATTCATGCACAAAAAAGTATTATAGAATGGTGCATGAAACAAACTAAGGCCTAGGGAGCGGATTGTCACTTTTGCTATTTAAATAAAGTATTACCGAAGCTCTATCTTTTTCATTTTTTAATCCAGCATAAGCCATTTTAGTACCTTTGATATACGCCTGAGGTTTTGTCAAAAAGGAATTCATTTCAGCAAACGACCAAACTTTTCCATGAGCCATCAAAGCTTTAGAATACTTATATCCCGATACAGATGCAGATTTTTTATTCAAGATTCCATACAAAGCTGGACCAATCTTATTCTTCCCTCCTTTCGTCACAACATGGCAAGCACTACATTTTTTCCAAACTTTTTCACCATGCTCTATTGTGCCAAGAGCAAGAAATGCTTTTATGTCTACATTTCCAGATCCAGAAGATTGTGCACTAACAACTTTTGCTGTAGGAGCATCCATTTTGTATGCGGGTTCAGTAGGTTTTTCTACGTAGAAAAGCCAGTCAGTGAATTTGCCAACTCCAAAAACAAGCAAAACCCCAAAAATAATTGCAGCAACTATTTTATTTATTTCAAAACCATTCATAAATTTGGTAATTAAAGTTATAGATATATCACGAGTTAACAAAAAAAACTTGAAATAAATTTAGTGTTATTGCGTCTTTGAGACGCATTAATTTTTATGAGCAGCACAGTCATTATTATACCTACAAGGTTACAAGCTAGAAGATTTCCTAACAAACCTTTAAAACTCATAAAGAAAAAAGAAATGATCCTACATGTTTATGATTTAGCTGTTAAGTCTGGTGCTGGAGAAGTTTTGGTTGCGACGCCTGATAAAATTATTTCTGAATTAATAACCAAGAATGGTGGAAAATCCTTCGTTTCAAAAGATGCCCACCAAACTGGAACGGATAGAGTATTTGAAGCATTCAAAAAATTTTATTCTAGTAGGCCCGAAATTGTTATCAACCTCCAAGGGGATATGCCAAACTTGAATCCAAAAGATATAATTAAATTAAGAGATTATTTAAAAAACAACAAGTGTCACATGGGTACCTTGGCATCAAACTTAAAGAATCAAGAAGAGTTTCACGATAAAAATGTTGTTAAAGTTATAACAAAACAAAGTATTGAAAATTCAGATTTTTCTGAAGCTTTTGATTTTAAAAGAGAATTGATTGACAAGGAAGAAGGCAGACACATATATCATCATATTGGAATTTATGGCTTTACTAGAGAAGCTTTAATAAGATATGTAAACTTAAAAAGAAGTAAGTTAGAGAAAGAAAGGAATTTGGAACAAATGAGAGCCTTAGAAGATAAGATGAAAATTCACGTTGGTTTTACACGTTCCAAACCGCTTAGCGTTGATACAGAAGAAGATTTGTTAAAAGTTAAAAAGATTATGGAAAAATAATGAAAAAATTAAAAATTGCATTTCAAGGAGAAATGGGCGCTTACTCTCATCTAGCATGCGAAGAACTTTTTCCAGGATCTGAAATTAAAGCTTGCCCAACTTTTGAAGAGACGTTTAAAATAGCTCACGATAACGAGGACTATAAAATAATTATTCCTATAGAGAATTCGTCGGCAGGGAGGGTTGCAGATATTCATTATTTGCTACCCAAATACAAATTACAAATTCATGCTGAGCACTTTCAAAAAGTGGAACATAATCTTTTAGTTAAACAGGACGCTGAACCGAAAGATATTAAATATGTTAGGAGTCATGCTCAAGCAATAGACCAATGTCAAAAAATTATTTTAAAAAACAAATTTAAAACAATAGTTTCAGCTGATACAGCGGGATCTGCAAAGGAGCTTTCAAAAACTAATGATAATTCAATAGGTGCAATTGCCTCAAAACTTTCAGCAAAAATATATGGTCTTAAAATCTTAATGAAAAACATCGAAGACGATAGTCAAAATACAACGCGTTTTATTATTATGTCTAGAAAAATTAGCCAGCCAGAGTATGATAAAAATAAAAAATATATTACAACTTGTATTTTTAGATTGAAGAGCATTCCAGCTGCTCTATACAAATGTCTAGGTGGATTTGCTACCAACCAAGTAAACTTAACTAAGTTAGAAAGTTTTTCAGTAAAAAATACTTTTGATCAAACTAATTTTTATTTAGATTTAGAAGGTCATATTGAGCAAACCCAAGTTCAAAAAGCTTTAGAAGAATTGGGTTTTCATACAGAAAGTTTAAATATCCTAGGGGTTTATGAGGCTTCTGTTTTTAGACAAAAAAAATAGTCCACAAAACTTAAGATTCAACACTTGTAGAATTCAATTTTATATTGATATAATAATTCGGAGGCCATTCAGGCGGTTTTAATACGTTCAATGTGTCAGGGTGTAACAACAGCAGCACGGACTTTTGAAAGCGGGTTGTCTGGTCTCCTGATATGCTTAATGAAAATAAGTTAAAAATTTTAGCATTAAAATATAGGCCCAAGATATTCAAAGATCTTATTGGGCAAGAGGTTATAGCTGAAACTATTTTAAATGCCATCAAGATAGGAAAAACTCCTAACGCTTATCTTTTAACTGGTATCAGAGGTACTGGAAAAACATCAACCGCCCGTCTTATTGCAAAAGCATTGAATTGTTCAAAAAATACAAATGATAATGGGCTATGTAACGAAAGAGACTCATGTGAACACTGTAGAGAAATAGAAAATTCTAATCATATAGATGTGCTAGAGCAAGACGCTGCTACTGCTACAGGCGTTGATAACATACGTGATCTTATAGAAAATTCTAAATACAATCCTACAAATGCAAAATATAAAATTTATATAATCGATGAAGCCCACGCCTTGTCACGAAATGCTTGGCAGGCACTTCTAAAAACATTAGAGGAACCTCCTTCTAAACTTAGATTTATTTTTGCAACCACAGAACCTAGAAAAGTTCCTGTTACTATTTTATCAAGGTGTCAAAGATTTGATCTAAGGAGAGTTAGTTTAGAAAAAATTTTTAATCACATAAAGAAAATATCAGAAATAGAAAAAGGAAAAATATCAGATGATGCTTTAAGATTGTTAGCTAGAGCATCAGAAGGATCTGTTAGGGATTCCATATCTCTACTAGACAGGACTCTTGTTTTTCAAAGCTTGAAGCCAAATCAAACCATTCAAGACTCGGACGTAAGAAAAATGCTTGGTTTGGCCGACAAATCTAAACTGATAAAGTTGTTAAAAGATGTTTTTGAGGGAAATGAAAATGCTGCCTTAAAACTTCTGAAAGAATTAATAGAGGAGGGGCTAGATGCAAAAAATTTCTTAAACGATATTTTAGAGCTTATTTATTTATTCAGCAGAAGAGTTAATCTTGGTCCTATAGAAAAAGAACTTTTTGTTTCGGATTCAGAACTGCAATTAATAGATCAAGCCAGCAAAGGTTTAAACATTCAAGATTTAGGTTTGTTTTGGCAATTAACTTTAAAAACTATTGAGGATTTAAATATTGTTTCGAATGAAAACGTTACTCTGGAAATGTACTTAATGCAGCTTACACATATAAAGAGTATTGAAGAAAAACAAGGCGAACCAGACATTTTAGATAATGGTGTGAGTAAAAGTTTACCCGAACAAAAAACATCTTTGGATAATAAAAAAAATTTTAAACCAAGCGGAATAGCTAAAGATCAACTTAAAAATATAGATCAGATTAAAAGTTTAACAAAGAGCAAGCCTATAAACAAATTAGAAACTTCAGAAAATTTCAAAATAAGTTCATTTGAAAACTTGATTAAATTAGCCGAAAAAAATAAAGAAATAAAGCTTAAGTATGATTTGGAGCGTAATGTAAAATTGGCTAAATTTGAAGATGGAAAAATTGATATAAATTTTAATGAAAATTTGGATAAAAATTTTATTAAAAAATTATCCCAAAGCTTATATGAATGGACAGGAAAAAGATGGATTATCAGTTTGAGTAAAGAAGAAAATTTGAAAACTTTTCACCAAGAAAAAATTGATAAAAGAGAAGAATTTTTAAATAAAGAAAGAAAAGGTAAAACTTTTAAAGAGATGTTAAAAATTTTTCCAGATGCGGATTTAACTGATGTAAGAACGGAAACAGAAGATGAATAATTTTAATGATATGTTGTCTAAGGCAAAAAAAATGCAAGAAAAAATGAAAGAAATTCAAGAAAATTTGAAAAACATTGAAGTCGAAGGGGTGTCCGGAGGTAACATTGTGAGAGTTGTTTTGAAAGGGGATTATGAAATGAAATCTATTTTTATAGATCAGAATGCAAAAAAAGAAAAAGAGGAAATTGTTAACGATCTTATAGTTGCGGCCTACAACGATGCAAAAGACAAACTTAAAAAGAAAACTTCAGAAGAAATAGCTAAAGCAACCGGCATGCCCAATTTGCCTTTTGATGTAAAACTACCTTTTTAGATGGATCACCACATTTCAGAAATAGAAGAGTTAATCAAACAATTTTCAAAACTACCAGGTCTCGGACCTAAGAGTGCTCGCCGTATCATTTTAAAATTAATTAACAATAAAGAGAATATGGTCAAGCCATTGGCCAAGTCGTTAGCAAATGTTTATAAAAGTGTAATACGTTGCAGCAATTGCGGAAACCTAAAGATAGCCCAAAACAAATGTATATGTGAGGCGAACAATAAAAATTATGACAAAATATGTGTGGTTGAAAATTTGGCTGATATGTGGGTTATTGATTCCTCAGATGTTTTTAAAGGACATTTTCATATTTTAGGAGGAACAATAAATCCTAACGAAAATTATGATCAAAAAAATTTATTAATAGATTCTCTTGTCAAAAGAATTAAAAAGGATAACCTAAAAGAAGTTATTATTGCTACAAGCGCTACGGTTGAAGGCCAAACAACAGCTCACTATATCGAAGACGTCGTTAAGAATGGCAAGATTAAAGTTTCTAAGCTCGGACAAGGTTTGCCAGTTGGTGGTGAAATAGAACAGCTAGATGATGGTACATTGATTTCAGCTTTTAAAAATCGAGTTCCAGTTTCTAGCGATTAGCTTTTTTTTCTAGTCTTTTTTCGTGCAACAAGGGCTCAGTATATCCAGATGGTTGTTCCCTACCTTTAAATATTAGGTCACAAGCCGCAGAGAAAGCTATAGATTTTTCAAAATTTGGAGACATAGGCAAATAACTTTTATCTCCACTATTTTGTTTATCTACAATCGCAGCCATTTTCTTCATAACATTCATAACTTGATCTTTGGTGCATATATTGTGGTGTAACCAATTTGCCATATGTTGAGATGATATTCTTAACGTTGCTCTGTCTTCCATTAAACCTACATTATTTATATCGGGCACTTTCGAACAACCAACTCCTTGATCGATCCATCTGACTACATATCCTAAAATTCCTTGAGCATTATTTTCTAATTCTTTATTAATATCATTAACTGACCAATTAGGTCTATCCGCTTTTGGTATTTCTAATATGTTTTCAAGCTCAGCTCTTTTTCTAGATTTTATTTCAGAATGTTTTTTGAAAACATCCAATTTGTGATAATGCATTGCATGAAGTGTTGCAGCTGTTGGAGAAGGTACCCAAGCGCAATTAGCACCTGCTTTAAGATGACCTATTTTTTGTTGCATCATATCAGACATTCTGTCAGGCATAGCCCACATTCCCTTTCCTATTTGTGCTTTGCCAGAAAATCCACATGACAAACCAACATCAACATTCCAATCTTCATAGGTATTTAGCCAAGTAGATTTTTTCATTTCACCTTTAAAAATCATTGGTCCAGCTTCAAATGAAGTATGCATTTCATCTCCGGTTCTATCCAAAAAGCCAGTATTAATGAAAACAACTCTTTCTTTAACCCTTCTAATACATTCTTTTAAGTTTACCGTTGTTCTTCTTTCTTCATCCATTATCCCAACTTTAATAAAATATTTTTTTAATCCCAAAACTTCTTCAACTTTTGAAAAAAGATCATTTGTAAAACCAACCTCATCTGGTCCATGCATTTTGGGTTTAACTATGTAGAAAGAGCCTGTTCTAGAATTTTTTTTATTTTTAGAGTCATGTATTGCACAAAGCGTTGAAATAAAAGCATCCATTATCCCCTCGGGAATTTCTGAGCCATCGCTCAAAAGTATCGCTGGATTTGTCATAAGGTGACCTACATTTCTATTAAGCAACAACGATCTGCCATGTAACATGATTTTTGATCCATCCGCTCCAGTGTAATTTCTGTCAGGGTTCAGTTTCCGGGTAAATTTTTTTCCATTCTTTTCGATTTCTGCTTGCAAAGTTCCTTTCATTAGGCCAAGCCAATTTCTGTAGCATTTGATTTTATCTTCTGCATCTACCGCAGCAACAGAGTCTTCGTTGTCCACAATTGTTGATATTGCCGATTCAATAATTATATCACTTATATTTGCTAAATCATTTTTTCCAATTGAATTATTTGGATCAATTATAATATCTATATGAAGGTTGTTATTTTTTAACAAAATTGATTTTGGACTATTTGTATTTCCATTAAACCCGACAAATTGTCTAATGTTTTTAAGATTATATTTCATTTCACCCACTGAAAAAACTGGCATATTTTCACCAGCCATTTTTACAATTTCAATTTTATTTATTTCTTTCCAACTGGCTTTTTTAACAGGTACGGCATCATCTAAAAAATCTCTTACAAAACCTATAACTTTATTTGCTCTTTTCTTATCCCAATTTTTTCCTATGTCGCCAGGTATAGCATCAGTTCCATATAAAGCGTTGTACAAACTTCCCCAACGAGCATTAGCAGCATTCAATGCATATCTAGCGTTATCTACTGGCACGACCAATTGTGGACCGGCAATAGTTGCTATCTCCTCATCTACATTGGATGTTGTAATTTTAAAGTCTTCTTTTTCTTTAACAATATAATTTATTGATTTTAAAAAATTAAAATACTCATCTTTATTGAAAGAAGAACCTTTTTTTGACAAATGCCATTGATCTATTTTTTTTTGAATTTGATCTCTTTTTTCTAACAATTTTTTATTGACAGGAGTTAGCTCATGAACAACTTTGTCAAATCCATCCCAAAAATTTTTAATATTTACACCCGTACCTGGTATAGCTTCATCATTAACAAATTTGAGCAAGCGATCATCAATTTTTAAATTAAGCACATTAGTTTTTTTCATTTAGTAGATAATAGAGCAAATAATAGGTAATTTAACAACAATTTGTTGACACATTTGAACTTTATTTAATTTCTTAATACTATTCTTATCTTAAAAATTTATGAGAAACTATTTAGAGTTTGAAAAGGAGATTAAATCTTTAGAAGATAATTTAGAATCTTCAAAAAATCCTTTCGATAAAGACGGAATATCTGAAGTAGACACAGAAAAAATTGGTAAAATTCAGGAAGAAATCAATGAAAAATTAGATGGTATTTACTCTAATCTAAATAGTTGGGAAAAAACATTGGTTGCAAGGCACGAAGACAGACCAAGAGCAAATTTTTATATAAACAAGATAATTTCTGATTTCACCCAGCTTTCTGGAGACAGGCTTTTTGGGGAAGATAGATCAATAATTGCAGGTTTCGGATTCATTGAAAACAAATCGGTACTGGTTTTAGCTCAAGAAAAAGGAGAAGATTTAAATTCACGATTGGATAGAAATTTTGGAATGATGAAACCCGAAGGTTATAGAAAATGTATAAGACTCATGAAACTTGCTGACAGATTTGGAATTCCAGTAATTTCTTTTATTGATACTCCAGGAGCTTATCCGGGGATAGGCGCAGAACAAAGAGGCCAGGCGAGCGCAATTGCTAATTCAATAGAATGCTGTATGTCGTTAAAGGTTCCAAATATTTCAATTATAATTGGAGAAGGTGGTTCTGGTGGAGCTATAGCTTTGGCTTCGTCTAACAAGGTTATAATGTTGGAACACTCTATCTATTCAGTAATATCACCCGAAGGATGCGCTTCTATTCTCTGGAGAGATCCGAGCAAGTCCTTAGAAGCTGCTGAAGCTATGAAGCTTACCGCAAATGAATTAACGAAATTAGGAATAGTCGATGAGCTGATCAAAGAACCACTGGGAGGAGCTCACAGGCATCATGAAAAAATAGCCGGGGATATTAAAAAATCGATTTTAGATAATTTAAAAAGTTTTGAAAATCTTACTGGTGAAGAAATTTATAACCAAAGAAAATTTAAGTTTCTCAGAGTAGGAAGAGATCAAGGTTTTAAAGGGTCAACCAAAACAGGATATGAGAATTTAGGTTATGTCGATTCAGGTTTATCTAAGTTTTTCAGGTTAAAACAAAACAAAAAAATTATTCTGGTTGGGGGATTTTTGGCTGCCTTCGCTTTGGCCATTATATTAATGTTTTAGTGTAACAAATTGGTTATTTTGCCAATTTTTTTATTTAAAAGCTAATCATTCACTTGACATTCAATCTATAAATCTATTAAAGGGCAATGTTAGTAAATTTTACTAATGTTAAGTTAATAATATAAGTAAGGAAGAACAAATGAGTCTAAAAGGCAAAGTTAAGTGGTTCAATGGAACTAAAGGTTATGGTTTTATTGAAAGAGAAGATAAGGAAAAAGACGTTTTCGTTCATTCTTCAGCAGTAAGAGCAGCCGGTTTAAAATATTTAAACGAAGGTGATGAGCTTACTTTTGATGTAGAGAACGGAGAAAAAGGACCTGCCGCGGTAAATCTACAGAAAACATCTTAAATCTTATTACCAGCATATTGAAAATTGGGG
>Ga0310344_10002968_pt1 | contig 12693 bp, 10 predicted proteins | sample HC15DNA20200_MG_FD_203801 | JGI IMG/M metagenome (GOLD analysis project Ga0310344, IMG submission 203801) | Marine microbial communities from station ALOHA, North Pacific Subtropical Gyre - HC15-DNA-20-200_MG | ecosystem: Environmental > Aquatic > Marine > Oceanic | place: Pacific Ocean: North... | reverse complement strand
GGGATGAAAATTGCACAATCATTCAAAGCGAAGGCTACAATTGTTGATGTTGGCGAGAAGATCAATGACTTTAGTTTGAAAGAAGTTAGTATGGCGCAAGAGCGAATGGAGTCATGGAATTTTGATCGCCCTGGAGTTGATGTTTTAGAATGGGCATTTGAGTATTTAGCTCAAAACGGACTAATAAAAACAACATCAATAGATGCAGGTTTCCCTAAAAACACACTTATCGAAAAGGGTAGTAGTCGAGCAGAAGTATTTTTGGAAGGATCGGTATCTGATGATGTTTCTTTAATTCTAAGAAATGGTAATATTATTGAAGAATTAAGAGGTGAAGTACAATCTGAAGGATATGATGTTACAATTATTGGGGCCAGCCAAAAGAGAAGCATGGCCTACGATTTAGTTCAATATATTGATAGTTCAATTTTTGTAGCGAATAATTATGATTCTAATCAATCATATAGAATTCTATTAGCTGTGGATGATTCTCCAGCCACAAAAAAGACCGTTAAATATGGTGTTAGGGTTGCACAGGCATTTGGTATTGGTGTGGATATTCTAACAATAAGTACAAAAGAAGAATTTGGAAAAGATTATAAAAATGCAGCGGCATGGGCAGCAAAACTTTTAAGAAGAAGTGGTATAGAATATAAAAATAGATTCGAAGTAGGAGATCCATCACATTTAATTGCAACGAATGGAGGTGAAGATCACATCATAGTAATGGGCGCCTCTTCAAGTAATCCATTAAAAACATTGTTTAAAAGTAATAAGCCATTAAAAGTTTTGGAAAACTGCAAATGTCCTATTTTAATAGTTAAATGAAATTTTAGAGGGTAATAAAATTATGTTTCAAGATATTGGTTTAATGATTCTTTCAATTATAATACTGGTTATGGTTTCTGTTCCTCCAGTACTTTTTTTAGTTTGGTATTTTTACGATAAAAAACAAAGTCAGCATTCTGTACTAAGAAATTTTCCAATTTTAGGACGGGTTAGGTATTTTTTAGAAATGTTGGGACCAGAGTTGCGTCAATATATGTTTGATTCTGATCATGAGGGGAAACCATTTAGTAGGTCAGATTTTTCAAATATTGTAGTCCAAGGGAAATACTTAAAAACAGTCATAGCTTTTGGTTCAAAAAGAGACTTCGATAAGCCCGGCCTCTTTATTAGGAACTCAATGTTTCCAAAACAAAAAGAAGAAATGAAAATTGTTTTAAATCCAAAGATTAAGACAAAACGTTATGTGGGAACAGAAGGATTATTCTCAAGGAAAGAACATTTAGAAGAAGTAGATGTGTCGCCATGGACTTTACCTGATAAAGATGCGATAACAATAGGTCCAAATTGTAAATATCCATGGCTCGTGAAAGGACCAGTTGGGATGAGCGCTATGAGCTTTGGTGCATTAGGTGAAAATGCTATTAGTTCGATAAGTCATGGTTTAGGCATGGCAACAGGTTCATGGGTGCATACTGGAGAAGGAGGCATTGCGCCTTATCACACCATAGGAGGTGGGGACGTAATTATGCAAATAGGGTCGGGGATTTTTGGAGTGCGAGATGAAGATGGAACTTTTAGTTGGGAAAAATTTAAAGAAAAATCTTTAATACCAGAGTTGAAGGCCTTTGAAATTAAGTTGGCACAAGGTGCAAAAATCAGAGGAGGTCATGTAGAAGGTTCAAAGATCAATGAGGAAATTGCTGAGATTAGAGGGGTAACGCCATGGAAAACTGTTGACTCACCAAATCGACACAATGAATTTCATGATCTTCCATCATTATTTGATTTTATTGATCAGATGCGCGAGACAGGAGGAAAGCCTGTTGGGATAAAAATTGTAATGGGGGGGCCAGATAGCGCGGATGAGCTTGCAAAGTTCATGTCGGATACTAATCGTGGACCAGATTTTATTACTGTAGATGGTGGAGAAGGTGGTTCTGGAGCTACCTACCAAGAAATGGCTGATAGTATGGGTATGCCTATTAAATCTGGAATAATATATTGTGATGATGCACTTAGAAAAAATAATGTTCGTCATAGAGTAAAATTATTTGCCAGTGGTAAATTATTTAGTCCTGATAAAATTGCGATTGCACTAGCTTCGGGAGCTGATCTTATTAATATTGCACGTGGTATGATGATCTCTGTTGGATGTATTGGTGCAGAAAAATGTCATACAAACACTTGTCCTGTTGGAGTAGCAACAACAGATCCTAATCATCAAAAAGCTTTGGTAATAGATGAAAAAAAATGGCGAGTTTTAAATTATGTTATTACCTTAAGGAATGGATTGCAAACATTGGCAGCTGCATCAGGTATAGATTCTTATACAAAATTTAATCGTGATCATGTTGTTTATAGAGATCAATATGGGAAAGTAACATCGCTTGATCAATTATTCCCCTATCCATCTACTTGATAGAACAACTTTACTAAACGTAACTTGAATATCGTTAATAACATAATAATTATTCATTAAGGAGAAAAATGATGGAACTTATTCATCCTATTTTTAAATGGCTTCATATAATTGCAGGTGTTATGTGGATTGGACTATTATATTTCTTTAATTTTATTAATGGTCACTTTGCTGCAACTATGGATGGAGATACAAAGAAAAAAGTTGTTCCAGAATTGATGCCTAGAGCCCTTTATTGGTTTAGATGGGGAGCTGCTTGGACATGGGTAACTGGTTTAATTCTTCTTTTAGTTGTTTACTATCATGGAGGGCTAACATTTGATGAAAGTTCTAATTGGGGTATAGAAGCTTTCACTATGATTGCAGTTACATTTCTAGGTGTTTTTATTTATGACACAATTTATAAAAGCGGACTTGCATCAAATCTTCGTTTAGTTACAATTACCAGTTTTGTTCTTATTGGTGTTGTTGTTTATTTAATGAAAGATTGGGCAGGTTTTAGTTATCGATCATTCAACATTCACTTGGGAACATTATTTGGAACAAATATGGCATTTAATGTATGGTTTAGAATTTGGCCAGCTCAACAAAAGATTATTTCTGCAATAAAAAATGGTGAAGCACCTGATGGGTCATTGGTTGCTTTAGCAGGGTTACGTTCAAAACATAATACATATATGAGTGTGCCATTAATATGGACAATGATGAATCAACATACAACTGTATTGGCTGGTGGTAATTTTGGAATTACATCATCAACGAACTGGTTAGTTCTGATGTTGGTTGTTGCCTTAGGATGGCATATTGTTTTTCAATTGTATAAAAAATCTGCAAAAGTTGAGGGTTTTTAAACAAAAAAATATCATTTATAATCAAGAGGGCTCTAATTTTTTATTAGAGCCCTCTTGATATCTACTACTACTAATTTTTATACAGCAGTTTTTGCAATTGTCTGCTTTGTATTTTTTTCATTCTGGAAAAAAATATGAAGAAAAAATGATGTAATAAAATAGATACCTACAGCATAAGCAAATAAACCTTCTAATCCGTACCAACTAAAATTTTGATAATAGAATAAACTACATACTAAAATTAGTTTTATTGATTCTGAAATAATAGAGTAGCGCCGTTGATCTAATAGTGAAGTAAATGAAAAAATATTTAATATCAATATAAAAGCATATAGATAATCCAAAGTAGAATTAAAAGTAGATAAGGATATAAAGAAGTGAAACATAAGTATATTGGTTATTACAAGCTGTACCCATGACCATCCAATAAGGATTGAAGAGTTTTTTGTTTCATATTTTATTTGTTTTTTAGGGTCATTGATGATTTCTAATGGGAATTTTTTCTCTAAATCTTTTGGTCGCCACCCAGTTGGCATAAACCAGATTCGAATCTTATCAACTATTCTTTTTGCATGCCAGGCATCTTTAATGAGATGCCATAAATGTTTAAAATTAATTATAACTGGATTCCATGTTTTCATAGGCTTTAATGTTCCATAAACTGGTTTTACAGAATCAATTTCAGGTTGAAAAGTTCCAAAAAGCTTATCCCATATAATTAGTATTTGGCTATAATTTTTATCAATATATTCAGGATTAATGGCATGATGGACTCGATGATGCGATGGCGTTACCAAAATATATTCTAATAAACCAAGTTTCCCGATTAGTTGGGTGTGATACCAAAATTGCATAAACAAATGTAAAGGACCTAATACTGCAAAAATTGAAGGAGGGACCCCAAGTAAAGCTGCTGGAATCATAAAAATAGCTGAAAACTTTATTGTATTTGATATCGATTGTCTCAAGGCACAAGAGAGATTAAAGTCTTCACTACTATGATGAATAATATGTCTATTCCAAAAGATATTCACCCGATGGTTCAATCTATGCATCCAATACCCCGCAAAATCTTCAACAACAAAAGCTATGATAACCGCTAACCATATTGGCGATAATTGATAGATTGTGATATGCTCAACTAGCCAGGAATAGCTGATAATTACAAAGGAAAATTTTATACCATCTCGAATTGTATTGCTCACCCCAGAACTGAGACTAGAAATCATATCTTGTGATCGATTGATCTTAACTCCTTTGACTTTAGCTGCCCACGCTTCAAGGCTAATCAATAGTACAAATGTAGGAATAGCGAAGAATAGAGATTTTATATAGAAACTCATGATTTTATGTAAAAAGAACTTTTAATTATAAATCTGTAAGATTGAAGGGTTTTAATTATAAGAAATAAATTAGAATAAGCCTCGATTTCACCGAGGCTTATTCTATAGAAGATTATTTAATTAAAGATTTTTTATCGTGTTAATCACTTCATCATAATTAGGTTCTATTCCAGGATTTTCTGCAACCCATTTATATTTAATTACACCTTCAGAGTCAATTATAATTACTGCACGGTTAGAAGATTCATAACCCTCTAGTCCTCCAAGACCTTCGAATGTTACATCGTATTGTTTAATTACATCTCTATTGTAGTCTGATAGCAGTTCAAAATTAAGGCTATACTCTTTTGAAAAAGCTCCATTAGCCCAAGGAGAGTCAACGCTAATTCCAAATACAGTGGCATTTAAATTGTTAAAACTATCCATGTTATCTCTAAATGAGCACATTTCAGTATCACATACACCAGTGTATGCACCTGGGAAGAAGGCTAAAACTATTGGTTTTCCAATGTGGTCAGAAAGAGATACAACTTCTTTATTAGTATTATTAAGCTCAAAAAGTGGAGCTACATCATTTACTTGTGGCATTATTTATCCTTTTATCTATTTAAAAACACATTTGAAAATAAAGTAATTTTATTCAATTATTTCTTTATTATTTTAAATAATAATAGGAATGATTATTATTTATTTTTTAATTTTTGCAGTGAGGTTTAGTCACCAAAGAGAAAAAATTCGTGAAATAGTTTATAACACTAATTCTCATCCAACTGCTGATAAGATTTTTTTAGAAGCTAAGAAATCAATTCCAAAAATTAGTTTAGGAACAGTTTATAGAAATTTAAAGCAATTGGAAATTTCCGGTGAAATAAAAACTATTTATGATGATAATATAGCAAGGTATGACTGGAATACAGAACCTCACAATCATTTAAAATGTAAAAATTGTGGTGATTTAATTGATATAGTTTTAAAAGATAAATCAATCCATCCAAAAATAAAAAAAGATTTCAAATTTAATGTCGATAAAGTAGAGATGTTTATTATCGGCACATGTAAAAAACACGCAAAACAAACATAGGATTAATAATGGAAAATGAAAGTAAATGCCCAGTAGCGCATGGCTCTGGGAGTCAACATAGTCAAGGAGCAAGGTCTAATAATAATTGGTGGCCTGATAATTTAAATTTAGATATTCTTCATCAACATGATGTTAAATCAAATCCAATGAATGGATTTGATTATCGTGAAGAATTTAAAAAACTAGATTATGATGCTTTAAAAAAAGATTTGAATGATCTAATGACAGATTCACAAAGTTGGTGGCCTGCTGATTATGGGCATTATGGTCCATTCTTCATTCGGATGACTTGGCACGCGGCAGGTACATACAGAACTACTGATGGCCGTGGAGGAGGAGGAACCGGCAATCAACGTTTTGCGCCTCTAAATAGTTGGCCAGACAATGGGAATCTTGACAAAGCTCGTCGACTCCTATGGCCAATAAAACAGAAATATGGGAATAAGATTAGTTGGGCAGATTTGCTTATACTTACTGGAAATGTTGCAATAGAATCAATGGGTGGTAAAACATTTGGTTTTGGTGGTGGACGAGCTGATATCTGGGCACCAGAAAAAGATATTTTTTGGGGAAAAGAAACTGAGTGGTTGGGCAATGATCGTTACACAGGTGATCGTGAGTTAGACCAGCCATTAGGAGCTGTACAAATGGGATTGATATATGTGAATCCCCAAGGACCAGATGGAAATCCTGACCCCGTAGCAAGTGCGAGAGATATTCGTGAAACTTTTAAGAGAATGGCAATGAATGATTATGAAACAGTTGCCTTAACTGCTGGAGGGCATACTTTTGGTAAAGCACATGGCGCTGCCAGTGAAGATTTTAAAGGACCTGAGCCAGAAGGCGCCTCTATAGAAGAAATGGGATTTGGATGGACTAGTGGTCATGGTACTGGCGTAGGTCGTGATACAATTACAAGTGGGATTGAAGGGCCTTGGACACCGAATCCTACAAAGTGGGATAATGGATATTTTGATATGCTTTTTGGTTATGAGTGGGAATTAGTTAAAAGTCCAGCAGGTGCACATCAATGGCATCCTATTAATCCAAAAGATGAAGATCTTGCTCCTGATCCTGAAGGTTCATCAGATAGTGTTACAACTATAATGACTACTGCAGATATGGCAATGAGAGAGGATCCTGAATACAATAAGATTTCTAAACATTTCCATGAAAATCCAGATGAGTTTGCAGATGCTTTTGCTCGTGCGTGGTTTAAATTATTGCATAGGGATATGGGCCCAAAAAATCGATATCTTGGCCCAGAAGTTCCAAATGAAGATTTAATTTGGCAAGATCCTGTAGCTGATGGAAATAGTAGTTATGATATAGAAAGTGTAAAAGATCAAATTAAAGAAAGCGATCTTTCTGTAAAAGAAATGGTAGAAACTGCATGGGCAAGTGCCTCAACATTTAGAGGCTCAGATATGAGAGGAGGAGCTAATGGCGCCAGAATTAGACTTGCTCCTCAAAAAGATTGGGAAGCCAATAATCCAGAACAGCTAGCTAAAGTATTAAGCATACTAGAAAAAATTTCTTCAGATACAGGAGCATCTATTGCAGATGTTATAGTGCTAGCTGGAAATGTTGGAATTGAACAAGCTTCTGGTATTGAAGTTTCATTTACTCCAGGTAGAGGAGATGCGACCCAAGAACAAACTGATGTAGACTCTTTTGGTGTTTTAGAGCCTTTTTCTGATGGTTTCAGAAACTATCACAATAAAGACTTTACTGTAAACTCGGAAAATATGTTGCTTGATAAAGCACAACTTCTTGGATTAACAGCTACAGAAATGACAGTTTTAGTGGGTGGTATGCGATCACTTGGTATCAGTGCCGATGGTGATGGAGTTTTTACAGATGAGCCTGGTAAATTAAGTAATGACTTTTTTGTGAATTTATTAGATATGAATGTTAAGTGGGAAGCAACTGGCAGAAATACTTATGAAGGAACTGATCGTTCAACAGGTGAGAAGTTAAGAACTGCTACAAGAGTTGACCTTGTATTTGGATCTAATTCTCAATTAAGAGCTTTAGCAGAAGTATATGCATGTGATGATTCAAAGGACAAGTTTCTTAATGATTTTGTAGCTGCATGGAATAAAGTAATGAATGTTGATCGTTTTTGATGTTGATATATCAATACTGACTTTTACATTATACTCTATCATAAATATGTAAGAATTTTGAATATTTTTAATATTCAAAATTCTTACTACTAAGTTATTAATAAAGATCATTTTAGAATTAAATAGCTTAATAAATATGAATATTTCAAGATCAATTTTCATTTTAATTGTATCACTAATTGCATTTTCATGCGAGGATGAAAAAGAAACTAAATCCAAAGATGAAGAACCGTTAGATGATGAAAAAAAAGTAATTAGTATACCTTGCCTTAGCGCAAATGATGATTGTAAACAGACAATTTTGCTAAATGGGTCTAAGAATTATACTTTTGATATATATTCAACACATCCTCTTGATAGCGTTATGATAGTCAAAGATGCAATTATTTTTGTTCATGGTAAAGATAGAAATGCAAATCAGTATTTTAATACTATGGTTAAAGCAATTGAGAACCTTAATAAAACCAAAGATGTAATTGTTATTGCCCCTATGTTTAAAAATGAAGAGGACGTTTTTAATAATACTGATATTTATTGGTCCTATCTCGGATGGAGGTATGGTAATAATTCTCAACCCAGCTCAAGTGTAAATAGACATAGTTCATTTTCTGTGATTGATACTTTAATAAATAAGCTGTCTAATAAAAATCATTTTCCAAAACTCAATAAAGTCTTTATTGGTGGACATTCTGCAGGAGCTCAATTTGTTCAACTTTATTCAGCTGGTAATAGTATTGATGGGAATATATCTAGTATTGAAATTGGTTATTGGATAGCAAATAGCCAGTTTTTTCTTTACACTAATGGAAATAGATGGTCTGATATAATCTCTGATTTTGCTGTACCTGATCTTTCTGAATGTGAAGGATACAATGAATATCCTAGAGGATTAGAAGATAGAAATACATTTATGAATAAACTGAGTATAGAAAAAATTAAGGAAAATATTTCAAGTAGAAATGTTACCCTTTTGCTTGGAGAAGAAGACATAACAAACTCTGCACTCACGACAACATGTTATGCTATGCTTCTTGGAAAACACAGGTTTGATCGAGGTGCAAAGTACTTTTCTTTCTTAAATAAATACTTCTCAAGTCATAATTATAAAAAAATTACAATTCCAAAAGCTGATCATGATAAAGATAAAATTTATTTATCAACGGAAGGATTAAGTTTTATTTCTAAGCAGCTTTCAAATTGAAAAAGTATTGGCTTCAGGGGATTGAAATAAAAATTTTCAACTTAAAACATAGTGATTAGTGCTCTTAATAAGTTAATCCATATCTTACTGGATTATCCTAAAATTATTTTATCTGTTCTAGTGGTTATCACAATTTTACTAGGCACTTATTTATCTAATATCAGAATGGATTTCTCGATTGAGCAATTATTTAGCCAAAATGATCCAGTTGTTGAAAGGTTCTTAAAATTACGTGAAGAATTTGACGGAGTTGATAATGTTGTCTACCTATTCTATAAATCAAAAGATCCATTTTCCTATGAAAACTTAATTAAGAATAGAAGGCTGGTTGATGCTTTTGATTCAGTTAAAGGTGTAAGTAGTGTCTCGAGCTTAACCAATATTGAGTTATTCACCGATAGTGGAGATTACTTGCTTTCTCCAGTATACGAGAGTATCCCTACATCAGTTGATTCGCTAAATTCAGCAAAAGAGCAGATTATGAATTCTAATCTGCTAAAGGATTATTTGATATCAGAAGATGGTACTATAGCTGCTTTTCTAATTGATATTGATCCAGCTTTTAACGATCATGATGGTAGAGAACAAATTTTATTAGAAATTGATAGATTTCAACAAATGGTTGATTGGGAGTGGCATCAAACTGGATTGCCAATTATTCGAACAAGGTATGTTCAATATATGATTGCTGATAATATTAGATTTTTAGTACCTGTTATCATAATGCTTTTTTTATTTCTTAGTCTATTATTCCGTTCTTGGATTGGATTAATTCTACCTCTATTAGTTGTTCTAATAACGATTATTTGGACTCTAGGGTTCATGGTAGCTAGTGGAATAACTATTAATATTATTAGTTATATAATTCCGACTCTTTTGATGGTTGTTGGTATAAGTGACTCTGTTCATCTTTTAGTAAAATATTATTCTTCATTAGATGAGTTAAAAGATAAAAAAGAAGCTTTAGTGCAAACATTAAGAAAAATTGGTATGGCAATTTTCTTTACAAGCATTACAACTGCAATTGGTTTTGGTGCACTTTCAATGGTTAAAATTCAAATTGTAAAAGAATTCGGTATTTTTACGGCATTGGGTGTCTTTTTTGCGTTTATAATTACTATTTTATTAATTCCCCCTTCTTTAATGTTACTAAAAACAACACAACAGTCAAAATTAGATCGATATTCAACTGGTCTTCGAGTTAGAATCATTAAAAAATTTATCATTTTAGTTAGAGCTTACCCAAAAGCAATCGTTTTTTCGGGCTTTGCAATTACAATTATATGGTTTTTTGGTGCCCTCCAAATCAATCCTCATTCAAAACTGCTTGATGACTTAAAGCCTGGCAATCCCCTATTGGAAGACATGCGTCTAGCTGAGGAAAAAATGGGTTCTGTATTACCAGTAGAAATTATTATTGAAGTAAGTGAAAATGGCTTATTTGAAGATATTCAGGATTTACCTGTTATTTCTTTTTTAAATGATGTTTCTAAGTATATTTCAGAAATACCTGAAGTGGGTAAAGTCATTTCAGTTAGTGATTTTTTAAAAGAAATTCATCAAGCGATGAATGATGGTAACCCCGATTATTATATCATTCCACCATCAAGAGAATTAATAGCCCAATATATGCTACTATACGAAAGTGAATTTGAATCATTTGTAAATTTAGATTATACTAAACTTCGAATATCTGCTCAAATAAAAGATATTGATTCACGTCGTAGTGCTGATATTGAAAAAGATATCAATAACTATATTGTTTCAAGAATACCTGATGGATTGAATGCAGAAGTTACTGGTACTGCTTTACTTGCCTTAAGAACCAATAATTACTTGGTTAATAATTTGTTAGCTAGTTTTTTTATAGCTTTACTAATTATAACGTTTGTTATGATTTTTATGTTTCGTTCTGTCAAAATGGCCCTTATTTCAATATTACCTAATATTATCCCAATGATGACAATGGCAGCAGTATTAGGTTTTTTTCAGATACCGCTTAGACCTGCTACTGCGATGACTTTTGCGGTAGCATTTGGGATTGCAGTAGATGATACACTTCATTATTTGATTCGATATCGAATGGAACTATCTCATCAAAATTATAGGCAAGCTAATGATGCAACTTTATTAGGGACTGGAATTGCAATGATGTCCACTACAGCAATTTTATCAGCTGGATTTTTAGTGCTTACTTTATCTGAATTTAAACCTACTATTGAATTTGGCATGTTATCAGTTATAACAATTGTAACAGCCTTGCTAAGTGATATTACATTTTTACCCGCACTTTTAAGTCAAATAAAACCTAGGCTAAAAAGATAAGTATTTAGTTTTAAAAATCGTTTTGTTTACCAATGCTAAAAAAGCATTAAATTCACTCTCCCCTAAAACCCACATTGATTTAGGATTGGTATAAATATGTCAAAATGGACCAAAGAAGACTTTGTAGAAGATTTACGCAATAAATGTACCCGTGAAATTGCAAAAATTGGTGAAAAAATCATTGAATTTGCTGAGGAGTATGCCAGTGAAATGTCATGGGGCAGAGGGGATGATCATGGAACGTTTACTTTCAGGTGTAGTTCAGATGTAGGGATGTTGCCACTTTTTCATATGACATCTAACGGACAGTTAAACTTGCAAATCAATTTTCTTCGAGAAAAAGAATTACCTAAGCAGGTTCTTAGAGATATGATTGTGAAATTGGAGGCTAATTTTCTTCGTGATTATGATAAAGATGCTTATCCAGTAGATTCTTATGAAGAAATGGAGTATATGTTTCACACTTATTCACAAGTTGACAAATTTTTGAGTACTATGGAAGGTGCTGTTTACCGTTTAAAACAATAAATTGGATAATTTTCTTTATTTTTTTTGCGCTCTATTGGCAATTATTGGTGGAGCGTTTTCTTTTTATTTTTATGGAGTCTATAAAAATTGGATTCGTCCTAATCAAATTTGGATCCCCGCCTTTTGTGAATTGAATTCTAATCAATGTGTATCAATAGTAGATACCAAATACGGTCGATTACTTGGCTTTCCAAATGCATTGGGAGGTATATTTTTATTTTTGTGTTATGCTATAATACTAATCTGTGTAGCTTTAAAATATATTGACCCAATTATTCCATTATATATTGGTGGTTTTACAATTATTGTAGGATTGTACCTAGTCTATGGATTGTATCGTTTGAGAGTCGTTTGTAAAGTCTGTTTATTAGTTCATTTGTTAAATGCTATAATTTTTACAATGCAGGTGATATAAATTTATTATGGGAGGCTCACTTTATTTATTAGGATTTATTATCATAATATTCATTTTTTTTGCTATTCTAATTGCAAGATCAAGCCATAATTCAACCATATATAAAGATATTGATATAAATGAATGGGACTGCTCAGAATGCGGTTTCCATATTCAGGCTGGAAACAAATGTATATATTGCAATTCGAACAAACCATAAATCATTAAAAATTTTTAGAAATGACAAATTTGATTCAAAATTAGAAGTTAACTTCACCTTCAATTTTTTGAAAGTTTAAATGGATATAAAATTAAAAGAAATTAATTCTTACGAAAAAGAGATCATGATTAATCTTAACTGGAATGAGATTGAGAAAGACTTTGAAAAAGCAATTAGGAAATTTTCAAAACGC
>Ga0310344_10002967_pt1 | contig 12698 bp, 11 predicted proteins | sample HC15DNA20200_MG_FD_203801 | JGI IMG/M metagenome (GOLD analysis project Ga0310344, IMG submission 203801) | Marine microbial communities from station ALOHA, North Pacific Subtropical Gyre - HC15-DNA-20-200_MG | ecosystem: Environmental > Aquatic > Marine > Oceanic | place: Pacific Ocean: North... | reverse complement strand
TGAGTCACCGGACGGGCAATAGAAACATGTCTAGGTCATACGCATGCGTTGGCAATAGCTGTTGCCGAGAGCCCGCCAGACTAGTGATAACCCTCATGAGCCGAGGTATTTTCGATTGGAAATATGATCCCTATGAGTGCTTTTTGCATCTTGAATCGTGAGAAGATAGCTCGGCGGGGATCCGGTGACTTTGTCGGTGAGTTAATTTGTGATGTTGCGCCATCACGAAACTAATGACCACTAGGGGGCGGGTTGGGTAACATTAAGTTTGTGATAGGTCGTCGCCACACATGTTGGAGAATTTAATGCTGAGACGTGTTCAATTGTGGGCAAGAAAAGCGCGGCAGGAAGCGGAGACAAAAAGAGATATGTTGAAAGAAGTCGCTGAGACGCTAAAGGCGGCTGAAAAAGGTGATGCTGAAGCCCAAAATTTTCTGGGTTGGATGTACGCTCATGGATCCGGTGTTCGGAAGTCTAAAGCTGAAGCCATCAAGTGGTATCGTAAGGCTGCTGGACAGGGAGACAGTGACGCCAAGCGGGCCCTACAAGAACTAGAAGTCGAGTAACCGCATAATTTTTTGGGACCTTAATCATGAGCCAGCGTGAAGAAGATGCAGCCGCTGCCAATAAGTTTCACGCAGACACTGCCAGAGCTAACGAGTTATTCGTTGAAGCAGCAAAGTATTTTATGAAGAGCCAGGATCCAGAAGCAGAAAGTCATGCGCAGGCGTGGCTCGAAGAAGGTTTTTATGGCCTCACTAAGATTATTGAAAACTATTCGTCTACCGATTTGGCGGTCAAGCTAATCAGCGGCCAGAGTGTCGGGGGTATCTCGTTGGAATCCTATGGAGAGGAAATATCCCATTGGGAGAAGCACGGGCGCGCCAAATCAGCTTCAGACCAAAGGGATATTCTGGATGAGGCTGCAACATTTCTAGGGCTGGAATAAATAACCCTGGAAATCCGTGGGGGTTTTAAAAATGGGACGGTTCATTGCCACACCCGCCTTCATCGCCTTGATGATCAGCGCGGGTATCACGTGGGCTGACAACAACGGTGAGGCTAACAAGTTGTTTGTTGAGGCGAGTAAACTGGTTAATTCGGTTGAGAGCGAAGGCAGTGTCGTTGGGAAGCTGGATGCTTTGGAAAAAGCTCTTGTCAAACTCAACGAGATTGTTGACGACCATCCGTCCAGCGAAGTAGCGGCAAAGTTGGTCAGGGGACAGGATACGGGTGGTATCTCGCTAGAGTACGTTGCTGATGCTGCTCTGAGAGCGCGCGTGATGTACTACGAAGGTGGGCGCATCCCAGAGAACTATGCGGAGCAATTCGTGCGGATGTTTAACGCGGTCGAAGCCAACTGAAGACTAATTTAGAATCTAGATTTTAAAGGCTGGAATCGAACCGGTCTGCATGGATTGTTAATTACAGTTAGATTCGATAAGGCATTTATTTTTCTCGGCTACCTTTAGGCCAAAGAAAGGTGCCATGTCCGATGAGTTCGGATCACTCGTGGGTATACATAGTAAGTCAATGACCGATGGGATGTGATTGGAGATGAAGGCTGGGAGCTTGTCTCTGTCATTAAACACCAAATAGTTCAAACGACTCATTGCACAAGGGCAATGCTGATCGTCACAATTTAGGGGAATGGTCTGTGATTCGCGCCTGCGATGAAGCTGATTTTCAAGCAATTTTAGCAGTTATTAACGCTGCTGCCGAAGCCTATCGCGACATCATCCCGCCTGATCACTGGAAAGAGCCTTACATGCCAACGCAAGAATTAACCGATGAAATTTCTACCGGCGTCCGGTTTCAGGGGTTCAAAGAAGCGGACGCGCTTAAAGGCGTTATGGGGGTGCAAGATGTGAACGACGTGACCTTGATCCGCCACGCCTATGTAGATCCCACGGCCCAGCGCCAGGGTATCGGCACTGCCTTGCTGTCGCGGTGCTGTGATTTGGCTGAACGGCCGCTACTAATTGGCACTTGGGTCGCCGCCGATTGGGCCATCAAATTTTACGAAAAGTATGGCTTTCAAACGGTCGGTCCGGCAGACAAAGACCGTCTGCTTCGCACCTATTGGACGATCCCGCAGCGCCAGATCGAAACTTCGATGGTGCTCGCTGATGCCCGCTGGTTCGAGGTGAACACAGCATAAGAGCTCTCTTGCAACAGGCAGGATGAGATCCGCACTCTTATAAGGCTTGCGTCCCTAGGGGCTAAAGGAATTTCCTGTTCCTTATCTGGCAGCACCGCCGAGGCTTCCGATTTTGCAATCAATCTAAGAAGCTCGTCATGAATATGCCGCTTTTGCAATCAATCTAAGAAGCTCGTCATGAATATGCCGCAATTCAACGCTTAGGTTGGTGCTCGCGACAATTGCCGCTATCTCTCAAAGCGCGTAACCGAACCGTAGTGACTGACTGAACTTGTGTGGTGAAGGAGCCCTAGAGGTCGCTCTACCGGAAGCGAGTGGTCAGCTCGTACAAACGCTATTCGTGCAAACTTTAAGAATGGGAAGCGATGGCAAACACAGGAATAATTTGGGTTGACTGGCTCTTTGAAGGAGCGGTCAGTGCCCTCAAATGGCTGGCTGGGGCACTAAGTCTGACATATGAAGAGGTGAATGTCTGGCTGTTCTGTGTCGCATGGCCAGCCATCACGATTGTTCAGACGATTTGGATTATCAGGTTGTACAGGCGAAAGCGGAGGACTGTACGCCCTTAGAGGGCCACAGAGGAGAGGAACGACAGAACAAATGGTCTCTGAAGACAGCTGAAGCCGTTGCCCGAGCGTTTAAGGTGTAAATGCTATTAGCGGCTGTCTGCCGGAAAAGCGCTGCCCAATCCCCTCGGGCGGCGCTTTCTATGGGGCAGTTAATTGGCGGATTTGCGCCATGAGTTCTTCGGCCGTGACGGTGCCGAAGATCTGCACTGGCAGTCCGGCGCGCTCAAGCCCCTCCGCTGTCCAGGTATTGCAGGTGTTGAGCAGGTGAAACTCGCCGATCGCCGGATAGAAGCGGCTGAAGCTGTAGAGGCCCGGGATGACGTGCCGGTCCTCCTCACGTGCGAAGCTGGCGTGGATATGATTAATGAGGCGATCAAACCCCTCGCGTGAGATGCCCAGCTCAATAATTTCATTGCCGGGAAACACGTTTTGCGGATGCGACGTCAAACCCGCCAGGTGCACCACCGAGGCTGTCGGTATCAGTGCCGCGCGAAGGGTCTTGCCCAGGGTTTTGTCCGGCGCCGGAAAATATACCGCATCTCCCCAGCCGAAGCTGAGATAGCGAGCCTGGGGAAAATCACCGGCTTCCGGTATCGCGTCTGCGGGAATCAGGGCTCTGGGCACGACGATCTCGGAATGCCAGCCATTGCTCGTAATGTGGATCGCCACACCGTCCACTGCCGGCTGCCAATCACCTGCCGAGGATTCACTCAGTGTGGTTTGGGACGGGCCGCAGGCGGCGAGCCACAGTCCGGCAACCGCGGCCAACAGCCATCCGCTATGAAACCTGCCTCGGATCATCGTCTTCCACTATATATACGCGCGTGTGCGCGGGATTTAAATGAGTCGGCACTGGCCGCTGAGGATGCTGGAGCGCGACGGATTCCTGAATAGGGCGTCGTGACGTGAACGAACGAGGAATATCTGACAGTAAGATTGCAGCAAGGTACAAACGCACTAGTTATGAGACCACTGAACAGGAATCTTTAACTCATTGAAACCTATGTAAAGTCGTGGAGGCCGGGACCGGAATCGAACCGGTCTATAAGGATTTGCAGTCCTCCGCATAGCCACTCTGCCACCCGGCCGATAGTGCGGTATTAGACGTCTAGCACCCGTTGCGTCGCTCATATACGGTATGGGGCGCACACCGGTCAACCAGACGCCCGTGCCGGCAATCTCGGACCTGTGGTGGCAGAATTTTTGTCACGTTGTCAAGGATGGCGAGGCCGATATATGATGAGCAGAGATTTGACTCAGAGCTCCAGCCCCGATCTTATTTTCTCCTTAGATTCGCAACGACGGTGATTTACCCATGACCGAATACACCAGCGTTCGGCACAATATGGTTGAGAGCCAGCTTCGCACCAACAAGGTGACGAACCATCGCTTGATTGACGCAATGGACACTATCCCGCGCGAGCTTTTTGTGCCCAGACAGCTTGCAGGCGTTGCCTATGTTGATGAAGATTTGATGATTGCACCTGGCCGCTATCTGATGGAGCCACTAGTGCTCGCGCGCTTGCTCCAAGCTGCCGAAGTTGCTGACCAGGATGTGGCGCTTGATATAGGCTGCGGCACGGGCTATTCCTCGGCTGTGCTAGGCCGCTTGGCCGGCACTGTCGTCGGGCTTGAACCGGATCCCCTCCTAGCTGAGCAGGCAAGCCAGACTTTGAGCGAGGCCGGCAGTGACAATGTCATCATCGTTAGGGGCGGTGTAGCGGAAGGTTATTCACGCCAGGGCCCCTATGACGTAATTTTTTTTAATGGCGGCGTTCCCTTTGTGCCGTCGCCGTTGATGGATCAATTGGCCGAGGGCGGTCGCATGGTGGCGGTGTTGCGAGGTGTCGGCGAAGCACTTGGCCGGGCCACGCTCTGGATTAAGCTCCGCGGCAAAATCTCCCACCGCTTGTTGTTCGATGCTTCGGTACGGCCGTTGCTGGGGATCGAGAGAGAGGCGGCGTTCGAGTTTTGAGTGGTAGGGCGCAGCGCGTCGGGCAGCAATTTGGCAAGTTGATAGGTATTGCTGTCAGCTTCGGGCTGGCTGGGGCTGTTTGGTCATACGGTACTCGCGCTGAAACTCTCCAGGATGCGCTAGTTAGGGTTTACCAGAACAATCCCACATTGTTGGCCGAGCGCGCCCGTCTTCGTGCCACCGACGAGGGTGTATCGACGGCTCTTTCCGGGTGGCGACCAACAGTGCAGATCGATGGTGATGCCGGTTTCAGTGAAACTGAAACTACGACAGACTCTGCCGGTATAGCCGGGATTACTGACTCTTCGCTGCAACCGAGTTCTTTTTCTATAAGCATCACCGAGCCTCTTTATCGTGGTGGTCGAACCACTGCGGAGATGCGCTCAGCTAGAAAATTAGTTGACGGCGGGCGGGCCGCTCTCATGGAAACCGAACAACGTGTTCTGCTCAATTCGGTGAACGCTTATATGGAAGTGCTGCGCAGCCAGTCGGTACTTGATCTCAACCGACATAACGAAGGCGTCGTAAAATATCAGCTTAAGGCGGCGCGCGATCGCTTCGAGGTTGGCGAGGTGACGCGGACAGATGTGGCACAAGCTGAGGCGCGGCTCGCACAAGCAGTCGCTGACCGTATCGGCGCGGAGGGCGATTTAATTTCATCGCGCGCTACTTATCGCCAATTCATGGGTGATTTGCCAGGTACCCTCGTTTGGCCGGAGCCGCTCGGCGACCTACCAGAGAGTGAACGTGAGGCGCTGGAGAAGGCCAACAACTTTAACCCCGCGATTCATAGCGCTGAGTTCAAAGAATTGTCGGCGCAGGACGAAATCGACGTTACTCTTTCCAACCTCTTGCCGCAGGTCTCGCTCCGCGGTGCCTATGATTGGCAATATGACGTTTCATCGGCCATCGAGGAGCTTGAAACCTTGTCGCTCACAGCGTTAGTTAGCGTGCCGCTGTATCAATCTGGTGCAGAATATTCGGCTGTCCGACGCAGTAAGCAGATCGCGGGTCAGCGCCGGCTAGAATATATCGAGGCGCGGCGCGCCATTTTTGAGGAGGTCACCCGCGCCTGGGAGGCCCTGATTACTGCGCGCGCCAAGATCGTCGCCTTAGAGGCTCAGGTGCGTGCTGCGGAAATCGCCTTGGAAGGGGTGAAGCAGGAGACCATGGTGGGCCTCCGCACAACGCTTGATGTGCTAAATGCTGAGCAGGAAGTATTGGCTGCGCGGATAAATTTAGTGGGCGCCGAGCGAGACGAGGTGTTTTCGAGCTGTTGGGTGTTAGTGACGATCGGTGGATTTACCGCAGAAGCGCTCAGTTTGTCGGTGGACCATTACGATGCTGAGGCGCATTATCACGATGTCAGAGATAAATGGTTTGGGACTGGCCCAGAGTAACAATGAAGGCCATGCTGGAATTCTGATTCGCCTTGCCGTAATGTTTTCAGTTTAAATGGTTGTTTGACGAATTACAGGTATCAAATGACGGATAAAATCCCAAACGAAGAACCGTCAATGGAGGAGATTCTTGCCTCCATTCGCCGAATTATTTCAGAAGACGGGGCGGAAGAGGGTAAACCACCGGACACTCGGGCCCCTGAGAAGAGCGCGTCGACCCAGGCGCGGCGTGTTGCACTCGAAGCTGCGGCTGGGACATTGGCTGAAGAGGTGTTGGAGTTAACTGATGAAGTGGATGACCAAGGCAATGTCTTGGCTGCGTCGGAGCCCGAAGCGAAATCTCCAGCCGAAGAGGAACTCCCCGTGGAGATGAGTGATCCTCAATCCGAAGAAGCAGCTGTGTCTGTGCCGCCGCAACAGGCCGAACCATTGATGGAAGTCAGTTCTAAGGAAGCGGCGGCTGGTGCCTTTGCTGCACTTGAATCGCAGGTGGGCTTTGGCTTGGCTGAGCAGTCCGCACAGCGCATTACGCCAGGCGGACGGACTATTGAGGATCATGTTCTGGAAATGCTGCGGCCGATGCTGCGCGAATGGCTGGACGAGCATTTGCCGCAGATGGTGCAGCGCCTCGTTCAGCGCGAAATCGACCGTATTATTCACCGCTCGGACCCGGTGTAACGCTGGGTTCGCTATGGCCTGCGCCATGGCTTGGTGCCACCCGCTGGTGTAGTCAGCAAACCGAATTGAAAGAGAGTTCAGCAATGCTGAACAAGACTTATCTGCCCGCCGACATTGAGAGTAAGATCTATCGCCTTTGGGAAGAGTCGGGCCATTTCTCTTGTGCACCAAGTTCAGATAAATTGCCCTATTGCGTAATGATGCCGCCGCCTAATGTGACGGGCAGCCTGCATATGGGCCATGCGCTTAATTCCACCTTGCAAGACGTGCTTACTCGCTATCGCCGAAAGACGGGGCGGGATGTATTGTGGCAACCTGGTATGGATCATGCCGGCATCGCGACGCAGATGGTGGTGGAGCGCCAACTTGGCGAAGAGGGCGTGTATCGCCGCGATTTGGGCCGGGAGGCATTTATCGAGCGGGTCTGGCGTTGGAAGGAAGAGTCAGGCGGTGCTATTGCGAACCAATTACGCCGTCTTGGCGCTTCTCCCGATTGGCCGCGCGATCGCTTTACCATGGATCACGGCCTTTCCTACGCCGTACGTAAGGTATTCGTCACGCTTTATGAGGAAGGCTTAATCTATCGAGATAAGCGACTGGTCAACTGGGACCCCAAGCTACATACGGCGATTTCCGATCTCGAGGTCGAGCCACGCGAAACCGATGGCCATCTCTGGTATTTCCGCTATCCCATCTGTGATCAAGACGACGAATTCATCACCGTCGCGACCACCCGGCCCGAAACAATGCTGGGAGACACTGCCGTCGCTGTTCATCCCGATGATGAGCGCTGGAAGAGCTTAATCGGCGGCTATGCGACGTTGCCGCTGGTTGATCGTCGCCTGATTGTGGTTGCTGATGAGCATGCAGATCCGGAGCAGGGCTCGGGCGCGGTCAAGATTACTCCGGCGCACGACTTCAACGATTTCGAAGTCGCCCGACGACATGGGCTGGAATTGATCAACATTTTCGATGCCGATGCACGCCTCAACGACAATGTGCCGGAGGCCTATCGTGGCATGGATCGTTACGAAGCTCGCGATAAGGTAATCGCAGACATGAATTCTATGAACCTTGTCGAGAAAATCGAGCCGCATCGCCACGCACTTCCCTATGGTGACCGCTCTGGCGTGGTAGTTGAGCCTTGGCTCACCGATCAATGGTTTGTCGACGCAAAGACCCTTGCCCAGCCTGGTATCGAAGCGGTCGAGACCGGGCGCATCAAATTTGTGCCGAAGCAATGGGAGAACACCTATTTCGAATGGATGCGTAACATCCAGCCCTGGTGCATTTCCCGACAGCTCTGGTGGGGGCATCGCATTCCTGCCTGGTACGGTCCGGATGGCAAGATTTTCGTTGCCATGGAACAGGCCAACGCGGCGAAAATGGCTGAAGCCCATTATGGCGGCGCGGTCGATCTCAGCCAGGATGAAGACGTACTCGACACCTGGTTTTCGTCAGGCCTTTGGCCATTCTCTACCTTGGGTTGGCCAAAGAATACCGAAGCGCTCGACACCTATTACCCCAATGACGATCTTGTCACCGGCTTCGATATCATCTTCTTTTGGGTTGCCCGAATGATAATGCTCGGCATGCATTTTATGGGCGATGTGCCGTTCCGGACGGTCTATATCCACGCCTTGGTGCGAGATGAGTGTGGCCAGAAGATGTCCAAGAGCAAGGGAAATGTGATTGACCCGCTAGAACTAATCGACCGTTATGGCGCTGACGCTATGCGTTTTACCCTGGCCGCGATGGAAGCCCAGGGCCGCGATATTAAAATGTCTGAGAGCCGCGTTGAGGGTTACCGCAATTTTGCTACCAAGCTCTGGAATGCAGCACGCTTCTGCGAAGCTAACGGCTGCACCCCAAATCCAGCTTACAAACCCACCGCTTGCATTGGCACGGTTAACCGCTGGATAGTCGGGGAGACGGCGCGCGCCGCTGCGCAAACCGCAGCTGCTATAGAGGTCTACCGTTTCAATGATGCAGCCAACGCGGTTTACCAGTTTGCCTGGGGAGTCTTTTGCGACTGGTTCGTGGAATTTTCAAAGCCGGTGCTGAACGGCGCAGATGGCGCCGAGAAGGACGAAGCGGCCGCGACCGCCGCCTGGGTGATGGAGCAAATCCTCGGCCTGTTACATCCGTTCATGCCCTTCGTTACCGAGGAGCTATGGGGCCGGTTGGATAAAAACCGTTCGTGCCCGCTCATTGCTGAGCCTTGGCCCGTGCTTGACGATCCTGAGTTGCAATATACCCAAGCATCGGGCGAGATTGACCGAGTGATCGCGCTGGTTTCCGGCGTGCGGGCAGCACGGGCAGAAATGAATGTGCCGGGCGGTGCCAAAATTCCCCTTCTCATTCGTGGCGCGGATGGCATCCCCGATTGGGCTGAACGCCAGCGCCAGCAGATCGAACAACTGGCACGGTTGGACAGCATGACAGCGCTGGAGGGCGAGGTGCCCAAAGGTTCTATCAGTTTAGTAATTGGTGGTGATACGGTCGCACTGCCACTCGCTGGTGTCATTGACGTCGCCGAGGAGCGCGCGCGGCTCGATAAGGAGCTGGCCCATATCGGTAAGGAGATTGCTCAGGTCGAAGCCAAGCTGGGTAATGAGAAGTTCCTCGCCAAGGCGCCCGAGCATGTGGTCGCTGAGCAGCGACGGCGTAAGAAAGAAGCGGAGAACGCCCGCGGCAAGATCGCTGAAGCGGTCGAACGTATCGACGCGCTTTAACCGGCCCGGTCGGACCGCTAAGATCGCTCGAAATTCTAATGGGGAGACCCATGAGTTCAAAGTTTGATAAATCAAAGCTGCCTAACCGACATATAAGTTGATGGCGCGCATCGCGGTTGGAGGCTTCCAGCACGAGACCAATACCTTCGCGCCGGTCAAGGCGGACTTTGGTGCCTTTGCCCAGGCTGATGCCTGGCCCGGGTTGACGCGTGGTGCAAGTCTGTTCGATGCGGTCGCAGGAATCAACCTGCCGCTCGCTGGCTTTGTAGAGGCAGCGATTGCGGCAGGCCATGACCTGCTGCCGCTCTCCTGGTGTTCTGCCTCGCCCTCGGCCCATGTCACCGAGGACGCGTTCGAGCGCATCTGTGCCATGTTGTTAGAAGATATCGTGGCGGCCAAGCCGGATGCGGTCTATCTCGATTTGCACGGTGCTATGGTAACCGAGCACCTGTCGGATGGGGAGGGGGAGGTGCTGCGGCGTGTTCGCGCGGCGTTGGCGCCCGAGATGCCGGTCATCGCTAGCCTTGATCTCCATGCCAATATCAGCCAAGAAATGTGTGAATTCTCTTCGGCGCTCACCGCGTATCGCAGCTATCCCCATATCGATATGAGCGAGACTGGCTCGCGGGCAGCAGAAATAATGGATCTTGCGCTGCAATCGAACGGCGCTTCCGAATCTTATTTGCGTGCCGTCGATTTTCTCGTGCCGATCAACGCGCAATGCACCATGGAGGATCCCGCCGGCGCACTTTATCGCCGTCTTGTCGAGTTAGAATCGGCACCTGGGGTTTGGCGACTTTCCTTCGCCATGGGATTTCCGCCCGCCGATATTTCGATCTGTGGTCCCAGTGTTTATGGCTGTGGCTCGAACGCCGAAGCGATTAAGCGGGCGGTCGATACCCTTGCTGATGAAATACAAGCAAAGGAAAGCGAGTTCGTAGAGGTGCTGTGCAGCCCTAGCGAGGCGGTGCGCCGCGCCATGAAGAATGGTGAGTCCGGCCCATTTATCATTGCGGACACCCAAGACAATCCGGGTGCAGGCGGTAATTCCGATACGGTTGGCATGCTCGAAGCGCTCCTCTGTTGCGGCGCTGAGGATGCTGTACTCGCTATCCTCTATGATCCGGGAGTCGCCGAAGCAGCGCATGATGCCGGGGAAGGGCGGCGCATCAAGGCGGCGCTCGGAGCGAAATCCGGTCAGCCCGGCCAGCGCCCCTACGAGGGCAAATTTCGCGTCGACCGTCTTGGTAATGGACGTTTCACTGCAACCGGTCCGATGTGGCGCGGTGCACGCATCGATCTTGGGCCGATGGCGCTCCTCAAGGTCGAGGAACAGGGAGCAGATGTGCGGGTCATCGTCGCCAGCCGTAAGTTTCAGGCAGCGGATCAGTCTATCTTTCGTCATCTCGGACTAGAACCTTCGGAACTGCGTATCCTCGTGCTCAAAAGTTCTGTACATTTTCGAGCCGATTTCCAGTCTATCGCGGCAGGAATCGTTACCGCGGTTGCGCCTGGCCCTAATCTTGCAGACACGAGCAAGTTTCCGTATCGGCATTTACGCCCAGGTCTCAGGATCAAGCCGAATGGCCCGCGTGTGCTTGGTCAAGGTGCTGGTGTAGGTGGCGGATATTGCTCCTACGCGGAGATGAAGTAGAATATAGCGCAGGATTTTAAAGAGATTCTAAAAGGGAGGTTGCGTCATGCCATTGCTTGACCTGCATCATGTGGCGATCAAGAGCAAGGATCTGAGCGAGACCGAGAAGTTCTACACTAAGGTTCTCGGCATGAAGAAGGTTGCACGTCCGCAATTTAAATTCCCCGGCGTGTGGCTCGAGATGGGCGAGACTATGTTCCATATTTATGGCGGTGACGCCGCTAAGACGCACGCGGGAAATTATAAATATAATGTGGCGTCTTCGCCGGTCGATCATATCGCGCTCCGCGCCAAGGGCTTTGACAAGATGCGTGAGCAATTCAAGAAGCACCGTTGCAAATGGCGCCAGTTCGATATTCCCGATTTCAAGCTCTGGCAGCTTTTCGTGCTCGATCCCAGCGGTGTGATTATTGAACTTAATTACGACGTTGCAAAGGAGCCGCGTGGCAGCAGGGGGCCGACCAAGCGTAATTTGTTCGATGCAGGGCGACCTTTCGTGTAAATTCAAGTCATGGATTTCTTGCCTTTGGTGCCAGCATCGACGCTACACCGGTGATGGTGCCCGAGGATTTGGCTAAGGCGGGGCCCGAAATCGAGAGCGCAGTCAAAAAGTTTAACTGATTGACCGGGTCTATTGTTCTGCCAGATATGAGTTGTCGCAGCGTTGGATTCTTAACGTGTTTATGTGCGTTGCAATGCGTAGTTCATTGAGATGAGCCAAACGCCCAGACTCTAGTTCTACCGCCAAAACTATTATTTAAATGAATAACAAAGTTGTCTTGCATGAAGTCAGGCCCGTGGTTGAACTCGCTGTAATGCGTATGGCACTCTGGGGAGTCTATTCGTTAAGGGCGCACCATACGGGAGTGTGGTCAGAGGCTTTGGGCTGTCCGCGTGGGTTGCGGTCGATATCGCACGCCTCCAGTCGGTCGGCGGCTTCGGGTGAGAGAAGTAGGTGGTCAATTCGAAGGCCTTCGTCGCGTTGCCAGCGGCCTTTCTGATAATCCCAGAAGGAATAGAGCCCCGTTTCTATATGGAGCGCGCGGAACGCTTCCGTGTAGCCTGAATTAAGAATGGCACGAAATCGGGCACGCGCTTTCGGGTGGCAAAGCGCGTCGTCTCGCCACCCATCTGGGTCGTACACATCGCCATCTGTGGGAATGATGTTGTAATCGCCGCCCAGCACCACTGCTTCTTCATGGGCAAGAAGCGTAGAGGCGTGGTCGACCAAATGATCCATCCATTCCAGCTTGTAGGGAAATTTCTCACTGTCGACAGGGTTGCCGTTAGGCAGGTAGATTGACGCGACGCGCACACCCGAAATCACCGCTTCGATATAGCGGGCCTGCTTGTCGCTCTCATTACCCGGAAGCCCACGTGTGACATCTTCGATTGGCCGTTTGCTTAGGATAGCGACACCGTTATAGGTCTTCTGCCCGTGGATAGCGCAATTGTAGCCGGCATCGCCGATTTCCAGCTCCGGAAACTTTTCCCCGACAGATTTGATCTCCTGCAGCAGCACGACA
>Ga0310344_10002966_pt1 | contig 12698 bp, 9 predicted proteins | sample HC15DNA20200_MG_FD_203801 | JGI IMG/M metagenome (GOLD analysis project Ga0310344, IMG submission 203801) | Marine microbial communities from station ALOHA, North Pacific Subtropical Gyre - HC15-DNA-20-200_MG | ecosystem: Environmental > Aquatic > Marine > Oceanic | place: Pacific Ocean: North... | reverse complement strand
TGCGTCACTTTGATGCCAACGGAATAAGGGACAAAGAAGTTCTACTGGATTCACGGGTGTGTAGTTGCTGCCAAACGGATATGACTCGAATCGGGAAAAACGTACTTGTTGTGTATCGTGATCGAAGCCCTTCAGAAATCAGGGATATTTCCAGAATAACTTGGAATGGAACGGCCTGGGAACCACCACACAATTTACATAATGACAGTTGGAAAATACCGGGCTGACCGGTCAATGGCCCGTCAATTGCGGGCCGCGCGACGCAGGTTGCTGTCGCCTGGTTTACTCGCTCCCAAACAAAGGGCCCCTGTGTACAATTGGCCCTTTCCAGTAACAGCGGCAAAGATTTCCAACACCTGATTGCCCTGGACAAACAACGCCCCTCTGGCAGGCCCGCTGTCACTGTCCTCGATGACCGGTCTACCGTCATTACCTGGCTCCGTCCCTCCGGAAAGCAAGCGGAACTACGGGTTGCGCACGTTACCGCAGACGGTCGGGTCACTGGCGAAACGGTCATAGCCCGCATCTCTGCTGGACGGGCAAGTGGCTTTCCACGACTAACTGCCGATGGTCGGTCTGCCATCGTAACCTGGACTCAGGGAACACCACCGCAATCATTCGTACGTGCAGTACGCCTCTCTTTCGATCCATAAGCAACACGTACGATTGGGATCAATCCAGCGCATTGGCGAATAAACGAATCGGCAACCTTACGGATTACTTCCAAGTAACGCGACGTCTTTACACGACACTGGTTAGTAACATCGTTCAACCATACACGGAATCGTCTGTTCACCCGGAATGGTTATAATCCGACTTATTGGAGACGTTAAGCGGCTCTACCTGAAAAAAACACTCCCTATCCACTGCCAATCGAAATCCAATTGAACTGGATTGCGAGTGTCAGAAGAATACCTGCAGGTGAAATCACGGCCAGAGCAAGACCACAGACCCACAACCAACCGGTTGTCCAACGTCCCGGGCGAATACTTGGATCAACCTTGAAATAGCGAAGATACAGCACACCCAATCCCAAAACAGGATACATCATTGCACCGATGATGCTACTTGTGACACCGAGCATCTGAGGAGGGTTGGCAAACAACCAGTAGGCGATCGTAAACATTACCAGGAGAAAAATCACAAAGATGCGAATGAATCGCAAACGGGTTCTGTAATCGTTGCGATTGATAATTCCCATGACACCAAGCGCATCGGTCATAAGTCGGGAACTTCCTGCAACACCTGCCAGAACCGTTGAAAACAACACAAAAAATGATCCCACAACAAACAGGGTCGCAGCCCAACCGCCCAGACTATCGGTAAAAATGGCACTTAGTGTCGCGATCGTTTCAGATCCATCTGGATCGAGACCTTGGGCATGAAGAATAGCCGCACCCAGGAAATAAAAACATACGGTGCTAACTGTGTAAACAACCATAGTAACCAGGACATCCGTATACATCACTCGAATCCATCCCCTGGCACGTCGGGACCATGCCTCATCGTCCTGCTTGACTCCGACGTTACGTGCGTAGCCCTTCTCGACGCACCAATAGGTGTAATTCCACATTTCACCGTAAGCCACGCCCGTACCGGCGTACATGGCCAAAGCCGTCAGTGCTACCGTCGTAGTCAGTGGATCAGGAAATTGAAACAACATCCCTTGCTGAATGTCGTCCCAGGTAATAGCAAATCCCGTCCACTGCAACAGCACCGTACAGACCAGTGTTAAAAACGTAAAGGCACTCACTAATACGACCAGTGTCTTTTCCAGTGACTGGTAGCTTCCAACAATCAGAATTAACGCAGCAAGTACGGCAACTCCGATGGCCCAGACTCGTGCACCACCGGCACCAATAAACCCTGGCATCGCCATTTCAAGAGTCTGCCCCACCGCGCCAAGAATAGCTCCTGAGTTAACAAAGGTAAGTAGAATGGCCACAAGCCAAAGCCACATGAACCAGTTGACCATGGGACGTTCACATGGAATATCCGAAGATCGTTGCCGACTTGCCAGCAAACCTCCCGCGATGATTGATACGAAAACCACTCCGATTGCAACCACCAGAGCCATCATGCCCGTTTGCCATCGCGTGTCGAACTGGACGAATATCGCCGTACCCAGGACACTGGCGGTAACGACAATCGACATCCATGGCAAACCCAACCAGACTGGACGAAGGGTTGCAGGACCAGGTAATTGATTGAACATCTCCAGAAAAGTCTGGCCGCTAGAAATCGTATGGCGCGCCAGTTCCGCCTGAACAACCACTTTGATAAAACAGGATAGTAGTAAAAACCATAACAGGACAAAACCCGCAACGGCACCGAGTTTAGTCGTCATGATCAATTCACCGGAACCCACAATCGAGCCGGCTAAGATCATACCCGGTCCCAACTGTCGAAACGTGGGCCAAAATCCTTTCGGGGGCTCTTGAACGTCCTCCAGTGTTCGTGAATACGGGTTGTGGCGTTCTGGTTCAGACAGTGGTGATTCGAAGTCCGGCACGCGCAATTACCCTGAAAATGAAAGCTCTCGACAATGACCGTATGATTATTACCTGAAAACAGTCCCCTGGAAACTTTCTTTACCTAATGGTCCTAAACACATTCTGTCGCCGGCTTCCAGACAGCTTCCCGCTTCGGTAACAGATCACCTTCCATATTTTGAAGAGTACCTTTCCACTTTGCCTGTAATGGCAACACAAACATACCCATCCCTCATTTCTTTGGAACAGACAACGGCAGGAATTTCCAGCTGTCACTACGAAAAGGACTTGCCGGGAGGCCCGATCGATTTACCAGGTTAGGCATAGCCTGACTCGTAAACCCATATCGGACCGCTTGAGGTTCCGGTACCAAGCCTGAAACAACTACAATTTCCTCACCCTCAATAACGGCTATTCCGGGATAAAAGACCCGATCCTGCCCGGCAATCTGAAAGTCACTGGGAGATTTGCCATCATTGGTTGCTAGTCCCTTCCCGACATGATCAAAGGTGACTCGAGCCTCTCCACCATCAAAAATGGCTTCTCTGAAAAGAGGCCCAGAGTAATCGACCTTCCTTGCATAATCCTTTGCCAGAGCCCATAGAGCCAGACGTCGGCCCACCTCCTGTTTGTTCCTCGGATGAATATCCGTACGATTCCCAATATCCATTGTCACAACCATACCGGTTCCAGAGACCGACAATGTCTGAAGCTGGGCTTCACGTAGATAGGCTGCATTCCGATCAACGTAATCATAGGGAGCTATCTGGACAAAGTAGAAGGGGAACTCGTATCCGAAAACATCACGCCATCGGCGGATCATGGTAGAAAACAGGTCCCGGTACTGGTTGGCCTGACTTACATTGCCTTCGCCCTGATACCAGATCACCCCTTTTATCTGAAAGTCTCGTAGCGGATGGATCATGCCATTGAAAAGTCGTGTGGGAATTTTCTGACTCGGTTCTTGTGGCAACCCTCTGGCCTGTTCCAGATAGGATTCCAGGCCCAGTTGCTTCAGTCCTGCTTCCGGCGTCCAGGCTTCCGCAGACGTCCCTCCCCAGGAAGCATCAATGATCCCAATGGGAACCTTAAGCTGCCAATGCAACATCCTGGCAAAAAAATAAGCAGTTGATGAGAACGTGGCAACGGTATCAGGTGTACATGCCTGCCATCTACAATCAGCAAGCGGAACTCCGTACATGAGAATTCCAGATTGCACATCCCCAAGTGGCTTTTTACTGCTGAAGTTTCCGGACTGAAAAAGACGGATACCTGGATAACGAGCAGCTGCTACTTCCTGGTCCGCCTGCAGGATACCCGTATACGAAGAGGACACGTTAATCAAAGGCATCTCCATATTTGATTGCCCGGACGCAAGCCAGACTTCACCAAATAGAATGTCTTCGAGTACTATCCGATTATTACCCGAAACGATTATTGTATGCGGTGTACCGGCCTCTTCAGTTCGAATACGAACCGCCCAGTTACCCTCTGGATCAGCCCGAGCATGCACGGGCGCATCCATCCAGTCACCTTTTACAGCAATTCGTTCCTTAGGGGTTGCCCACCCCCAAATGGTAACTGTACTGTTTCGCTGTAGCACCATGTGCGAAGCAATGATTTTGGGTAACTGTATATCAGCATAGCTGGGTGTGCCCCACACCAGTAATAACAACCATCCATATTGCTTCATGACATGTTCCTCAAGAGCCCCATCACTCATACCCGCCGAAGCCGTTGATCGTGGTATTCAGAAAACTTTGATCTGGTTTCATCATGACGGATTACAGATCGGTTTCTATCACCAACCTTTCCAGCTTCCATCCGCATGACGATACTGTCGATAGGTCATCGCCTTATCGTAAGGTAACTTGGCAATATCCTTTTCCTTTACTTCGATGCCCAGTCCCGGTCGGGTTGGTAAATTAACGAATCCTTCCTGGAGTCTGAAATCATGTTCTATGAATTCATCAAATCGACGAAACCATGTTCCAGACACTTCCTGTATCAAAAAGTTACGTACAACAGCATCCGCCTGCAATAACGCGGCAAAATGTATCGGTCCACTTGCATTGTGAGGAGCCATCAACATCTGGGCATACTCAGCAACACGGGAGAGATCTAGAAAATTATCGATACCAAAACAGTGACTGATGTCTGGCTGCAGAAATGCGCAAGCTCGTGCATCAATCACTTCTTTAAAATCACGGTACGCAAAAAGCTTCTCTCCGGTAGCAATAGGAACAGGGCTCTTCTGAGAAATTTCCTTCAAAACATCTACGGATCCAACCTTGCATGGCTCTTCAAGAAACAAGGGGCGATACGGCGATACGGCGTGCGCGAAAGCTAGGCTCAGTTCTGGTGCGGGGCTTCCGTGCGTATCCAGTAACAACTCCACGTCATCACCCACATCCTCACGAACAGCTCGCACGATATCCACACAATGGTCCAGTTCACGTCGATCCATGGCCCATGTACGACCTTCTAGGGGATTCCCTTTCAGGCCTCGTGCGCCGGATTCGACTGCTGCGCGTGACTGGGAACGGGCCTGATCAATGGAATCAAAATTTAATCCACCGTTGTCATATATCAGAATTCGATCCCTTTGACGTCCACCCAACAATTGATGAACAGGAACGTCCAGCGATTTACCGGCAATGTCATACAAGGCCATATTTACGGCCGCGATTGCACTACCAATGATCGGCCCACCTTTCCAAGGTATACGATCCGTAATGTCGTCACAGATAGCCGTTACATCCAATGGATCGCGTCCGACCAGTAGTTCTTTCCATCCGTGAATGGCGGTTTCTACGATAGGAGATATCCATTCACCGCTGCCTTCTCCCCAACCAGACACACCTGCATTGGTTTCCAGTTTCAGAAAAAGCCATGTTTTAAATCCACTGGAAATGGGTTGGCCTGTATTGGAGTCCAGCCTTACTGGACCAGTAACCACGTTGAACATGTAGGTCTTCAGATTGGTAATCTTCATTCCAGAAGGTTTGCCCTCGCGGTTTTCCGAGCCAGCTAGTTTTCCAGCTAGTACTGCCGTAACCGCACCTCCGGCAGAACTTGCAAACAAACTTCGTCTATTGAGGTTTACTTTTTCCTGACTCATGGGTTCTTCTACCTTGAAACGATCCATGTTACTGCAATCTGTGACTTAGTTTACCGGGACGATTATTTCAGGCAAACGATTTCATTATCCAACCGGACGATCCAATCTCTTTGCTGCAGTGGTGATGGTACATTACATTTTCTTCTCTGCGTAATCTGAGGTACCATCCCTCACTAACACTTCATTCAAACAGCTACTCCAAAGCTGGTGGCCGGAACGATTTAATCAGTAACGGAATCAGGGCTGATGAATCGTACTTCTATCTTCGCCATGTGTTTCCCCACAGCTGTTTCAAGAAGTAAAGACACTCACGAGAATAAGGGGCCGTGTTACTACACCACCTGATGCAACCGTACCAAAGCTGCCCATAATTCAGCTGTTTTTTGCTTAGAAACACGCCATAAAGAGTAGAATTACGTAATTGAACATCCTGTTGTAATCCAGTTATCCAATACATTTCATACTTTTTCAGGACTGCATGTCCTCGTTCATTTTCCACATACTTTCAACCCAAAAACACTGGCGTACTTCCCTATTACGGACGATATTCCAATCAGAATGTGTATCGACCATTCGTGCACAACGGTTACTGATTGGAAACACAAAATGTCCGGGATATCCCTACCCTGCCACCTACCGCTTTCAAAAGAAAAACCATTGGAATTGACAGTCCGAAATTAGCATAAATAATCTTGTCGTAAGCACCTGACCGACTCTGGAATAAATTGTTTCCTAATACCAGAGGCCAACCGTGCAACGTCGTACCTCGTTCTTCTTTATTGTACGTCTCTTTTTCAAAATCCGTTTGTTTGGTCAACGCCGCAATCGAAATACAGGTCACGGAGGATTAACCTGTCATGAATCGATTTTGTGACTTTCCAAAGGTATTTGATCGACTCGCCGTCATTTTAACGTCGTCACTGCTAGTCGGATTGATGAGCTATGCCTGGCTTAGCCCGGAAGGATTTTCCAGGCAACTGCAAAAGGACGGAGCCCAGGAACCATCTGGAATCATTGAACATCTTACGGTTCTTGTACTGATTCCCGGAATCCTCGCTGGATTGCTTGCCCTGTTCCGTTATTCCGGTCATCCGACGCCTCGTTTTATGATTCTATGGATTCTCTCGTGGTCGCTGGCTTGCATCTATTTTGCCGGAGAAGAAGCCAGTTGGGGCCAGTGGTATTTTAACTGGAAAACACCTGACTTTATGGCTGGCATTAACGATCAGGGAGAAACTAACCTGCACAACATGAGTTCCTGGCTGGACCAGAAACCTCGAACTCTAGTCGAATTTTTCATTTTCATAGTTGGATTTATAATTCCAGCTTATTGCATCCTCTCCCGCAGACAACCTCAAGAAGAAGCAGTGAGCCCTGTGACTTGGAAGGACTGGATTTTCGCACCACCGTCACTGCTGCCGGCCGGACTTCTGTTTCTGTTCATCCGTGTTGCTGACTGGTTGCCCTCTCCGTTTTTCGAAAACCTAGGTAACAGTGAACTCAGGGAATTTGCGATCGCATGGTTTCTGACCTGGTACCTGAGTTCCTATTATGTACGCCTGAAAACTCTGTCTGAAATATCCAAAACAGATTATCGTTTGAAAGTTTTTTCTAACACCTATACCCGGTCCCAAGTCTGATAGAAATTACCTTCTGTCAGCTGTATTCCGTTTCAACCTGATGTCATCTGAAATACACAGATGGCGCTGTCTCACGTTCCTTAATGTCGGGCAGGTCACGTCGCGGTACCACTCCATATCGAAAAGAACGCATATCCTTCAATCGGTGCGAGCCAAACGTGTCGGTTCAGCCAGGCCATTGGTAGAAATAAAACCCGCGTACAGGTACACTCGAGTTCTCTGAGAATCTTCTCCGGTACACATTCACCCGTCATAATGATCACAAAGCAACTTACGCTTATTACGTTTCTCGTAGCTCTCCTCTATACCGTTGTTCGGTATGGCTACTTCAAAGGAGTGACCGCTGCAGAATTCCCACTGTACCTGATGAATAAAGTCACGGCGATTTCAGGTATCCTTCTTTTTGGGCTTTCCGGTATTCAGGCAAACAGCACAAAAAGACTGCATACTGGACTTGCTGCGCTCACCCTGATCTTCATACATGTAATGCCTCACTGGTGTTACTGTCAGAGGGTTACTTTGAGGCGTTTTATGATTCGGTAAACAAGCAGATGGTATGGAAAGCACAAAGATCCATGCTTTCTGGAATTCTGGCATTCACTTGTGTACTGATCCTATTAGGTGCCACGGACAACAGCAAATCAGATCATGCCTTAAGTCTGATTCCCGGATTGAGTGGGTACTCGTACTGGTCGTTCTGCATTATGGCCTTCATGGCTACAGACCACTGGATAACACCGCAACGATGGCCGGGTACCTTGCCACTTATCACACTGATTTCAGTCCTGATTTGCATTCTGTGCTTTGCATTCTCAATTTGGAAGAAATCAAAGGTACGTATTTAGAACCTCGATTTTGGGAAGATCCGTTACCCCCCTTGGAGCATCCGCTTGAATCGCTGCCGTTGCAAGCTTCATCCGTCTGGAAACACGAACGTCAGATCCATTACCAACAGACTGACCTCGTGGATTGATAGCATCAAATCCGAACCGGTCTCCATCGCTTAAATTCATTCAACTTCCGTTACAAAAAACATATGACATGCGCTTCCCAGAAGTTCCTCATCGAGAGAAACCCATCATCCGCTCATCATGGGATCTGTCGATCTACTAATTCGGCAAAATCTGTAGTTTGATATGAGAGCCGTGCTGATCGCTGTGATAGACCCGGTGATTTGCCGTTTGAAAATCACTTTCGGTCGCGTGATAGATATCAACAAACCTCTGTGGGTTGCGACCTATGACGGGAAACCAGGTACTTTGTACTTGCACCATAATGCGGTGCCCTCGACGAAAACAGTGCAACTTGTCTCTTAAGTCAAACTCAATAACCGTCACCTCCCCAGGAACCATCGCTTCCGGATGTTCAAAACTGTTACGAAACTTACCTCGCATCACCTCTCCGGCAAGCAGCATCTGGTATCCACCCATACGTACCTCCTGACTTCGTGGAGAATCATCGGGCGCATCGCCTGGATAAACATCGATCAGCTTGACAATCCAGTCGGCATCGGTCCCGGTAGTCGAGACCTTAAGGTGCGCAATAATCGGCCCGGCAATCCGAACATCTTCTTCCAGCGGTTCGCTACGGTAAACCAGTACATCCGGACGTCGAGAGGCAAAGCGCTGGTCCTCCACCATCCAGGTATGTCCCTGAGTATTACGCACGAAGGCAGAAAAAGGAACTGGATGGTCCGGATCGCTTGTAAAGGCGTCAAAAGCATTCCCCTGATTGTCTGACTGGTCAAACATCAGTTTGCCATCGGAGGTAAAATAGAGGTTGCTTTCCGTGACATTTCGTGGTGGCCAGTGATCGAAACGTCTCCATATGTTAGAGCCCGTTTCAAAGGCAATGGCCTCCGATCCGGGCGGACTGCCGATATCTTTGAGATGATAGCGAAAGAATGGGAATTCAATCTCGTTTCGATAGTATTCGGCTGTATTGGAATGAAACCGGATATCTCCCAGTGACGCCCCGGTTCCACGGGACCAACCACCATGTCGCCAGGGTCCAACAACCAGCGTACTTTTATTTTTTGGCAAGTTCTTTTCAATGCGATAGTAAATCTCCATCGGTCCATAGAAATCTTCGGCATCGAACCAACCTGCCACATTAAGTACCGGATGTGAAATTTCACCCAGATAGTTCAACACATTCCGCTTCTTCCAATACGCATCATAGGTACCATGACGCATATACTCATTCCAGGTGGGAACACGGTTATTGAAATAACGGTGATTGGCATTGGACACCGGGCCCAAATCCAGAAAAAACTGGTAGCCATCCGGGGTACCGTAACGGAACACAGGCGAGCCACGAACAGATCGCGGACCCTCGCGAAACGCCGCATTGCGAGCCAGCCAGTGAAACGTGTACATCAATCGGAATGCGCCATTGTGGTGCCAGTCGTCACCAATAAACATGTCTGCAGGAGAAGCCTGTGGAGAGGATGCTTTCAGGGCCGGATGGGCATCAATCATTCCCATCACGGTCTGCCATCCGGGATAGGAAATACCCCATTGTCCGACTCGACCATTGTGATTCGGCAAGTGATCCAGGATCCACTGGATGGTGTCATACGTATCGGTACTCTCGTCACTGACCACGGAATCATCCCCGTCCTTTTTTACTCGCAAGGGCTTCATGACTTCAAACGTACCAGGCGATTGAAATTTTCCTCGTACGTCCTGATAGACAAAGATATAGCCGTCTTGCGCAAACAAGGGTGACGGTCCCAGCACGCGGTGAAACTTATCTTGTTCATAGGGAGCTATGGAATACGGTGTGCGAAACAGCATGACCGGATGCTCACGTCCACTATCACGTGGTGAATAGATGATCGTGAAAAGCCGGGTGCCATCACGCATTGGAATCCAGTGAATGGATTTGTCGTAGTGCTCTTGAGCACGATACGTCTCGTCCGGTTGCTGTGCAACTATCCCTATTTCCACAAAGCATTGTGACACCGCCAGGATAGATACCAGAAATATTGCCATTCGCTGTAACATCGCCGCACCCTCATTCCAATGAAACTGGCCGCTGGCATTTTCAACGCGATAGTTGACCAAGTGGCTCGACAACGCGCGGACGCCAGAACCCGCCCTCGATAACCCGATTGCGAGACGGTGCCCGCCACTGAAGCGCCTGCACCTGCAATCCCTTGGTGCCGTGAATGACGGTCACGATTGTATCGTCAGACAGAACAACCGAACTGGCGTATTGTCCATCCGAATGCAGCTGGAACACCGTCCGACTCCAGGTTTCCCCCCCATCGTAGCTGACGATAAAACGCTGTCCGCGGCCATCGGTCTTGTGGCCAAAGGGAAGCAGGACCGTCCCGTCCGAAAGTTGTATTAACGAACCGGTTTGTTCGTCAAATCCGGTCACAAGACGAGGCGTGGTCCACGTTTTACCCACGTCATCCGAATACAGCAGGGCCGTAAACCGGGCCACCAATCCTGCACCGATCGCTTTGCTCTTGGTGTAGGGTGGTTTGTCGCTGCGCATCAGATGAGGGGAAACCAGATCCGCTGGGTCTCCGGGCAATTTGTGCCTCTGATAACGGATCGCGAGCAACAGACGCCCCGAGTGGAGTGTCATCAAATCTGGCTCGACTCCATGCAAGCAGATGGGATGGGGATCTCTTCGCCAGGTTTTACCATCGTCACTGGACGTATACAGATACGTCCGCGTGTATCGATCGGCCAAAGGAAGCGGTTGATCGCGGGCCGCCGATCGATTCCACGATCCCATTACCAAGCCAACCCGTCCATCGGGTAGCGAGAAGAAGCGGCATTTCTGACTGCCCGTCAATTCCTGATCCGTCGCGTTAAGCTTGACTGCGGCGCCCCAGGTCTTACCTTTGTCAGATGAACGCACCACATACTCATCGAGTCGGAAACTTGGATCCTCGTATCCACCTGCCGGTTTGCGACCATCGTTGTACTGAACCCCAAAGTGAATCAACAGCGAGCCGCTACGAGTAATCCCAATACCATTACTGCTGACGCGCAGCGGGGTACTTTCTGCGGGAACTCTAAATCGCATGTCAACCGAAGAACCGATGTGAGACCACGACTTACCACCGTCTCTCGACTGGGCCACCATGGCAAACTCCCAGCTTCTTGGTGAGTAGCAGTCAACAAACAGTTCCCCCTCCTTGTCTATCACTACCGTTGGCTGGACAGCGGGCAGGATAGTCGAATATTTTTGTGACGGCCAGCGAACGAACGTCTCCGTCCGGTGCGCGCGGCCAACCGCGGTAAAGGGATGCCCAAAAATTTCTACAAGTTCCGGGTGTGACACTTCCCAGCTCACGAAACGATCACTAGAAGTCGTCTCTTCGGCGAACCCGACCCAAGGGTTTACCGTCATCACGGCCAGTACTGCGCAGAGTATCGAATGCTGCTTCATCAATGCGGCCTTCCCGGATGCCATCGGTGTCACGAAATTCATGTGCTGGGACTGGCACCCATTTTTTGACATCTGTAACACCATTCCGTTTCTAAGCACCACCTTTTTTAATAACCGGTACAGCGTAACAGGATGCACCCTTGATTTATACCGGAACGCTAATTGGAACCGGAACGAAACAGATGCAGCACCACTGGCTTTGTGCTAGGGTTACCCCCCGGACATTACAATTCATACTGCCGCGAAAACCACACCCTTCAGGACACCTAGCATAGTTATCTCGGTTGATAATAGTTTTTTCCAGGTGAGGCTTGAAATGCAACTCCGTATCGTTTGTAGCTTAACCGCCATCACCCTGTGCACCATCCTCCATTCCGCGTCAGCCTCGGAAATGGCCATGGGTTTCCGTGTAGGAGAGGTGACTCAGAACTCTGCCATCGTCTGGACTCGTGTCACCCGCAACACAGAACGTGTCTGGAACGGGCATCGTGAACCGAAGAAAACGACCCCCAGAGTCGACCTTTATGTTCCGTCTCCGGTTGATGTCAACGACCGGGAAGGTGCTGTTCCAGGTCAATGTGGGCAGGTTCGTATACACTATCACCCCATTTCCAAACCGAATCAACGAACCTCCACCCCATGGGTCGGCGTCACATCCGAAAACGATTACATCCACCAATTTCGTCTTTCGGAACTACACCCCATGACTCGCTATCGGGTCGTTGTTGAAACCCGCGATGACGCCGCCTCGAAAAGCGTACGTCAGGAAGGCTCTTTCGGCACACCTTCTGAATCCGATCAGTGGCAGAACGTCCAATTTTCCGTTGTAACCGGCCAGTCATACTGGGACCTGGACGATCCAAACGGCTTCCATATTTATCCGGCCATGTTAAAGCTGAAACCTGATTTTATCATCCCCACCGGTGATACGGTTTACCTTGACAGTGAAGCACCACGAGCGCGTACGATTGAACTAGCGCGTTATCACTGGCAACGGATGTACTCCCTGCCTCGCCATATTGCTTTTCATAG
>Ga0310344_10002965_pt1 | contig 12699 bp, 8 predicted proteins | sample HC15DNA20200_MG_FD_203801 | JGI IMG/M metagenome (GOLD analysis project Ga0310344, IMG submission 203801) | Marine microbial communities from station ALOHA, North Pacific Subtropical Gyre - HC15-DNA-20-200_MG | ecosystem: Environmental > Aquatic > Marine > Oceanic | place: Pacific Ocean: North... | reverse complement strand
AGTTAAAGCATGGAATTCGGTCTGCTATGAAAGATGATCAGTAAGTTTTTCGGACGGAATTCTGGTCTTTTGTTCGGGTTTTTCAACCTGTAATCGTATCCATAATTAAAGACGATTTAAGATGCTCAAGTCCTGGTTTCTTTTGTTTTTGATAGTGCCGGTTCTTGAATTGGTCCTGTTTGCCAGGGTTCATAATTATTGGAATGATTTATTGGGAGGGCAACTGGCGGGAGTTCTGATCATCGTTGTCGGAAGCATTGCAACGGGTATTGTGGGGGCAACCCTGGCACGCGAACAGGGACTCGGCGTCCTTCGTTCTTTCAGAGAATCGCTTGGGCAGGGCGATCTTCCGGGAACTACGCTTCTTGAGGGAGTTCTCGTTCTGATGGGAGCGGCGTTTCTGCTGACTCCTGGGTTTCTCACCGATGCAGTCGGTTTTAGCTTTTTGATTCCTGTTATACGGAAAAAATATGTCAATTGGGCTTTGAAAAGACTCCATGCCGGGAATTCGTTTCTACATGTTCAGACATTTTCACAGCCTTCCGGATCTGATTCAGATCGTGCAAAAGATGTGATTGATGTCCCATTCCGAGAAGTGAAGTAACGGTAGAGGGCAGTCGGGTTTCGTGATGCGTGCTTGTGTGAAGTAATCTTTTCGGAAAACCTGTTCCGAGGAAAAAGCATAAAATCTTATTAAGTCAATGCAGCCGGGACCATTTTGGGTGTGCTTGGAAGTTTGTCTGGAAAGGACTAGAATTCCGTCTTAATCCAATGCCTATGGGCACCGAATTGGAAAATCCGCCTTTGCTGGCTTGGTTGATACGGATTTCAATGAGTATCACAAGTTTGCAGACACAGGAATGTGGATGTCCCCGTAGCTCAACTGGACAGAGCGTTGGCCTCCGAAGCCAGAGGTTGCAGGTTCGAATCCTGCCGGGGATACTATATGAAGCGGAACTGGATCGCATTTCTGTTATTCGGCCCGTATGATCAAGGCGGGTGAATGTTCGTGATATTCAAAGGACGTGCCGAAAATAGAGGCCCGTGTTTTGAAAATCCAGTCAAAACGAATCGACGGTAACATTTCTTATTTGTTGTGTGTTTTTCACGCAACAATACGCACGACCGAGGAGGCGTCGGTTTGGTTAATTGGTTTGTAGACAATCCTGTCAAAGTTGCTGTGGGAGTGTTGTTAGTTTTTCTGTTTGGTGTGATTGCCGTACAGAACATGTCCGTTGAACTGACACCTCAAGTGGAACGTCCAACCATGAGTGTGCGAACCCGATGGCCTGCTGCCGGTCCGGAAGAGGTCGAACGTGAGATTGTTGTTCCGCAGGAAGAGCAGCTCAATGCAATTCCAGGGATGATCAAAATGTCTTCGCGGAGTTCCGCCACTCGTGGAAGTATCACCACAGAATTTGCTGTCGGAACAGATCTGAGTGAGGCGATTGTTAAAGTTAACACGCAACTGCAGCAAGTCAGTGATTATCCAGAAGACGCACAGGAACCAGTAATTCGAACAGCGGATGAGCGGAGTCAGCGTATTGCGATGTTTTCTTTGATTCCCAGGCCACCTGATCGCGCTGTGCTCGAAGAGTTAAGTGATCGAAAGCCGGAATTGAAAATCGCGTTGAGTCGTGTGCTTCGTATTTCCAATCCTACATTACAGTTAGAAACTTTGAAGAAACTGGCTGTAAAGTTCCCCGAATTAGGGGAGATCCTTCCTTCCGAGATCAAGATTGCCAGATTTCGGAGTTTCGCCGAGCAGGTTATCACGGCTCGAATTGCCCGAGTGGATGGTGTTGCAGATGTCTGGGTCTGGGCCGGGACGGAGGAAGAGTTACAAGTGATTGTGGATCCACAGCGTCTGGCAGCAAGACGGTTGACGATAGGCGATGTGCGTCGAGCGTTAAGACGAGAGAATGCGGATACCGCGGGTGGGGACTTTGATGAAGGAAAACGACGTTACGTGGTGCGAACAATGGGAAGATTTCGTAGTCCGGAACAGGTTTCAAATGTCATTCTGGCCATGACCGATGATGTTCCGGTTTATATTGGGGACGTGGCTGAAGTCAACTTGGGATATAAAAAACCGAGAAATGGTGCTGTGCATTTTCAAACTCCCTGTATGCGAATCGGTGTTGTTAAGGAACCGGGCGCCAACATTATGGAAGTGATGGATGGTGTTAAACGAGCACGGGACGAACTGAATAACGGTATTTTGAAGCAGCAGGGAATCATGCTTCATCAAGCGATGGACATGACGCTTTATATCCGTTCTGCGCTGACGCTAGTCAGTCAAAATTTGCTGATGGGTGGATCCTTGACACTGGTTGTGCTCATGATTTTTCTCCATTTCGGAAGAAAAACACTGCTGGCCATTCCCCTGATTGTGGTAACCGCTTTTTTGGCGGTCTACGTTTCGCCCTGGATTTTTGCAGCGACTTTGATTTTTGCTCTGGTTTCAGGTATTTGGTTTGCCCGAGGAGCACTGGTGGTAGCGCTGGCTATTCCAACGAGCATGATAGGGGCTCTTTTGATGCTTGCATTGATGGGACGAACCCTTAATGTAATCAGCCTTTCAGGTATGGCTTTTGCTATTGGCATGCTGGTCGACAACGCGGTGGTCGTTCTAGAGAATATTTATAGGCACGCCGAGCGCGGAGAGAATCGATGGCAGGCGGCTGTCAACGGTACCAAGGAAGTGTGGGGAGCCACGCTGGCCTCAACATTAACGACTTTAGCTGTATTTGTTCCGATGCTGTTTGTCCAGGAGGAGTCGGGTCAACTATTTCGTGATATCTCCCTGGCTATTAGCTGCGGTGTGGGCTTGTCTTTGCTGGTTGCCATTTCTGTAATTCCAACTGCCGCTGCCCGTCTGTTGCCTGCTGCTGATCCAACTATCGGACCAGGAGACATGTCAAGTGATACTAGGCCGAAGTCCCAGAATGTTTTTGTTGAGGTGATAGTTGGTGTAAACAGATGGCTCCAAAAAACAGTGTTTTTACGAATACTGGTTGTTTTGGGGTTGGTGGTCAGTTCGCTGGGAATAAGCTACTTGCTGTTGCCTGCCGTGGAATATCTGCCTAAGGGGAATCGGAATCGAGTTGCGGGAAGATTGACACCTCCACCCGGCTACAATGTTGCCCAGACGGTTGAACTGGCCAATGTATTTCACGATGCATTACGTCCCTATGCTGAAGCCAATTCGGAAAGACACGAAGCAGATCAACGGCTAGATGGTTCTATGCCCCTGGTCGATGACATCGTGTTTGGTACCTTTGGCAGAAGTGCCTGGTTCAGTGCCCGAACAGTAGACCCTGCTCGTGCAGGAGAATTGGTGCCTTTTTTGAACGAGTTGGCTAGTTCTCTTCCTGGTACCGAAGTTTCTATCAGCCAAGCCAGTCTTTTTGAACAGGGATGGGCCCGTTCGGGACGCCGCATTGATATCGAAATTACGGGACCTGATCTTAACCGATTAGTGATAATGGGGAGGCGTATTCGGGACCGGGTGCGAGAGCTTATAGAAGGGGCTACCGCTTTTCCGCGTCCAGGACTTGATTTGGCGACGCCGGAGTTGCATGTTATGCCAAAATCTGCTCAGGCTGCAGCCATGGGAGTCAATTCTTCTGATTTAGGTTATACCGTCAATGCACTGGTTGATGGAGCCTATGCATCAGAATACTTTCATGAGGGTGAGCAGATTGACCTTACGGTCATGGGAGAAAAGCAGTTTGTCAATCGCACACAGGATGTTCAGACTCTCCCGATTGCGGTACCTACTGGAGATGTTGTACCACTAGCGGCTGTGGCCGACGTTGAATTACGGACCGGGCCGGATGAAATCAGTCACATTGAGCGTCAGCGAGCCATTACGATTTCGGTTTCACCGCCCGTTACCATTGCGTTGGGTGAAGCCATGGAAAGGATTGAGCAGGGGATCTTGCGTCCCCTTCGGGATGAAGGGGAAATAGGTGGTCTCTACAACATTGAGCTTTCCGGAACGGCTGACAAACTCCGCGCTGCTTGGCGAGCGCTAAGACTGAATCTAGTGATAGCGCTGCTTATCACATATTTACTCATGGCCGGGCTATTTGAGTCATGGTTGTATCCATTTGTCATCATGGTGAGCGTTCCCATGGCCGTGATTGGGGGTTTGGGTGGTCTGCATATTGTCAATTACTTTGTCCTGCAACAGTTGGATATTTTGACGATGCTAGGTTTCATCATTCTTGTAGGTACAGTGGTGAACAATGCTATTCTTATTGTGCACCAGGCGCTGAATCAGATACGAGACAAAGGAATGGAGCCCCGAGCCGCTATTCTGGAAAGCGTACGAATACGGGTACGACCTATTTTCATGACAACGCTAACGACCACCTTTGGTTTATTACCTTTGGTTCTGTTCCCAGGCGCTGGAAGTGAGCTCTATCGTGGACTTGGAAGTGTCGTTCTTGGTGGTTTGATTGTTTCCACGGGTTTTACTCTTTTCCTGGTTCCTACTTTGTTCAGTTTGATGGTAGATGCCAGGGAATCCATTGGTAGATACTGGGAGAAAAATATTGCTCCGGCCGCGTTGCAACGTCCCTGACCGTTAACGGGAGTTTGTTCAGTGACGGGAAAGCGGATACAGGAGGAATGTTGTCCCAGGAAAAACGGTATATGGTAAAGAGGTGTCTTCGATAGCGAGTGATCTTGTCAGAGCGGCATGGTTATCAGGGTGAGAAGTTTCCGGGACAGCTATTCCTCACGGTCATGGTATGGTCCTGAATCGGTGTTTCTCTTGCCGTGCATGAGTGTGAATTCATCGGGGTACAGGATACGGAGATATTTTCCTGTTCTCGGATCAGATGTGATGGGGACTGACAATGTGAGATGGGCTAAAGACCAGCCGGCCGAAAAAGCGATTTTCGGGAAGATTGGAATACAGTCTGTTTCCGATGTTTGAAAGGCATACCTGAATCTCGCGGACACTTATTCCCTGCTTTTTGATACAGTATCAAACGGAGTTGGAAACGGTGGATGTCGGGTGAATTCAGGTGTGGCGCCGGAGCGTCTGGTTTTTCAGATGACCTGCCCCAAGGGCCATTCAGAAAGTAAGAAAGAGACATCACGTTATCAGGCGGATTGGTCGATGGTTTTATAGACGTTTGACTTTACTCTATGAATTGATGGATAGGACTATGAAATCGCGAGTTTGGAATCGTAAACGGGTTAACACCGTGACCGTGTGGATGCTGCTGGGAGCTTTAGTATGCTTTGCGGTGTCTTCGGAACAGTCGTTCTGGGGAAGCGACTTATTTGCTTCCGAGTCGGCCGATGTAACGCATGAAGAAGGCTTGAGTATCAGAACACCGCTGCTGGGTTTGTTCTATATTTTCGTTCTGGCATCTTTTCTGGGTTTTCAATTGATCACACAAGTGCCCCCTCTGTTGCATACGCCGTTGATGTCAGGAACCAATGCGATTTCTGGTATTTCTCTCGTGGGATCACTGGTAGCTGCCGGTGCAGATTATGGGCTGGCTGCGACAGTTCTGGGATTCGTGGCAGTAACGTGCTCGATGTGTAATGTTGTAGGCGGTTTTTTAATTACAGATCGCATGCTTCGAATGTTTAAAAAAACGGACAAATGAGAATTTGAAATGATAATTGAACTTCTTTACTTGGTTTCGGCCATATTATTTATTCTCGGGATCAGGGATCTCAGTTCTCCCGTGACCGCAAGGCGTGGTAATTTGTTAGCCTCCCTCGGTATGTTCTTTGCGGTAGTGGGAACCCTGATGCATCACGATATTTTGCAGGTGGCATCGGGCCAGGGTGTGGTTCAGGCTTACGGATGGATCGTGGCGGGTATGGCACTTGGAGGTATCATCGGTGCGGTTATGGCGCACTATATGCCCATGACGGCAATGCCCGAACGTATCGCCATTGTTAATGGATTAGGCGGAGCCGCCAGTTGTCTTGTCGGAATTGCTGAGTACGTACGACATGCTGGTGAAGGACTGGATGCTTTCACAATGGGCGTGATTGGGTTTGAGGTGATGCTTGGTGCTTTGACTTTTACAGGCAGTATGATCGCGTTTGCAAAATTGCGTGGTTTAATCAAGGGGCTGTTTACTTTCCCTCTGCAAAATACGGTTAGTGTAATCTGGGTGGTGGCCATGCTTGCGATCGTCGCAGAGCTGGTAGTGAATTACTTGGGGGTTCAATGGACGCTTTTCTGGATCCTCCTGGCAATGGCGATGTTTTTTGGAATCATGTTTGTTCAACCGATTGGTGGCGCAGATATGCCAGTGGTGATTGCAATGTTGAATGCGTATTCCGGTCTGGCTGCTGCTGCCACAGGTTTTGCGTTAGACAACAAGGTTCTGATAATAGCGGGTTCACTGGATGGAGCTTCTGGCTTGTTGCTGTCGATACTTATGTGTCGAGCCATGAATCGATCGATCATGAATGTTTTATTTGGTGGAGTTGGGCAGACGGTGGCCATGCCAGCAGGGGGGCAAGGTGAAGAAGGCATGCCAACAGAGGTCAGCATAACCGAGGCTGCTGGCATGCTGATGGGCGCGCAATCTGTAGTAATCGTTCCGGGATATGGTATGGCAGCGGCGGGGGCGCATTTTGCTGTTCGGGAACTTGCCGATTTTCTTAAGGATCGAGGTACGACGGTCAAGTACGCCATTCATCCCGTTGCTGGCCGAATGCCAGGGCATATGAATGTCCTGCTTGCTGATGCGAATGTTCCCTACGATGAGTTGATAGAAATGGACGATATTAACTCCGATTTTCCTACCACGGATGTTGCTCTTGTCATGGGGGCCAATGACATATGTAATCCGGCGGCCAGAAATATGGAAGGAAGTCCTATTTACGGTATGCCGATTCTGGATGTGGACAAGGCTCGGAATGTGATCGTTATCAAACGAAGTATGAGTCCTGGATTTGCCGGAATTCCGAATTCACTTTTTGTTGCTGATAATGCTTACATGCTTTTTGGTGATGGTAAAACGACAACCGAGAAACTGGTTGAAATACTCAACATGTGAGAGGATTGCAATGAAGGTGTTGATTGCTCGAGAGACTGCAGAAGGTGAGTGCCGGGTAGCGGCCACTCCCAAGAGTATCGCCAAGTTAATCAAGCTTGGTTTTGAAGTGACTGTCGAGACAGGGGCGGGGGATCTTTCTTCCATTTCAGATTCAGACCTGATGGAAGCAGGTGCGAAGATAGGGACAAGCCGGGAGGAACTCTATGATGGAACACATGTTGTTCTTCGGGTACAACCACCCGTAGAAGAGAATGAATGGGAGTTTCTTACTCCCGGTGTGGTTTTGATTGCCACGTGCAATCCTTACAGTAACCTGGATTTGGTCAGGAGGCTGTCAAGCTCTCAAATTACTTCTTTCTCGCTTGACTTGCTGCCACGTATTGCACGCGCTCAGGCGATGGACGTGTTGAGTTCCATGAGCACCCTGACTGGTTACAAGAGTGTTCTGCTTGCCGCCAATGTACTGAAAGGAGTTCTTCCGTTGCTGACAACTGCTGCCGGAACTTTACGCCCGGCGGAAGTGCTGATTTTGGGTGCCGGAGTGGCGGGGTTGCAGGCCATTGCTACAGCAAGACGTCTTGGGGCAGTGGTTAAAGCGTTCGATGTCAGACCTGTTGTTAAAGAGCAAGTCGAAAGTCTTGGGGCGGAGTTTCTCGACCTCAGTTTGCAGAATGAACAGGCTGAGGACGCGGGAGGATATGCGAAAGAACAGACCGTTGATGTACAAAAGCAACAGGAGCAGTTCCTGGAGGAACATATCTCAAAATCAGACATTGTCATTACGACTGCTTTGATTCCGGGAAAACCTGCACCGGTATTAATTACCGAACGGATGGTGAAATCCATGAAATCGGGATCAGTAGTGGTTGACCTTGCCGCGGAACAAGGAGGTAATTGTGAGTTAACCGATCCTGGCCAACAAGTGGTGAAAGAAGGGGTTACGTTAATTGGTACATTAAATTTGCCGAGCACATTACCAGCGCACGCGAGTTTGATGTACGCCAACAACATTGCCAATTTCCTTGCCCATATATGTAAAGACGGAGAACTGGTCATAGACCATGAGGATGAGATTACGCATGGAACACTGGTTACTCACAACGGCAATATTGTTCACGAAACCGTTGAAGCAGCGGTGCGGGCTGACGGACAATAGTATTTCTGGTACACGGGGCAGGAAAGAGGAGATGTTGTAATGCTGAATCGAACATCGGTGGCTATTGGATTATGGGTGATGGCACTTGGAATGGATGTGTCCTTTGGGCAACCATTGCCTTCTCTCGTTGAAAGTGATGTTGAGTCCAAAACCGAACTGGTGTTTACAGAAGGGCCGGCCTATCACGAAGACGGTAGTGTCTTTTTTACAGACATCGCCAATAATCGTATTTTACGTCTTGCGCCTGGTGCGACAGATGCGGATACCTTTGTACGTCCCAGTGGTCGTGCAAATGGATTAATGTTTGATGGATACGGACGGTTGATTGTGTGTGAGGGAAATGAACGAGGAGGATATGGTGGGAGGCGTATTTCCAGAATCGATGTTGTGAGCAAGCAACGTACGGTTCTGGTGGATCGTTTTGAAGGAAAACGATTCAATAGTCCCAATGATCTGTGTATCGATAAACAAGGGCGTATTTATTTCACAGATCCTTACTATGGACCGGATCGTGATGGTTTAGAACTGGAACAGGAAGCCGTTTATCGGGTAAACGCAGATGGCACTGAGCTGGTTCGAGTTCTGGACAATACTCAAGTCGCACGTCCCAATGGAATTGCCTTGTCTCCTAATCAGCGTGTGCTCTATGTGGTCGATAACCACCCACTCAAGCCTCAACGTAAATTATGGGCTTTCGACTTGGACGCTCAAGGCTTGCCAACCGGTAAGCGAAAAGAGTTGTATGACTGGGGAAAAGGCCGAGGAGGAGATGGGATGTGTATCGACCAGCAGGGGAACCTGTATGTTGCCGGTGGAGCAGACCGCAAATATCGGAATCAGAATACCGATCAACGAGCAGGAGTGTATGTTTTTTCCTCCGAAGGTAGTTTTCTGGGGCTTATCCCGGTTCCCGAAGACATGGTTACGAATTGCTGCTTTGGTGATTCCGACCTCCGTACATTGTATATCACGGCAGGAAAAACGCTGTGGAGTGTACGGGTTCGTCATGCAGGACGTGTAATTTGGCCAGGGAAAAAATAGATCTTTGTTTTGTCTGGGGGGAGTGAAAAGCAACCTTCGGAATGCTCTTGTCAGCTCCTTTTTGTCCGAGATTTATCTCTAAGAGATATGTGTTTCGTATGCCAAGGTAATGCGTTTCGGGATACGGGAAAATTTAGAACGCTGAGGTGATAAGCATAAATGATTTAGGCAATCATGTATGATGTGATGTTGAGAAAGAATCAGATCATGCCAATGTTTCTTGATGATAAATAGGCCTTGAGTACGTCTAGAATAGCTGCCTCGGATGTCTATCGACGGGAAGTGACAGGATGGACCATATTGATGAATTCGAATCGTTGTTTAAACGCGCACAGCGAGAACAATATCAGTATATGGACGTAGAGATTAAGTCAGTCACGTTCATCAACGATACGGATCGAGAGGAAGCGTTGTCGATCCAGCGAAGCATCGAGAAATGCTTTCCCTGTTTTGATGAGGGGCAGGTATGGCATCATTTGTGCGCGGATGATTATTCCAATGTGGACGAGATGCTTGAAGCGTTACAACGTGCTCATACGGATATGGTGATCACGTACCGGCATCTTAATGAGCAGTCTATAATTCCTCAACATAGTCTTGGTGTGTATCTCGATGTGTTGACTCAGGTCAGTACGGTACCGGTGATGGTCTTGCCTGGAACGTCACTTAATCCGGTGTCACTGGATAACCGCAAGTGTGCGCACGTAATGGTTGTTGCTGATCATATTCTGGGTGATGCCAACTTGATTAATTACGGTGTTTCGATGCTTCGGGATCAAGGTGAGTTATGGATGTGTCATGTAGAAGACGATGTGGTTTTTGATCGCTACATAAGAGCAATTGGACGTATTCCGGAAATTGACACCGACGAGGCAAAAACATTAATTGCATCGCAGTTGTCGAAGGAAGCGATCGATTATATGGAGACATGTGAGAGGGAACTGGAAAAAAAGAAGCCACGGCTGAATGTGGAATCCACCGTTGCCATGGGACATGTTTTGAGCTTATACCAGTCCCTTATTATCGATCATGAGATCGATCTTTTAGTTATGAATACTAAGGATGAGGGTCAGTTGGCTATGCACGGTACGGCCTATTCCCTCAGTGTGGAATTGGAAGAGATTCCCCTGTTACTACTTTAAACAATCGGTAAACGGATTTGAGGAGAGTAGACGATGTTGGGAAGTTGGTTCCTAGCTGTTGTGGAATCAGAATCACATGCACACTCGGTTCCCGGGTGGGTCACGACTTTGTTTGCAATAATCCTGGCATTGATGGTTATGTGTCTTGCCCTCGAAGAAAAATTGCATGCGAAGAAATCCATCATTGTCGGTTCATTTGCTGGAGCATGTCTTCTTTTAGCAACGCTGCTGGATCTGCTCACTTTTGGTCAAGTGCGATTACCAACGGGGCATGAGATGGACCTGCCCATCTATATTCCTGCCATCGACTGGGGTGTGATCACGATTATTCTTGGAGCAAGTCTGTTTGTAGAAGTAACCAGTCGCAGCGGTATTTTTACCTGGATGGCAATCAAATTGACCAAGAAGTCCGGGGGTGATCCTTGGTTGCTTTTACTGGCTTACGGAATATTGACGGTAGTCTTTTCCGCCGTTCTCAATAACGTAACTGCAATGATTATCATTGGTAGCCTGACAACCGTGTCATTGAACAAGTTGAATCGAAATGATCTTCTCAAGGGATTCCTGCTGACGGAAGGGTTATTAACCAATGTAGGTGGTCTACTCACGCTGATCAGCAGTGTTCCCAATATTATTGTTGGAAAGGCGGCAGGGATCTCCTTTGTGAAATTTTTTGTGGTAGCTGCCCCTTTTGTGTTGATAGCGACGATTGTCACTTTATTTATGAGCAAATGGAAGTTTCGTATTTCAGGTCTAACCAGCGAGCAGCAGCGTTCAGAGTCACGAAAACTGGTTGAGGGATTTGATGAAAACGAGAGTGTCGCAAGCAATCGTTTTTTCTGGTTTTCTGTTCTGGTGCTGGTACTTTTCATTTTTTGCCTTGCAGGACAGTCTGCTTTGCCCTGGGGATTGGACCAGTTGGGAATGGGGTTTATCGCCCTGCTTTTTTCCGGTGTCGTCCTTTTGGCTTATCGACATGACGTCGACAAGTTTTATGCCGCGATTGATTGGGATCTGTTGGCCTTTTTTGCGGCGCTTTTTGTGACAATCCATGTCATGGAACATGCACTGGTTCTGGACAAGATGGGGACAGGAATTGCCAGTGTTTTACAACTGCAATCACAGGTGGCATCCGGCGTGCTACTGGGTTGCTCTGCACTGGCCAGTTCTGTCACCGATAATATTCCTCTGGCTGCGGTGCTTGCCCAGATTCTTGGGAAAATGGGAACAGCCAGTGATTCATCGTTCTGGTGGTGTGTGATTTTTGGAGCGAACCTGGGAGGCAATATTACTCCTATTGGTTCGGCATCGACGGTTGTCGCGATGACCATTATTCATCGTCAGAAGATTCCCCTGACGTTCACCGGGTTTGTTTTGATTGCCAGTCCATTTGCCCTGGTTCAGATCATTCTTGCTATCGGATATACCCTCGTCTTCGGCCCCTTGCTTTTTTAGGTGGCTTGGTGTATTGAACTCGTGCGCACGATCATGTTCGTATAGGTGTATCTGAATATGGGATGCAAGACCGAATCTTTATCAGCAATCGATTTTGTAACGGTCCAGTTTTTCCGGGTCGCCTTCCAGTCCCAGGCCGGGAGTTGTTGGTACGGGGATTCTACCATTGGTGATGATGAAGCGTTTTTTAATAATATCGTCTTCAAGTCCAAAATAGGTGCTGTCGTTGGCGAGACAGTACGATGGACAGGCAGCCGCAACGTGAAGCATGGCAGCCGTTTTGGGACCTAGGTCATGGCCACAATGCATGATACATGGAATTTGTGCAGCTTCGCAGAGATAGCCGATTTTCATACACGGTAGTATGCCGCCCGCAATGTGGGTATCAGGGAGAATGAATGCAGCCGCTTCTTCCTTGAAAATCTGGATAACACTTTCTGGTCCTATGACGCTTTCGTTGAGTGCAATAGGTGTATTGGTTTGTTGTCTCAGCCAGTTCGCATCACTCAGGGGGTCAGCGGGAATTGGCTGTTCGAGATATTCCAACTGAAACGGCTCGAGTTTTCGAGCTAATTCAGCGGCCTCCTGAGGAGAATACGCTCGGTTGGGATCGATACGAAGTTTCAGTTTGTCACCTACGGCATCGCGGACACCACGGACCATATCCAGGTCTTCTTGCATGTCTGTCCCAGCTTTTGTTTTCAGGGCCCGAAAGCCCTGTTCAACATAGAAGGAGGCTATTTCACCGGCTCGGTCATAGGTCTGGATTCCCATACATGCAGCAATTTCAATATCTGACCGAACGATACCACCGAGACATTCTGATACGGGTTTACCAACTGCTTTTCCATAGATGTCC
>Ga0310344_10002963_pt1 | contig 12700 bp, 13 predicted proteins | sample HC15DNA20200_MG_FD_203801 | JGI IMG/M metagenome (GOLD analysis project Ga0310344, IMG submission 203801) | Marine microbial communities from station ALOHA, North Pacific Subtropical Gyre - HC15-DNA-20-200_MG | ecosystem: Environmental > Aquatic > Marine > Oceanic | place: Pacific Ocean: North... | reverse complement strand
TTTAGATGAGAATGAAAAAATAACTTTCGTAAAAGGATACTATTTAGGCCTTTCAAGAAGTTTAAATACATTAAAGAATGAGGCCGCAAGAATGCGTCGTCAAGACAAATTTTGGTCTCCTCCTTTTTCTCATGAAAACTCAGCTAAAATAATGCTGGAATTTTTCTCCGACCCTATGCCAGCTTATAGTGAAATTGTCGAAATGGTTGATGCTCTTTATGAAAGTTCTGATAACCATAAAATATTAATAGAAACATCTTTACATATTTTAATGTTACATCGGTCAGGAAGTGAGGCTAAGGCAAATACTCTTTTATTAAGAGAGCAAAGAAAAGTGTTAAAAGGTAGGTAAACTACTCTAATTATTATTCAATTGAAAAAACTTATTAGTATCATATTAAATCTTAAACCTCAAAATATCAGGTCGTTTTTATTAATAATTTCAACTTTTTCACTTAGTCATGGTCAAGAAATTAATTATTATATTGATCACTTAGCTCGAATTTCCTTTCCAAACATTATATATGCCGACAATGATACAGCTGGCGGTTCTGATGTGTGGGGCTATACTGACAAAGATGGAAATGATTATGCAATAATGGGAGTATTAGATGGTACAATTATTATTAATGTTGAAGATCTTAATTTAATTGAGACTATACCTGGTCCTGAATATGGTGATCCATATTTTCATAGAGATATGATGACATACAATAATTATCTTTACATATGCCATGAAATGACCGGAACTAATGAAGGTATACAAATAGTTGATTTAAGTGCACTTCCGGATTCAATTAGATATGTAACAAATTACAATGAAACTGATGCATTAGGACAAAAGGCTAATACCTCACATAATCTTTTTATTGATAAAGTAACATCTACATTATTAGCAGTTAGAAAATATTATAATGGAGTTAGAATTATTTCTTTGTCAGACCCTGAAAAACCAGAGGATATTAGTGTAATAGAAACCCCTGACGCTCATGATATGTATTCTAATAATGATACAATCTTCATAGCTGAAGGATGGAATGGATCTTTTTCAATATGGGATGCAAAAACTGATAAAATTAATCCGAAATTAATTGCTAGAGTTAATGTTCCTGCTAGCGGATATGTTCATAGCGTGTGGTCAACTGATGATAATAATATTCTAATGACAGCTGAAGAAACATCATATAAAACTATTAAAATTTGGGATATTAGTGATATGAACAATATTAAATTGTTAGGAAATTATCTTGGCCCGAGTAATCTAGCCCATAATATCCACATTAAGGATAATTTTGCATATATTTCTCATTATTCTTCAGGAATTTCTATCATCGATATTTCAAATCCATATAATCCTAAAGAGATAGTAACTTATGATACTTATACAACAAATAATTCTAGCAACTTCTTTGGGGCCTGGGGTGTGTACCCCTATTCTCCCAATAATTATATTTATGTAAGTAATATTGAAGGTCATTTAGATGTGCTGCGGATAAATAAACAATCCATAGAATTATCAAATGATAATGAGACTTTTATAAACAATATTACCCTTAAGCAAAATTACCCGAACCCATTTAACAACAAAACGAAATTATTATTGACGCTTGATTCTGATGAAAAAATTATTCTAAATATTTATAATTCTTTTGGAAGAAAAGTTCAATCTATAGTTAATGATAAATTAGTTGCTGGAAATTATTCTTTTGATTGGAATGGAGCCGAGTTTTCAAGCGGTATCTACTTTGCACGACTTGAAACAAATAAAACTATTGAAGTAAAAAAGATGATTCTTATAAAATAAGGTTAGTATTTAAAGAATGATTAATTTTATGAAAAAAATAGTCAATAATATTTTACTTTTTTTACTGATTGCTATTACCTCCTTTAATGACTCTACAGAATGTTCAGCTTGTGGGGTGCTTATAGATGGTTATTTATTTAAGAAAGTCACCCAAGATGATTTTCTTAATTTTTCATCTATAGATAATATCAAAGTAGATGCTTGCATGAGGTATAAAATTATAGCTACTGAAGAAATTAACGGCAAAACCATCTCTATTATGGATAATTGTTGTTGCAACTAATTGCTGGTGTTGACGAAGCGGGTCGTGGTTCACTCGCTGGCCCTGTTGTGGCAGCTGCGGTTATTCTTTTGCCAGATAGCAAAATAAAAGATTTGCGAGATTCTAAAAAACTTTCTGAAAAGAAACGCGAATTAGTATATGATGAAATTTTAAGAAACTCTCTGAGCATTGGAGTTGGTATAGTACATGAAAATGATATAGAAGAAATAAATATTTTGAAATCAACTCACAAGGCCATGCGATTAGCCTTAGGAAGGCTAAGTATAAAACCTCACGAGGCTCTTATTGATGGATTCTCTTTACCTGAGCAAGTAATAAAAAACAAAGGAATTATACGTGGTGACAATAAAATTCCTGAGATTAGTGCAGCCTCAATTATTGCAAAGGTTACTAGAGACAGAATAATGAATAACTATAGTATCGCTTTTCCAAAATATGGCTTCAATAGTAATAAAGGATATGGAACAAAAGATCATATATCATTCTTAAAAAAATATCGTGCTTGTCCTATACACAGAAAAACTTTTAATCCAGTTTATAATTATATGCCAACCTTATCAAAGATAATTAAATCTAAAAGTATAACTGAATGGTCCGTAGGCTTAGCATCACGTGAATTAGTTAGGAAAAATCATAAAATTATAGGCGTTAAGAATAATAATTCACCTGATAGCAACTTTCATATAATTACTCAAAAAGGAGAAGTAGCAGTATTTTCCAAAGTTTTTTCAATTATTGGGAAAAAACCAAATAGCACAAAAAAATTAATTCTATCTGAAAAAGACTATTTAACAAACGAAATATTTGCTTATGGACTAAATAAAACCTGTGAATACAGGTTTGATAATATTACAGTAATATATGATTCTGGTCTACCAAAAATAGAGCATGAAAAAGAAATTATTTCTTTGAAACAGAATTCTCTACATGTTTGAGGCATTGAATAACTACTGTAAATTTAATTTATGAGAAATAAAACTATTGAGCGAATCCTAAAAGAAATTAAGTCACTCGCAATTATTCTTATTGTTGCTTTATCGCTTCGATCAACCATCATAGAAGCCTATATAGTACCTACTGGTTCTATGGAAAATAGTATTATGACTGGAGATTTTTTAATTGGCAATAAATTTGTTTTTGGGATGCGCACGCCTGATTGGATTGGACTCCCTTATACAGAATTTGGATTCCATATTCCTTGGACTCGGTTTCCACGCTTTCGAGTACCCCATGTTGGAGATATAGTAATCTTTAAATATCCTAGGGATAATTTTCAAAAATATGTTAAAAGATGTGTTGGTGAACCTGGACAGAAGATTTCAATTAAGAACAAAGAGTTATACATTGATGAAAAATTGTACGCTTTACCAGAAAATGGCAAATTAATTGATAATAATATAATTAATGAAAAAGTAAGCCAACCTGGAATTTTTTTAAGAAAAGAATGGAATAGAGACAATTTTGGACCAATTGATATTCCTAAAGCTGGCGATAAGATTTTAATCAATAATGGAACCAATTGGGATTATCTAATGCCTATTATGTTAATGGATGGCCACGAGATAATACTTAAAGGTGATGGCCTTGACGGTGAATTTAAATTCACAATGAAAGATCCAAATGACATTGCAAGAAGATATGTATCAGGACTTGGAAGTATCCTTCACGGAATTTTTTCTTCAAATGATTACTGGCCCTCAAAGGTAGATAAATTGTTTAATAAATATTATAACCCTAATAATCCAGGTGGACGTTTACTCAATGCCTGGAACTTTAAATTCACTCAAGATGCCTGGAATTATCTTTGGATAGATGGAACCCCCATGAACTCCATCGATTATTATTCCATAAAACAGAATTATTACTGGATGATGGGTGACAATAGAGATGATAGCGCTGACTCAAGATATTGGGGCTTTGTTCCTGAACAACTTATATTAGGTGAAGCCGTTGTGGTTTATATGTCTTGGAAATTTGGAACTGGTCCAAGATTTGAAAGAATTGGAAGAATAATTTCATAACTAGTTTTTCTTTGAGTTATATTATTCTCTATGTAGACTTACACAATCCGAGTTTTCTATTAATTTGAATATGAGATTGAATAAATGCTAAGCGCCATAGCTTTTGCTATAAAATTAATTATGGCAGTCGCCTTTACCGTGACATTATCCTTAGGTCGGAGGAAACTTATACCTAGAGAAGAAGTGGGAATATATATACTGCTTTCAATGTGTGTTTCCGCTATTACAGTTATTTCTCAACAACTAAATTTTCAATTCTTAATAACCGCGATATTTATAGTTATAAGCTTTGTTACTTATTATAATGTTAAAAAAGAATATGATTTACTTCAAACCATAGAAAAAATAATCCCATTGTGGGCAGTTATTATTTTAGGTATTTGTGCAGGCTCACTAATGCTACTTCAGGGGTTAGCATTAGTCTTTTTAGCTTATTTCATACTGAATTACTTTCCCTCCCTAATGAATAGGGAATAAAACCAAAATATTTTTTTTAGGAGTGTTTATGAGATTTCCATTATTAACTATAGTATTCCTTTCCATGCTTTCTGGTCAAGAATTAGCAGATACCTCTATTACTGATGATTCTAATTTAAATTTTGAGCAAAATGAAATCGATACAACTCTAGTAACAGTTGATACTACAAGAAAAGGTTCTGTGAATGAAATCTTAATTAAAGGCTATAAAGGTATGTTATGGGGCTCACCTATAAAACCACCTAATTCAAATTCCAATGATACTACAGAAACTGTAAATAATAATAATTTTCAATCAATTGTTGGACTCCTAGGAAAGGATTCTGTTAATTATTCGTATTATTTTTCAGATTCAGGTTTTTGGAAAGTAGTTATTGATTTTTTAGCTATAGAAGAAACAATTGGTTTAGAAAACCATATAAATGAATTTCATCGGATAGAAATGGAATTAACAAAAAAATATGGTTCACCTATTAGAACAAGTCAAAATGAAATGGGAACTGATAGAGAGTATTTTTTTTCTAAATTCCCTAAACTAAGCCGAGCTTATTTTCGATCATCTTGGCTTTACAATTCAATAAGTATTGAATTGTTATTAGAAGCTGTTATTCCTCAAAATTCTGAAGATATCCCAGTATTTACGGAAACCTCTAAATATTTAAGACTATACTATTACAATCCAAAATTTTATAATTCCGTGAAAAATGATTCTATAATAGTTCCTGAAGATGAATCATTAAGTGACGTCTATTAAACCAAAAATAGCATACAAATCTTACTTTAAATCGCAACTTTTTTCGCTTATAATTTTGAGTGCATCAGTAAACTTTTATTCATGTAATTCTAAACCTTCAATGGTTCGCACCTTTGAATATTCTACAGGAAAAGAGGATGCTCTTATGCAGACTCAACTGGTCTTTGAAAAATTAGGCTATAAAATTTCTACTTTTGACGAAGTAGACAATTATTTTACGACAAGATTAAAAATAATTAACAGACTTTTTAGACCTATATATTATACAATTTTTGTAACAGCTCAAGATCGTCTTACAATTGCAGTGTATTCAGAAGTTAAAACCTTTAAAAGAGCCTCAGGTAGTGGCATAGCCTCAAATTCGGATCAGATTATGCAAGATGCTTCTAACAATCTTGGAGATAAATTTCAAAAGGCAATATTTAACCCAATTATAAAAGAAATAGAATCTAAGGGCTTTGCAAGATGGGATAGAAATGAAGATAATCTTTCAGATATGTTAATGATTAGTAATATAGAAGATGGGAGACTTTGGATAAAGGATCAAATAGAAGAGAAAAATGATATGATAAATCAAAACAATAGATTAAATGCTTTAAGGAAGCTTCATTCAAAACAGGATCACCTACGTTTCTTTGCTGTATTAGAGGCAGAAAATAACATTGAATTTTGGGGAAATAATTACAAAGGAACATCCCTTGTAAAATTTTCAAAAAGTATTAATTCCTACAAACGGAATTTTGATGAAGTTTTTCAAAATACTCTTAATAAAATTCGGAATTATTATGGTCAATGCGACATACAACTTGTAATTAATCCTGTTGGTAGATTAGCGGATATAGGAATTAAAATAAAAAGTTCCTCAACAACACCTAATATAGAACTAAGGGATGCTTTGATTTCAACCTTCAAATTAATTAATTTTGGAGAAGCTGATTATCACATTATTTTAGAACAAAGAATAGATTTTAAAGGATCCTACAATAATTTGAAGGTTAATTATAGCAATCTTAAATTAACTGGTATATTAACGGAATATACTATTTTAGACAGTGATGTCCTTGCGGATACTCTGTTTTTAAACAACAGCTACAATAAACCAGCTGTTTATCTTAAAAATTAGTTGATCTTACCGAGGAGTTTTACTAACCTTCAATTCGTTATTAAATAGAATATTTAGAACTCTTTAGATTCATTTGTTAGATAGGAAGAAAATAATTGCTAATTAAAACATGATTAACTTTTATAAGAATTACGGATTATGACTGTAGATTTAAAAAATGCTGATGCAACAAAACTTTATCTTTCGGATAAATTAGATGATCTAATTGACGGTATAAGTGACTCCTATGGAACAGTTTTGATGGATGAGCTAATTGCAAGGCTGGAAAAAACTGTAAGTGAATTCAATAATGAAGTAGGCTCACTAATGGGACAATTAAAAGAAAAAGGTGTTCTTCGCGATGAATTGTTGGAAAAAATAAAGACTGGTTCTGATGAAAATCCAACAGAATTGGAAGAGAAGGAACCAGTGCAAAAAAAAGAAATGAGTGCTTGGGAAAAAAAGCTGGAAGAATTAGATAAGAGATAAAGGGAGAGACAATGGAAACTAGGGATAAACTATTAATTTTAATTGTAATTGCATGGATTGCTGCAGCAGTCTATTTCAAAGCTACAACAGATAAAATGTTTTTAAGGCTAGATGAAATGGAACAACTCCAAGTAAAACATGTTGATGAAGTAAACCAAGAGTTCAGAAGTGACTTAAAAACTTTAAATCTTCAATTTATTGGACGCGGTAAACACTTAAGGCAAGCACAAAAAGATATTGTCTCTAATAATAAATTTATTAACCATATTACTGATTCATTGGGAAGTAATATTGAGACGGTTGAATTAGAACTAGATGATTTTGAAAGAACTACAGAGCAAAATTTCTCTACTGCTACTGATGCACGTGATGAAATAACTAATGACCTGGGTTCTTTTAGGCGTCAACAACGCCGTTTTATTGGGGATCTAGATCAACGTGTAACCACTATTGAAACTGATGTAAAAGATCTTAACGAAAGAGTTCCACCTAGGGAGGATGAAGAAGAAGAAGCTAGTGGGCGTAAACGTTAATCCAAATCTTTGATGTTTAATAAAAAAAGGATGCTTTGCATCCTTTTTTTTTATAATACTAAATAAAAATAGGGGTAGACTTCTAATGACCTCGGAGCATTTGGAAGAACTACCCCTACCTCGCGGGAGAGGCTTTTAAGGGCCTCATTAAAAAATAACCTTTTCATATAATTTAAGTCAAGCTTTTTCCCATTATAGAAAGTTCTTCTTGACCTGTTCAATTATCACTAAATCATCGTCGATAAAAGCAATTTCATTTATTATTGAAACCAAAACTTTAATTAGTTATTTTATTTGGATCATACTTTATAAAGTACTTTATGAGAACTTAATATGATCAGTATTTTATATAATTGTGGATAACATGTTAATACAATTACTAGATAAATAATTAATTATTTTGTGCCGGGAGAGGGACTTGAACCCACACGATGTTGCCATCAACAGATTTTGAGTCTGCCGCGTCTACCAGTTTCGCCATCCCGGCATTACAGTAATTTATTCTATAAGAATCATTTCTTTACAATCAATACAATATAAGTAATCCAAAAAGATAATAAAGATAAAAGTATTTCAATGTATAAAGTTTCACTTTTTGATATTGACTCTTAAATCTGATAAATTAAACCATTAAGCATTATCAAAATTAAATCATTTTTATGGTAAAAATTAAATCAAGAAGTATCTCAGTTTTGGGAGGTGGGTCATGGGGTAGCACCATAGCTCAACATCTTACGACATTAAATCATAAGGTCACTCTATACCATCGGAATGCAGATCAGCTGCATGAAATGGAAGAAAAATTAAAACATCCTTTCTTAGAAGAATTAAAATTTTCTGAATCGATAAATTTTATTGATGATTTGAATAATCTTCCTGAATCAGAATATTTAATTATAGGTGTTCCATCTCATGGAGTTCGTGATTTAATGGAAAAGATACCCGAAAAGTTTCTCAATGCTATAATCATTAATCTATCAAAAGGCATTGAAATAAATACTTTTAAACGAATGAGTGAAGTGATTCTTGAAAATCCTAAAATAAACTTGGATAGGGTCGTAACTCTATCTGGACCGAGTCATGCTGAAGAAGTAGCTTTAGGCCAGCCTACAACTTTGGTAGCCGCGAGCGAGAATATACATTCTTGTATAGAGGTTCAAAAACTTTTATCATCTAAATCTTTACGTATTTATGCAAATACTGATATTATTGGTGTAGAACTAGGTGGTTCTATTAAAAATGTTATTGCTCTTGCTTCAGGAGTTTGTGACGGAATAGGTTTTGGAGATAATACAAAATCTGCACTTATCACAAGGGGTATTGTAGAAATCTCTCGACTTGGTGTTTCACTTGGAGGCAAGCCAGAAACTTTTGCTGGACTAAGTGGAATTGGTGATCTTATTGCAACATGTTTAAGTCGTCATAGCAGAAACAGATATGTAGGAGAACAAATAGGTTTAGGTCGACCTCTTAATGAGGTTACTAATGAGATGTCAATGATCGCTGAAGGTGTAAAAACCTCAGTAGCTGTAAAAGAATTGTCTGATAAAAACAATATTGAGATGCCTATAGTCTCAAGTATGTACTCAATCTTATATCAAAATTTAGACCCTAAAGATGCTGTTAATTCATTAATGAACCGTGACCTTGTTAATGAAAGGGAGTTAATATTTTCCCCTTAAACCATTGTATCAATTTCAATATTTATTTGGGAGGTAAAAGACAATATAAAAAGTTTTGCCCCGGTAGCTCAGATGGATAGAGCGACGCCCTCCTAAGGCGTAGGCCACAGGTTCGACTCCTGTCCGGGGTACTTTTAACCAGGAAAGCAAATAAGGAAATGTAAATATGCTAAAACCAAAAAGAAAAATTACAAAAAAAGAGATAAAAAAGGATCCTCTTTTAGAGACAGTCTACAAAGGACAAAAATTATTTGAAGAAAAACGAAACTTTATTTCAATTACTGCCGTTATTCTTTTTTCTGTTTTTGTTACAGTTTTTCTAGTTCAATCAATCAAAAGAAACAAGGAAGATGAAGCTAATAAAATTATGTCAACAGCTATGAGCCTTTACCAAAATGATAATTTTTCAGAAGCCTTATTAACTTTTGACAATTTGATTTCTGATTTTGAAAATACTATCGATGGTAAAAAGGCACTTTTTTATTCAGCAAAAATTCATATGAATGCTGGCAGAAGTATTGAAGCAAGAAAATTTGCTCAAGATTATTTAGAAACTGGCAATTCTTCAGCTCATACTTTAGGATCCTTTTTAATACTAGCTGAAATCAATGAAATCGCGGGCGAATTTTTTGATGCCGCAACAAATTATTTAAAAGCTTCGAAGATTTCTAATTCTGATATTGTAACAAATCGAATTCTGATTAAGGCTTTATCTTGCTTCATTTTAGATCAAGATTTTGATCAAGCTTCAAAAATTATATCTGAACTCGACAATAGAATTTCTTCTAATCATCCATTAAATAAAGATTATACTAGAGCAAAATCTAAATTTCATGTCACTTTTAAAAGATAAAGGACTCTTCAGTTAGTAATATAACTTTCTTAAGAAAACCTATTCAATTGCCTTGGTACCGACTATGATTTCTTATAAATTACTACCCTGTATGTGGGTCTGGTGCCCACATTTTTGTATTAGGCTTTTTGAAAAATTGGTTGATGAATGGATTTAATTAAAATTCTTGAGGTTGCTGTAAACGATTCTAAGCTGATCCTTATTAATAAGAAAATTTCTGGTGATTATGTCAAACTAATTGTTGATACAGAAGATGGTGTGACTCTAAACCAGTTAACAAAATTAACAAAATTAATAAAAAACAATGAGCATATCAGCACTTTGTATCCAGGTGGTATTAAGCTTGAAGTAACATCCCCGGGCACTGATTTTCCTCTAACTAACGATTTTCAATTTAATCGCAATGTTGGTAGGCAAGTTAGGATAACACATGAAAATTCTAATATCCCTAACCCTTTTGAAGGAAAAATACTAAATCTCGAAAGAAACAAACTTAGTATTATGTTTAGACGAAAAGTATTTACTTTAGACCTTTCTGAAATTCAAATTTGCCATCTCATTTACCATAAAACTTCTGAGGAGTAAGTTTTGGACAAACAGCAACTAATTCAGAGTTTTTCTGACATTGCAAAAGAAAAAAATATAGATAGAACCGAAATTGGAACGATTCTTGAAGAACTATTCAAATCTCTTATAGAACGCCAGTATGGTCAATCTGATAATTGTGATGTTATCGTCAACATTGATAGAGGAGAACTTGAAATATATCAAAATAAAATTGTAGTGGAAGATGTTGAAAACACTGGTACTGAAATTTCAATCAAAGACGCAAAAAAGTTAGAGCCAGATATGAATATTGGTGATGACTTTGTTGATGTAATTGATCCTACAAGCTTTGGAAGAAGACTAGTTGTTGCAGCAAAACAATTTTTAAATCAGCAAATACGTGATGTTGAAAAACAACATACGTTCGAAAATTATTTTAATAGGGTTGGAGAAGTAGTCCTAGGGGATGTCAGACAAGTAAATAAGGATAGTATTCATATACATATCGAACAAAGTGAATTGCGGATGCCACGCTCTGAAGCCATCCCAAATGAACGATATAGAAGAGGAGAAACTTTAAGAGCCTTAGTAAAATCTGTAGAAATGACTTCTCGCGGACCAGATATTATAGTTTCAAGATCTGATAAACAATTTTTAGCAAAACTATTTGAAATGGAAGTTCCAGAAATTGAAGATGGTATTATCGAAATTTTAGCTATTTCTAGAGCCCCAGGTCTAAGAGCTAAAATTATTGTTCGTTCTCATGATAGAAGAATTGATGCAGTGGGGGCCTGCGTTGGTATGCGTGGAAGTAGGATACAAGCTGTTGTTAGAGAGCTTAACGGTGAAAAAATTGATGTAATTAATAAAAGTGAGCAAGCAGAGGTTCTAATTTCAAGAGCTCTATCTCCAGCCAAGCCTCTTAATCTATACATTGATGATGATGCTAACTATTGTGTTGCAGTTTTTGATGACGAAGAAATGGATTCAGGAATTGGAAGAAATTATCATAATGTTAATCTTGCAGCAGATGTAACAGGCTATAAAATAGAAGCCGTTAGCAAATCAGAATATTCAGGAATTACAAATAAGAAATCTAAAGATATATTTCTTGAACAAATTGAATCATTAACCGAAAGGATGGTAAAGCTTTTTAGTTTGGCTCAAGTAAACACTGTGGAAGAATTCGAAAAATCTTCAGAAGAAGATCTACTAAAAGTCAAAGGTCTAGGCAAAAAAATGATTGAAACCGTTTCATTAAGAATTAATGAATATTTAAATAATTCTGACAATTCAGCTTCTGGAGAAAATAAATCTGAAGAAGCACAAATATCTGAAGGGGAAACCCTAACACTCTCAGATGACTTAAGTCAAGAGATTTCAAATAAAACTGATCGAAATAAAACACTTATAGAAAATACTAATTTAAAAAAGAATAACCTCGATACCGGCCAAATTTTGGATAATCCATCGTCTGAAGATTCTGATTTAAAGGAGATTCCTAGTTGACAGAAACTATTACCCCCAAGCGTAGAATAGTTCAAGTTGCAAAAGACTTAAATATTTCTCATCGAGATATTATTAATTTTCTCAATAATCGTGGTTTAAAGATTAAAAGCCATATGAGTCCTTTAGATGAAGAATCATATCAGCTTATCATTGAAGAGTTTGAGAAGGATCTTCAAACTGTTGAAAGATACAGAAAAGAAAAAACTCGTAAAGAAATTCACTCACGAATGATTGAAGAAAAGATGACTGAAGGTTCATCTTTAGAAATTTTGATGCCAGGGGATGAAACCAATTTAGATCCTACTTTAAACTCCAGCAATGATCCGAGTATTACTTCTGATAAAATTATTCAAACTGAAGATGAAGAAGTTAAAAAAGTCAAACCAATAGAAATAGTGGATCCAATAAAGAAGGATGATCAAACAGAAAAAGTTGACTCAAAAGTAAAAGTAGAGAAGGAATTATCTCAGCCAATTGATAATAAGACTGTTGAAAAGGTTGAGCCATTGGACAATCTTGAGAATGAAGAATTAATTTCTAAAAAGGATGATTCAAATTCAGTTAAGAAAAAACCAGAAAAAAAACCACGGTTTCGAAAAATAGATCTTTCTGAAATTCAATCAAAAATCGAAACTCCTCGCCGTAAA
>Ga0310344_10002961_pt1 | contig 12702 bp, 14 predicted proteins | sample HC15DNA20200_MG_FD_203801 | JGI IMG/M metagenome (GOLD analysis project Ga0310344, IMG submission 203801) | Marine microbial communities from station ALOHA, North Pacific Subtropical Gyre - HC15-DNA-20-200_MG | ecosystem: Environmental > Aquatic > Marine > Oceanic | place: Pacific Ocean: North... | reverse complement strand
ATCCTTTAGTACCTTTTTTTAAAATTTCTTCGTCCGATATTACAAATATTCCTTTATTAAAAAAAATATCATCTAAAAGAAAACCAATTGTCCTTTCTACAGGAGCCTCATCAATTAATGAAATAAAAAACGCATTAAATGTATTAAAACCAAATAAGGTAATTCTTATGCATTGTATATTAAATTATCCAACAAAAAATGAAAATGCAAATTTAAGAATGATCAAAGGACTAAAAAAAAATTTTCCAAAAAATATAATTGGCTATTCTGATCATACAGCTCCTGACATTAATCTTTCTTCACTGCTTACGGCCTATACTTTAGGTGCTGTTGTGTTAGAAAAACATTTTACGTATAATAAATCTTTATCAGGAAATGATCATTATCACTCAATGGATTATAAAAATTTATTTGAGTTTAAAAAAATTTTAGAAAAAGTTTTTACACTTTTGGGAAAAAAAGATGAAAAAACACCAATTTTAAGTGAAAATATTGCAAGAAAAAATGCAAGAAGAAGCATTGTTTTAAAAAAAGAAATTAATATTGGTAAAAAATTTGAGACAAAACATCTCATTTGCAAACGTCCAGGAACAGGAATCAGTCCAATATACTGGGATAGGATTATAGGTAAATTTCCTCGGAAAAAATTGAAAATTGATCATATTTTACAGTGGTCTGATATAAAGAAATAAAAATGGACAAAAACTGGAAATTTGAGATATATTCTCACTAAGGCAAATTTGCACAAATTTAGACATGAAAAGTGGAATTAATGTTGAGAAAAAAATTTTTTAGAGACGGATTTGTAGTAGAAAAAAATGTATTGGATAAAGAAAATCAGAATCTGATTTTAGATGTAATATCTGATAATTTAAAAAAATTTGAAAAATATATTGGATATAAAAATATAAATAGAAAATCTTGGAAAAGTTCAAAATTTACAAATAAATTACTAAAATTTAAAAATAAGTATAAAGAAAATTTTTCTTTTTACTATGACACTATACAAGGAAGCGCTTTACTAAGAAAAATATCATCCGATATGCGTATTTTAGAAAAAGTTTCTAAAATTCTTGATATTCCAATTACCTCTATTGCACACTCAAATGTAATTGTAAGAATGGATGGACCTTCAGAAAATAAATATACATATGGCTGGCACCAAGAAGGAAATTATTATCCCATGAATGGAAAGGGAAATGGCATCTTTGTTTGGATACCTTTAAACAAAATAATTCATGAACTTGGACCCGTCCAAGCATGTAAAAAAAGTCATAATGAGGGATTGCTGAATCCGGTCGTTATTAAAAAGACCGGAAGAGCTGTACAAAGAAAAATTCCAATCGAATATTTAAAAAAATATAAAAATAATATTAAAGAATTAAGCATGAATGCAGGAGATGCATTTTTTATGTCTATGAATACATTTCACAGGTCGGGAAAAAATTTATCAAAAGTTTTCAGATTATCAGTTATTGCCAGATATCACGACACAACAAAAGATGATTTTAGAGCTTATGCTGATTTAGGGAAATATAGATATCACAAAATTACAAATAAGGAATTAAAGATATAAAATTATAAATGAGAAAAATTAAAATATTACTTTCTGATCCAAGACATAACACTAAAGGGCTTCATAATAGCTTTGTCCCAATAAATATTGGATATATTGCAGCATTTTTAAAAAATGAATTAAAAAATATTAATTTAGAAATTGAACTATCAACAGATTCTCAAGAAAGTTTTAATTATATAAAAAATTGGAAACCAGATATTGTGGCTGTTTCGAATTATGTTTGGAATTCTACACTTTCAAACCTAATATGTGATTATGCTAAAAAAATAAATTTTAATACTTTATGTATATTAGGAGGTCCTGAATTCCCTGCAGGTACTGGAGCAAGAAAAATAGAAAATAATCACCAAGATCCTATATATGATAAAAGTTTAAAATATTTAATTGACAGACCAAGCGTTGATTACTTTGCTTACACAGATGGTGAAGTTGCTATTCTAGAAATCGTAAAAGAATATATCCAAAATGATTTTTTAATAAAGAAGATGAAAGAGAAAGATATTCCGATGAAAGGATTTGCATCTGTATCAAAAGATCGATCGAAATTGTTGGTTGGAGAATATATTCCAAGGATAGGATTAGAGGGATCAGTAAAAGCGGAAGGAAGAGATATTATTCCTTCTCCCTATCTAACTGGTTTGTTAGATAAATTTTTGGACGGAACTTTCCAGCCCGCATTTGAAACTGCAAGAGGTTGTCCTTTTTTATGTACTTTTTGTGATCAAGGTTTAGATGAAAGTAAAATCACAACATTTAGCACTAAGAGGCTGGCTGAAGAAATGGAATATGTTGGAAAAAAAATATCAAAAATTAAAAATGCCACTAAATCTATTTCTATATTTGATTCAAACTGGGGTCTTTTCCAAAAAGATGTAGATTTAGCTGATCATATTTTAAAAGTGATGAATAAATATGATTGGCCACAACATATAAGATGCAGCACACCAAAAACAAATTGGGATAATCTTTTAAGAATAAATGATAAATTAAAGAATAGGCTTAAAGCTGATTTGTCAATGCAGTCTTTAAATTTAGACACTTTAAAAACAGTTAAAAGAACTAATTGGACAGCAATGCAATATATAGATTTTATGAAAGAACTTCATAAAAGAGGCAAACCTATAACTTCTGAAATGATTATACCTCTTCCTGGCGAAACAGAAGAAAGTTTTTTTAGTGGCATTAAATTTTTAATGGACCACAATGTGAAAGCATCAACTTTTACTCTAATGATGCTTTGCGGCGCAGAGCTTGGAAGAGAACAAGCTATAAAAAAATATGGTATGATATCTAAGTTTCGAATACTTCCTAAACAGTTCGGTGAATATTTTGGAAAAAAAATATTTGAAATTGAACAAATTTGTGTTGGAACAAATACGATGAATTTAAATAGCTATCTAAAATGCAGAAACTATAACTTTATACTGCAACTTTTAGGCCATCCAATTTTTAGACCTGTTTATAAATTAGTAAGAAAAATGGGAGTGAGCTGGTACGATTTTTCTAGATTAGTTGCTGATACTATTCAAGATGAAAATTTTAAAGGTAAGTTAAAAGAATTATTTAATGAATTTTGCAAAGAATCTCATGATGAGCTTTTTGATTCAAAAGAAGACGCTATAAATTTTTATTCTAAAAAAGAAAATTACAGATTGCTAATGAATGGTGATATTGGCGAAAACTTATTAGCGAAATATACAAGCAAAGCAGTTTTGATTTATGATGATATAATTACATCAATTTTTTCTATAATGAAAAGTAAATTAAGCTTAAACTACAACAAGGAATTAAATTCAATAATAAATTCATCTGAAACATGGTTAAAAAATTTGTATTTGATAAATGAAATATTTGGAGAAGATGATAAAGTTAATAAAAGTAATAAACTTCAAATTACTATGGACTTCGATTTTCCAAGCTGGTTGTCAAAAAGCCATTTACCATTTGATCAATTTGCAAAATATACTAAATACGAAATGAACTATGATATTAAAAAAATCAGTCTTTTACGTGATGAGGTTAGATTCTCCCCAGACGAGTCAGATAACGAAAGAGTCCATGATAGATTATGGAAATCTTTAAGCAATGGATCTCAAGTGCTAGAAAGATCTTTTTTTAAAATAAGTCCTGAAGCAGAAAAGGCAGTATGAAAAAATTAAACATATTTTTAGCTGATCTAGAGCATAATCAATACGATACTCCACAAAATTACATGCCTTATGCTATTGGTTTAATAGCTAGTTATGCAAAAAAAATCTTTGGTGATAAAATTAATGTTAGATTGTTTAAATATCCAGAAAAACTTCATGAAGCTTTAAATAATGAAAAATGTGATATACTTGGTTGCAGTACATATATTTGGAATACAAATATATCTCATTGGGCCTGCAGATTGGCCAAAAAAAATAATCCTAATACACTCACAGTTCTTGGTGGACCTGATTTTGCAAAAAAAGATCCCCTAAAGATAAAATATTTTAAGGAACATGATTACGTTGACATTAGAGTAGCTTTTGAAGGAGAGATAGCATTTGAAAATATTATTAGATTAGCATTAGAACATGGAGTTGATAAAAAAAGTAAAATACTCAGTGATAAAATTAAAGGATGTGTTTATCTAAATAAAAAAACTAATGAATTGGTTGACACAAAGCAAGAGAGAATTCATTCATTAAATATTATACCTTCGCCTTACACAACGGGTTTATTGGATGAATTTTTTGATGGTCATTTAAATCCAACAATCCAAACATCTAGGGGATGTCCATTTAAATGTAATTTTTGTCATGAATCTGACGATTATTTTTTAAAAATAAAAGGATTGGAAATCCAATATGTATTGGATGATTTAGAATATATTGCAAAAAAAATGAATGAAACCAAAAATGTTTCGTGGCTTATGATCGCAGACTCTAATTTTGGAATGCTTCCAAGAGATAAACATATAGCGGAAAAGATTTTAGAAGTTCAAAAAAAATATAATTGGCCCCAAGACATAGTAGTTACAATTGGTAAAAATGAAAGAATTATTGACACAACATATATGTTAAAGGATATGTTTGAATTTACAATGTCAGTCCAATCAATGAATCAGGAATCTTTAGATGCAACTGGAAGAACAAATATTTCAAAAGCAGCTTTTAAAAGAATGGCTGACACATTGAGAAAGGGTGGACGCAGCACATATGCTGAAACAATAGTTCCTTTACCTAAAGAGACATTATCAACCTTCTTTAGAGGAATGAAAGAATTAATGGATATGAAGGTTCAAAGAATAGTTTGTAATACATTAATGTTTCTTAGGGGAACTGCTTATGAAGATCAAAATTATATTGATCAGTATTCATATAAATCAAAATTTAGACTTTTGCCAACACAGTTTGGAATATACGGTGGAGAAAAAATTTTTGAAGTAGAAGAAGTGGGAATTTCTACTAATACAATGAATTTTGAAGAATATCTAGAAACAAGAAAATTTATATTTATCATAGAGATGCTTTTTAATAGTAAAATTTTTCGTGAATTGGAATATTTGTTGGAAGATTACAAATTAAATTATTACGATTATGTTTTTTATGTTTACAAACAAATTAAAAATGCACCAGAGCAAGTGAAATCAGTTATGGAATCTTTAGAGAAGCAATCAATCAGCGAGCTAAAAGATACTGAGGAAGGGCTTATTGAGTATTACAGCAAGGAGGACAATTTTAAGAAAATCGTTGATGGTGAGGAGGGAAACAATTTAAAATTTTTACATAAAGCTTTACTTCTGGGTAAATACAAGGATATTTGGTTGGATTTTGTTTTTGATTCTTTAAAAAAATTCTTAGTTTCAAAAAATGTCGAGATTGATGAGGCTTTTCATGACATTGTAACATTTACAAAATGTAAATTTGATGGAGTTCTTGATTCATCGAAAACTTACGTACCAATAAATAGTTTTTTTAATTGTGATGTTATAAATTGGTTAGCACAAGAAAACAGAACCAAACCATTAAAAGAATTTGCTAAGAAAAATAAAATAGAAATTAAATTTATATTTAATGAACACCAAGTCGCAAAAAGAGATTATTTATTTAAAAATTTTAAAGAAAGTTCAAAATTTGATATGGCAAATTTTGTTTTGCGCGTCAAACCTCAGCATAAGTTATTTCGTAATTTTGAATACGCCGATTCAAGGTGATAACTATAGTTTTTAATTACTATTACAAACTCTTACAATTAATGGTAGATTAAATTATGGAACCAGAACCTTTAACAACTTTTGAAACTATTGCATTAAGTTTTGTTTTTTTCTCTGTGATGTTTCTTCCAGGTATTATCGCATACCGTATTAATCATCGTAGAAAACTTCTTATCGCTATTACATCTGTTTTATTAGGTTGGACAGTAATTATCGGTATGGCTATGCTTATTTATGTAATTACACAAAGTAGCCTATTTAGAAAAGCAAAATATTCAAAATCTGGTCAAGCGTTTGAAAATTTTTATTACAAACATAAAATAATTATAATATCTGTTATAACTATCTTCGTCATTTCGATGTTCTTATTTGAACTGATTTTTATTCGCTAGCTGCAAGAAGTGGATCAGCCTTTTTTAACATTTTTCTAAATATTGAATACTAATCTAATATAACTTCTGAAATAATAGCTATCTTTTTAGTTTTTCTTTTTTTTTTCTTCTTTTTTCTTCTTTTTTTTACAAGATAAGATAAATCAAGTTTTGAAAGATTTATATCTTTATATTTTGTTTTAGATAAATTGATTTTACTAAAATCTAACGTAGAAAAGTCCCGTACTTTAATTTTTTTTTTCAAAATAATTTAGATAATATTTATTAAAATTAAAAGAATACAAATAGTATGACAGCATTTGGAACAATACCAAGCATTAGACCCCAGAAGAATTCAGATAAAATTAAATGTGCTTTAGCTCTTTTAAGATAATCTCTTTGAGGAGTGAGCATTTTAAAAACAGGTTCACCTAACATGGCGCCAAATGATAAAACTATAGCTAATATCATTCCTATAAATGGCAGTTTAAAAAAATATAATAATAGGAATCCCAAACTACTCACAGTACTTTCTGGGTTATTTGAACCAAACCACGCAATCGGGGTTATCATAACATTAATCACAAGACTAATACCAATTAAGATTTTAGTCATCATCTTCAAATTAGCGAGTGGTTTTTCTTTCATATCAATTACTATAACAAAATTTGCAGGTATTAACAGTATTTTGTTTGTATGAGAATGTTATAATAGAATTAATTTGATGTAGGTTAAAAAATGGAAAAAAAATATACATTAGGTCAACGAATTAACGGAGTTATAAATCTCTTAGCATATTTTTTTATTATTGTATTATTTATTTCGTTTGTTTTTTTGGCAGAAATCCCTGAAGGTGGTTCATGGATAGATACAAAGGGAGGCCCTGTTATTATTTTAATTTTTCTTATTTTTATTATAAAATTTATTTTGAACAAAATAGTAAATAAATTTTTAAAATAGATAAGAGCAAATTTTAACATTCTACTTCCACAAAGCTACACTTAGTTCAACATTGATGTTCTGTATGCAATTTGTTCTGAACTTTTTTAAGAGTCTATTTTTAGAAAACTAAATAAACACTTGTTTTAGTGGTGCCCCCACACGGACTCGAACCGCGAACCTACTGATTACAAATCAGTTGCTCTACCAATTGAGCTATAGGGGCTGGCCTTCGGTTTATCATGAAATACGATTTAATCCAATGATTTTTTATAGGTAGGATTTTATTAACTAATTATTATTTTTTTTAAGTCTGTCTATATGATGTAAAACTATAGATACTGAGTTTGATATATTAAGACTTTCAATTTTTTTATTAATTTTAATTCTTAATAAAAAATCAGAATTTTTTTTTGTTTGATGTTTTAAACCGTATCCTTCGGATCCAAATAGAACTACAGAGTTTCCTTTCCAATCATGATCCGCAAAATCATCTTTACCATTTATGTCAAAACCACAAACCCAAAAATTTTTACTTTTTAAATATTTTAATGTTGTACTAATATTTGATACTTCAAAGATATTAACATGCTCAGTGCAACCGCTGGCACTTTTATATAATAATTTACTTTCACTTGGAAAAGATCTTTCTTTAACAATTATTCCATTAACGTTAAATGAAGCGGCGCTTCTTATTATTGACCCTATATTTCGAGGATCTGATACCTCTTCTAAAGCAACAAAAGTTATATTATTTTGTGAATTATTTGCTACATATTCTTTAATATTAATTTCTTCTAAATGTTCTACTTCTGCTATTAAACCTTGATGAGATATCTGATCTTTAGAACATAATCTGTCTAATTCTTTTTTAGTTTTAAAAAAAAGTTGTATATTTTTGAGCAAGTCAGAATTTTCATTTTCTTTATTTATATTTTTTCTAGAATCTTCTGTTAAAAAAACCCTCAGAACTTTACGTTTAGGGTTTTTTAATGCCTCTGTAACTGCATGCTTACCCGCTATTAAAAAAGTAGTTTTTTTCATGTTTTTCTAGTGTTTTAAGTCGATTAATAGCATATTAATTGCTAAAATCATTTATTGCATTTGTTTATTAGAATGCTTATAAAACCTTGTTGAATAAAGCTTTATTGTATCGGTAACCTCCAAAAGATCGGAGGGGTACCAAAGCGGTCAAATGGGGCGGGCTGTAAACCCGTTGACTTCGGTCTTCGAAGGTTCGAATCCTTCCCCCTCCACCAAGTTCAATGAAGTTTTAACTATAGTTTGGTGTGATGTGTTTGGATATGCGGGTGTCGTATAATGGTAATACCTCAGATTTCCAATCTGATGCTAGGAGTTCGATTCTCCTCATCCGCTCCAAAAGATGAATATGAAAGGAAATTATTGAGGTAAAAAAAATGGCTGAGAAAAAGAAATTTGAAAGAAAAAAACCACATGCAAACGTTGGCACGATAGGCCACGTTGATCATGGAAAAACAACTTTAACAGCAGCTATAACAAAAGTTTTAGCTGAAAAAGGTGGTGCTGAATTTATAGCGTACGATCAAATAGATAAGGCTCCTGAAGAAAAAGAAAGAGGAATTACAATAGCTACAGCTCACGTTGAGTACGAAACTGACAAACGACATTATGCTCACGTTGATTGTCCAGGTCATGCTGATTATGTAAAAAATATGATTACTGGAGCTGCTCAAATGGATGGAGCTATATTAGTTGTTAACGCAGCAGACGGCCCAATGCCACAAACAAGGGAACATATTCTTTTAGCAAGACAAGTTGGTGTCCCTGCGATAGTTGTTTATTTAAATAAAGTTGACCAAGTAAAAGATAAAGAACTTTTAGATTTAGTTGTTGAAGAAATTAGAGAATTATTAACTTCATATAAATTTCCTGGAGATAAAATTCCAATAGTTAAAGGATCTGCTTTAGCTGCGGTAGAAGGAAAAGATGAAGCAATCGGTAAAAATTCGATTCTTGAACTTATGAAAGCTATTGACGAACATATACCTCAACCTGCTAGACCAAAGGATAAACCTTTCTTGATGCCTGTAGAAGATGTTTTTTCTATATCTGGAAGAGGAACAGTTGCGACTGGCCGTGTAGAACAAGGTGTAGTTAAAACCGGTGAAGAACTCGAGATAGTTGGAATTAAAGAAACTAAAAAAACTGTTATTACTGGCGTGGAGATGTTTAGAAAAATTCTCGACACTGGTGAAGCCGGTGATAATATTGGAGCATTACTAAGAGGTGTTGAAAGAGAAGATATTGAAAGAGGTCAAGTTTTAGCTAAGCCCGGTTCAGTTACTCCTCATACTGAATTTGAAGCTCAAGCATATGTTTTAAAAAAAGAAGAAGGTGGAAGACACACTCCTTTTTTCACAAAATATAGACCACAATTTTATTTTAGAACCACAGATGTTACTGGCGAAGTTACTCTTCCATCAGGAACAGAAATGGTAATGCCTGGTGATGATGCAAAATTTAATGTTAAGCTAATCACTCCAATTGCCATGAATGAAAAACTTAATTTTGCAATTAGAGAAGGTGGAAAAACAGTTGGAGCTGGAGTAGTAACAAAAATTATAAAATAAGCTACTAGGAGTGTAGCTCAATTGGTAGAGCGCCGGTCTCCAAAACCGGAGGTTGGGGGTTCGATTCCCTCCGCTCCTGCCAAAAAGGGCAAAAAAAATGATTAATCCATTAAAGTTTATACAAGGAGTAAAACAGGAAGCTTTTAAGGTTTCTTGGGCAACAAAAAAAGAAGTAGCTCTAGGGTCTTTTATGGTTTTTATTTTAGCAACAATTGCAGCAATATTTTTTTTATTATTGGATCAAATATATAAGTTTTTTTTGGATATAATTTTAACTATAAATTTTTAATATGCAAAATTGGTATATAGTTCAAACTTTTTCAGGTTTCGAACAGAAAGTCGCAGAAACGCTAAAAGACGCAGTAAAATCGAAAGAATTAGATGAAAAAATAAGTGAAGTTATTGTTCCAATGCATGAAGTTACTGAGGTAAAAAGAGGAAAAAGAATACAGAGAAAAAAAAAATACTTTCCTAGCTATGTATTGGTAAAAATGGAAATGACTAAAGAGCTTTACCATATGATAAAAAATATACAGAAAGTTACTGGATTTTTAGGAACAACAGGAAAACCAGTCCCTGTTAATGATAAAGAAATTACACAAATTTTAGGAAATATTAAGGAAGGAGCGCTAGTACCAGAACCAAGTGTAAGTTTTGATGTGGGCGAACAAGTAAAAGTTTGTGAAGGTCCATTTGCTTCCTTTACAGGATTGGTTGAAGAAGTTGATGAAGAAAAATCTAGACTCAAAGTATCCGTATCAATTTTTGGAAGACCGACTCCAATTGAATTAGAATATAATCAGGTAGAGAAATCATAATTATGGCGAAAGAAATTACTGGATATATAAAATTACAAATAAAGGGCGGTCAAGCAAATCCAGCTCCTCCAGTTGGACCTGCTTTAGGACAAAGAGGAATTAATATAATGGAATTTTGTAAAGCATTTAATGAAAAAACAAAAAGTTTTATGGGAAAGCCTGTTCCTGTAGTAATTACTGTTTATAAAGATAAAAAATTTGATTTTGTAATAAAGTCACCTCCAGCTTCACATTTTATTAAAGAAGCAGCAAAATTAAAAGGTGGATCAAAAGAACCAGGTAGAGTAATAGTTGGATCAATTACTAAAAAGCAAGCTGAAAATATTGCAAAGGAAAAGATGAAAGATTTAAATGCTCATGATTTAGATGAAGCGATTAAAATTATATGTGGATCTGCTAGATCAATGGGTATTGAGGTGAAAGAATAATGAAAATTAAAGCATCAAAAAGATATAAAAAATTAATTGAAAATAAAAAAGATCAAAAACTTATATCTATAGATGAAGCGATTAAAAAAATAAAAAGCAATTGTACTGCTAAATTTGACGAATCCATCGATGTTTCTATGAAAATTAATTTAAAACAGAAAAAAGAAGAGGTCAACTTAAGAACTTTAGTGAATCTGCCACATGGAAATGGAAAAAAAATAAGAATAGCTGTTCTATGCGAAGAAAATAAGAGTAAAGAGGCATTAGATGCTGGAGCTAAAATAGCGGGATCTGAAAATTTAATAAATGATATAACAGCAGGAAAAATAAATTTTGATAAACTTATAGCAACACCTGCTATGATGACGAAAATGGGAAAATTGGGTAAAATTTTGGGACCAAAAGGTTTGATGCCAAATCCAAAATTAGGGACTGTTACTCCTGATGTAAAAAAAGCTGTCAAAGCTTTAAATGAAGGTCAAATTGAAATTAAAAATGATGCAGATGGAAATGTTGCAGCTTCTATTGGTAAAAAAAGTTTTCCTGATAAAAAGATACTGGAAAACTTTAAAACATTTATACAAACAGTAGAAAAAGAAAAGCCAGCTGGAGTGAAAGGTGAATTTATTTTATCATCTTTTTTAACTTCAACCATGGGGGTTTCATATAAGCTTAAACTTCGAGGTTAGTGTTATGATGCATAAAGATAAGAAAAAAATATATATTGAAGAAATGAAAAATTTCTTTCAAAAAACGAGTTCAGTATTAGTTACACACTACCAGGGTCTAAGTGTAAAACAAATTGATGAACTTAGAGCTGAAATGAGAAAACACGGCATACTTTTTAAGATTACAAAAAACAGAATAACAAAACTTGCTCTTGAGGGAAGCAAATATAAAAAATTAGAAAATTTATTTTCCGGACCCACAGCTGTTGCTTTTTCAGAAGATGCCATCACTTCAGCAAAAATATTAACAAAATTTGCAAAAAAAAATTCCAACTTAAAAATAATAGGTGGCATTATGGAAGAAGAGCCACTTTCAGTAGAAGATGTGGAAAAAATAGCCACACTACCTACATTAGACGAAGCAAGAGCCAAAATTGTAGGTATTTTAAGCAGTCCAGCACAAAAAATAATAAGTATTTTACTTGCGCCTGGCTCAAAAATTGCTATTTTGGCGCACGCAAAGAGTAAAAAAACATAAAAAAATAGAGAGTTTCAATGGCAGATTTAAATAAAATTATAGATGAATTATCAAAACTAACTGTAGTAGAAGCGGCAGAACTATCAAAACAATTAGAGGAAAAATGGGGAGTTACTGCAGCCGCTCCAGTAGCAGCAGCACCAGCAGCAGGAGCAGGTGCAGCGGCCGAAGAAAAATCTGATTTTACAATTTTTCTAGCATCGGCAGGAGATAAAAAAATTAACGTAATAAAAGAAGTAAGAGCTTTAACTGGCTTAGGATTAAAAGAAGCAAAAGATTTAGTTGAGGGAGCACCAAAAGAAGTTAAAAAAGGGGTTCCTAAAAAAGAGGCTGAAGAGGCAAAGAAAAAATTAGAAGCAGCTGGGGCCAAAGTAGAGTTAAAGTAGTATTTTATTAAAATTAAAATTTGACTTACATCCATGGATGTAAGTGTTTGCATGAAATTATCTTTTACTGAAAAAAAAAGTATAAGAAAAAATTTTGGAAAGCTAAAAGAAAGTTTATCTATTCCAAATTTAATAGAAGTACAAAAAAAATCATATAAACAATTCTTAGAATCAAAACCT
>Ga0310344_10002960_pt1 | contig 12703 bp, 10 predicted proteins | sample HC15DNA20200_MG_FD_203801 | JGI IMG/M metagenome (GOLD analysis project Ga0310344, IMG submission 203801) | Marine microbial communities from station ALOHA, North Pacific Subtropical Gyre - HC15-DNA-20-200_MG | ecosystem: Environmental > Aquatic > Marine > Oceanic | place: Pacific Ocean: North... | reverse complement strand
ACAAACCGACCAACGCAGGTCACTCGCTGGTCGGCTGAAATTATATAAGATCAATTTATGCATAAAGTTACGCGTGCAATGCTTGAGGCTGGCTTCAGCCCTGATAATTTGTGGCTGAACCCTGTTACCTATCCCAAATGGAAGCTGGCACTTCTGAGAGGTCTCGGCAGAAAGATCCCGGACCTGAAGGTTCATAATCCGTCCTTTGACCAAGTAGAGATTCAATTAGTGTCTTGGTGCAATCGTGAGTGTTCCTTTTGCCCCTCAGGGACTTTCAGCGTTCCGAAACTAATGATGAAATGGGATGTGGTTGAACGGATCGTGTCACAGTTAGAGCGGATTCGGTTTTCTGGCACGATTGGTCTACATTTAATGTCCGAACCGCTCTTACACACTGATTTCTCAACGATAGTGGCAGAGTTTCGCAAGCGGCTTCCAAGGGTGTACATACGCGCGGAAACAAATGGCGATGTCCTTGATAAATCGAATATGGCGCCTATTCAGGATTACTTTGGAGCTGGCTTAAACGAGTTACTCATTAATTGCTACGACTCTGTTGAGCAACGAGAGCGGAGAAACGCTTTATTGCTTCAACGGGCTTGTGCAAACTCCTCATTGTGGTACTGGAATGATCGACAGAGACTTCCGTTGACTCGGCGACACAAGTGGCAAGTTATTCGGCTTCGGGATCACTTCGACGAAGGCGGCTATTCGCTTCGAAATTGGGCCGGCCACGTAGAGTTACAGAACGATGTTTGTGAGGAGTCTGATTTCCCGTTGCCGATAAGTTGCTTTCGACCATTTGAACGTTTTCACGTTAATTACCGCGGACAGATTTTACTTTGTAATAACGATTGGAAGTTTGAGACGGTGGTTGGCGATCTTATGGAGCAGGAACTTCAAGAGGTATGGAATGCTCCACTTTTCACGGATCATTATCGACCACGATTGCTTGAATGTAACCGTGATATGACATTGTGTCGAACTTGCGACACGGGTGTTCCTTTTGGATACAAGCAACCACAACTTACGCCAGCCAAGACCAGAGTTACTTCGCGTTGGGGCCGTATAGAGAGGTGGTTGAAAGGTGGAACTGGCGGTCAAGCCGGTGAGGCTGGTTCAGGAAATATCTAATGTTGCGTGTTGCGATATTGGGCGCATCGGGTATCGCGTCTAGCCACATAGCCAGTTGCCGCCGTGTCCCCGGCGTAGAAGTATGTGCGATTTATAGTCGTTCTCTTGAGAGAGCCGAACGAGTTGCCCGGGTTAATGAGGTGTCGACAGCGACCGATGAATTAGACGGGCTTCTTTCTCAAGATGATATCCAGGCTGTAATTATTGCTACGGAACCATCTCGCCATATTGACTTGGCGCTCCGAGTGATGCGATACCGGAAACATCTCTTAATTGAAAAGCCGATCGACACTGATTATTCGAAAGCTGTCGGATTTGCTCGTTCCGTAAGTGATTATGATGGAACGGTTAGTGTCGTCTCGCAATATCGTTTTAATTCTGAACTTCAGGAAATGAAACATTGTCTTGCCGGGATGGAAGGGCAATCTTTGCTTGTCAATCTTCAGGTGTTTAAGAGCCGAAATCCTGACTACTACGAATTTGGAAACGGATGGAGACAGAACGAAAGTGATTATTTTGTTAATCAGGCATATCACTGGCTGGATGTTCTGAATTGGTATTTTGGTGATCCAGTTGAGGTACATGCATTGTCACTAGACGGACGGTCCGATGTTAAATGCGTGGATCGTTCGGTTGCGATTTTACGTTATGCCAATGGCTCTCTCGCAACAATCGCTGGCGGAAGTTTCAGTGGTGTTCGAGCTCCGGTGAATTTTGTGATTTTCGGGAAAGGCCAAGTAATAGATTACGGAAAGCCTACGCGACCTTCATTTGTAAATTCAGTCTTGGGCAGGTTGGTTCCTGCTAGGTGGTACCAGTCGTCAAAACAACAACGACCTTCTGCATTGGATTTGCAGATACAGGATTTTGTGACTGCCATTAATTCTAAATGCCAGCCTTCTACAACCGTTGATCAAGCTATTTCGGCGCTTAGACTTTCACTATCGATCAGTGGGCGGATGAAATATTCAGATGCTTTGTGACCGGTGGCAATAGCCAACGCGTCAGCTAGCAAAATCAGCAACGGATTGGATGATTCGGTCTAGCGAATCATCGGTAAGTGCCGGGTGGAGAGGTAGAGATACGATTTCTCGACAAATCTGTTCCGCAATGGGACAAATTACCACCGTGTTACTTTTGAAAGCAGGGTGGTCCGGAAGAGGTCTTGGATAGTGCACGACTGTATCGATCCCGCAAGTATCGAGATGTTCCCGCAATGAGTCGCGTCTGGTCGCTCTGATTGGGAAAAGGTGGTACACATGACCAGCGTCGGTCGTGGGTGGGATTGCAATGGTTTGACCGCAGAGTTGTTCGCGATAGCGAGCCGCCAGCCTTCGGCGCTTTGTAGTCCAACTGGACAAGAACGGCAGTTTCGCCCGTAAGACCGCGGCTTGAAGTTCGTCAAGTCGTGAATTTATTCCGGCATGCTCATGGTGCGACGTTCTCGACATACCTCCATTTCGAAGAGACCGAGCTCGTTGTGCAAGATCTGCATCGTTCGTGCAGATTGCACCCCCATCACCGAGGGCGCCTAGGTTTTTGGTTGGATAAAAACTAAACGCGCATCCATGCCCAAACGTGCCAACCGCACGGCCTTGATGAGTCGCGAGGTGTGCCTGACAGCAGTCTTCAATCAGCGCCAGATTATGCCGCGCGGCCAACTGAGACAGTGCGGTGAGGTCTGCCGCTTGCCCATAGAGGTGCACCGGTATGATCGCGGCAGTTCGTGGAGTTATGGCCGACCGAACAGCGGCAGGGTCGAGCGTGAGACGGTGTTCGTCAATATCGACAAAGACAGGCGTCGCTCCGCTTCGGATAATTGCGATTGCTGTAAATCCTGCTGACAGTGCAGTTGTAATCACTTCATCGCCAGCGCCAATACCAAGTCCTTCCAAAAGCAGACACAAGGCGTCCGTGCCGTTTCCAACACCGACGGCATGCTTGAGAGTGCTGGCTTCAGCGAATTCTTGCTCGAATGCTTGTACCTCCGGTCCCAAGATAAATTGCCCACTATCAATCACCCGTTTGATCGCGCTGTTGACTGCAGCGGCATCTTCTTGAGGTCGTACATCGAGAAACGGGATATGTTCGCGCGTCATGGTCTGTTGGATCAATTATGTATCCAAGTACTGGTCGAGATGACGACGATAGTAGGCGACCGTGTTCTGAAGTCCTTGTTCCAGAGGTACTCGGGGTGTCCAGCCGACAGTGGATTTAAATTTTGTTGAGTCGGTACTAAAGCTACCGATATCGATAGATTTTTTTTCGGCGGGCCACGGGACATGCGTAACACGTCCCTGACCAGCTATCTTTATTAAGAGCGTGGCTAGGTCGTTGAGTCGTGTTGGTTCCGATCCTCCCACGTTATAAATGTTTCCGTTACATTGGTCAGAGGCGCCAGCCAGTAAAAAGGCTTCTGCGGCGTCATCGACATAGACTAAGTCTCTGATCTGGGCACCGTCGCCAAAGATTTCGATTTCTCGGTTTTCCACCGCGAGACGAATAAACCACCCGATGAATCCTTGGCGGTTATGTTTGATTAATTGTCGAGGACCGTAGATATTACTCAAGCGGAGTGAGCATGCGCGAATGTCAAACACGTCGTTATATAGCAGGTGGTAGTACTCCCCCGCGACTTTATTGATCCCATTCACGTCCACCGGTCGCACCAAATGATTCTCGGTAACGGGCATCTGGTTGACGTGGCCATAGACTTGACGAGTTCCAGCAAAGACGACTTTGACGCCGGTGTTGTGTTTACGACAGGCCTCAAGGAGGGATAATTGACTGCGACAGTTAATTTCCAGATCAGTATAGGGATCACGCATGCTGTCAAGATGGCTGACCTGGCCGGCTAGGTTGAAAATGATGTCTCGATCTTGCACGAGATAGTGCATAGCGTTTTCATCTCGTACATCAGAAATATTGATCTTGATTTGGTGTTTGATGTCGTGGAGATTGAACAGATTTCCACCATAATCGGGAATGAGTGAATCGATAACCGAGACATCTGCTCCGAGTGCAACGAGGCGATGTGCGAGATTGCTTCCAATAAATCCCGCACCACCGGTAATTAAGACGCGGCGATCGTGATAAAAGTTGTCGTATTGTGCGCTCACTATTGTTCTCAGGTAACGTTATTTTTGTTTAACACTAGCTTTATTCGGGTGTTGCCACACTAACTGATACCACAGCAAGGACAGATCTATAAGCGTTCTGGCAATTCGTGGAAAGTTAAAGAACTGAGATTTTCCGGCCGCGCGATGATAGTGATGGACAGGCACTTCGGCGCATCGAAAACCTGCCGCATGAATTTTCCGAGTCATTTCAACGCAAATCACCCCGCTATTCTTTTCGAGCGTGATTTGCTCAAACACGGTTCGTCTGATGAGTCTGAAGTCGCAATCAACGTCCCGGAGAGGCAGGCTAAACAACATCTTAACGGTGTGATGGTAGATCCGACCGATAACGATACGGTGGAACGGATCTGAGCGACTGATCTTGTAGCCATTTACGAGATCAGTCTCAGGTGTCATCTCATTCCATAGTAACTGCATTTCTCGCGGGTCGTACTGGGCGTCGCCATCCGTGTAGAACACCAACGATTTTGATGCTTCGTTGAAGCCAGTGCGCAAGGCCGCACCGTAGCCACGGTTGGTAGGGTGATGTACGACACGGAGCTCTGGATAGCGATGACTAAGCTCTTCCAGAACACCACGGGTGGCGTCATTGCTGCCATCGTTGACAACAAGGATTTCGTAGTCGTTTGTTAATGCTTTCGCAGTGGTGATGGCCGTAATGACCATACTCGCGATCGTGGCACCATCGTTATAGGCCGGAAAGAAGACACTCAGACTCGGTGCAGAATGTGCAGGCGTATTCGACGTGTTCATGACTGTGGTTTAGTGGCCAAGCAGAGTAGCGACGTTCCGAATGGAAGGTTTGTCCAATGCACCATGAAGGCCTCAAGCATTAGTATTTTCGTCAGCAGTACATTAATCGGATTGTATGGCTGGATAAAATCACTTTTCGCGTGTTCCGGTGATTTAAACCCTCTGAGTCGTTGAAAAAGTCTTACAGCCAACATTGGCAGAAAGAGTGTCGCGTTCGTGTAGGTCATTCGTTGAATGTGAAATCCTGCATGTTCCAAAGAATGTCGAAGAGTCCGACTTGAATAACGCCTTAATTCATGCGCGAATACAGAATGGTCGCCACGAAGAAGAGGCACAGCCGGGACATGGACAATGGCCGAACCGGTCGGTCGAAGTAGGCGGAACATTTCACGAAGGGTTAGCTGTTCTGTTTCATCATCAAGGCAGTACAAAACGTCAAATGAGGTGACGAGATCAAAAGTACCATCACGAAACGGAAGATGCGCGGTTGTTGCTTGTGTTAAATGTCCGTTGTTTGCACGTTTAGCATGAAGCAGACCACTTAAGGTAAGGTCGAGTCCATACACCTCACCGAATTGTTTGAGTAAGTTTAGGTTCAAACCAGTGCCACACCCGCAGTCAAGAATACGCAGCGGCTTGTTTTGGCTGGCTTGAATAAGAAATGGCCGCAAGAAACGGCGAAAACCACGGAACCAAAAGTGGTGTTGCTCTACCTGTTGGGTGGCTTCAATCAGAGTGTCCACGGCAGTTTATTGTATTGATTGCCAGAGTAACGTGGCGCAGTGTTTTTTTGAATGAGATAATCGGCCCGGACAAAATATATTATTAATATCGTGTCCAGGGACTAGAAGGTTAGTCCGTCTTCAATAAGAGTGAAGTTTGATCTTGAAGATGACAGGACAATCCATTTTACATCTTGCTACTGTCTAAAGCATGAATGGCTAAGTGTGTTTGATACTAAAACCCGTATCTATGGCGCGAAGAAGTATAAAGATATTCAAGAAAGGATTCGATGAGGTTTAGATTTCTTGAGTACCTGCGTTGTCCGAGTTGTCTTGGCAGACTCGAGTTGTCTCAAGCGCAAACGGAGAGACGCCCCCAAAGGGCGATGTGTTCATTGCCCCCATGTGAGGGTATCTGCCCATTTCCTGAACAAACTAGTTCTGAGCGGAATTGCGACGACTGTTCAAGATTTGAGGTCGTTGATGGGAAATTATCTTGCGTGAATTGTGATGGTGTTTACCTCATCGAAGACGGTGTGCCTGGATTAAAACAGCAAAGAGTAGAAGCGGATGGGGTCGAGGTTGATCGAACAGCGAGCAGCTTTGGTTTTCTCTGGAAACAAACTCGGATTTCGGATGTTCCACCAACACAGAGGTATCACTTTTCAAAAATGCAGGAGAAGCTCTCTCCTCTCCCGCTTCGAGGACTTGTACTTGATGCTGGGTGCGGAGAAGGAATAGACCTTGCCGATCTCGGTCGTCGAACAGATGTGGAGATTGTTGGAGTGGATGTTAGCGATGGTGGCTGCCTTGCGAGTGCGAATCGAACATTAGATTTTCCGAATGTGCATGTTGTTAAAGCCGATTTGTCATGTCTGCCTTTCGATAAGTCGATCTTTGATTCAACTTATTCGTATGGTGTGCTACATCACGTGCCAGTGCCATCGCAGGCTGTTTCGGAAATTGCTCGAGTTGTCCGGCTCAATGCTGAAGTCGCTGTCTATGTATATGAGGATTTTGGTGAGCGTTCAGCGGGACTGCGCTTGTCGCTGAGTTGTGTCAATTGGTTTCGACGGTTTACGACGCGACTTCCTCCGAAAGCTCTATTCAGACTCTGTCAAATCATGTCACCGGTCGTATACCTCATGTGCACGGTGCCATTTTTGATTCTCAAACACATTAGACCGCTTCAAAAGGTAGCTTATGCGATGCCTTTTCGCCATGGGCTCGGTCCATTTTCTTTGATTGGTGATCTCTACGATCGCTTTTCGGCGCCGGTTGAATATCGTTACAATCGAGAAACCTCGGCAAAACTTTTAACCGAGGCTGGTCTGGAAGTGAGCAAAGTAGTTTATGAACGCGGTTGGATGGTGCTTGGTCAGAAGTTAACTACCAACAGCGGTTCTGGTAGTCCATAGAGTGTATACGACGGGAACAGGTCCTCACGTTACGAGTTCTGAGTTGTCCAGAATGGTTTATTTGGCGAATTGTTTTTCTGATTAGAAACATTCCTGATTGCGGTTACGTAAGAATCAGGGAGGGTAATCAAGAGTGCTTGGAATTACTAGTAAGGTGTCTTATTGCTGGGTGTTGGGGATTGTTGCGTTTGTTGTCAGAGTAGTGGCAGGGATTGTAGCCGGTGGGTTCGACCAACCAGAACCCTTCGAGTACGAATACGCTGCGAGAGAATTAATTGAAGGCCGGGTTTCAACCTACCCACACCACGGTATTACGTACTACTCGTACTTGCCTCCACTGTACGTTTGGATTTGCGCAGGAATTTATCTGTTAACCGGTGGGTTAACGGGCGCGGTGTTGTTGGTGCAAATGCTTATTGCTGCCGTGCACACGGTTCTGATTGTCAAGCTGTCAAGCCGGTTAATGGGATGGGTTGCTGGCGTTGCCAGTGGGATATTGTTTGCGTTCCATCCGGGTCTTATCGTTTATAGCAGCCTAAAACTACATCCATTGGTGTTTGATTCATTCTTTTTTACCTTGTTATTGTGGCAGTTTCTTCGCTTACGTGAAGATGGTTCGTTAAAGCGTTTTATTGGAACTGGACTCGTGGGGGGGCTTGGAATCCTGTCGCGTTCGACTACTGCGATTCTCCTGCCCCTTGGTTGCCTCTGGCTACTCGTCACGTCTGTACTTAGACGACAAGAATGGGTGCCCTTAGTGGGGCGATGTGTGCTGGTCGGCGTATGCGCGACGATTGTTCTAGCGCCGTGGACAATCCGGAATGCACGCATTCATCAGGATTTTGTGCCGTTGCCTACTGCAGCAGGAGAGGTGTTTTGGCGAGGTAATAATCCTCATGCAACCGGTCATTCGTATGTCAATTCTAGCCAGATAGTACTTGACACCCTTCCTGCCGCTGACCGTGCGGAACTTCGTAGTTTGACATCAGAAATTGATCAGTCGAATTGGTTTCGTGATCGAGCATTTACGTTTATTTCGGAAAACCCCGCCGAGTTTCTTAGACTTACGGCAACGAAGTTCTATTACTTTTGGTGGTTTTCTCCTCAGTCTGGAACAGAGTATCCCCGATCGTGGTTTTTGGTTTATCAGGGTTATTACATAGTTTTAGTCGGTTTTGCATTGGCCGGCTTATGGGCTATTTGGCGTTCGGGTAGTTATGGCAGAAGGTGTGCGATGTTGCTTCTTGTCTTTATGCTGGGAACTTCTGTTTTTCAAAGTTTTTACTATGTTGAAGGTCGGCACCGATGGGGTGTCGAACCATTGTTATTGATACTCGTTGGTGGAGGAGTTGCACATGTTGTTAGAACTCGCACTGGTCTTCGAATTGACGAGTTGTGACCTGACTCCATAGAACTTTAGCCCACCACAACTCATTTATTGATGTTTTTGCTCGTACGGTCGTGTTACTTCTGATTAAACATTAGGTTGATGGTGCGAGAAGAAAATCATTGCCGTCGCATCGGGGTGCTTATGGTGACGGGTGCCTATTACCCTGAGTTAAGTGGCGCTGGATTGCAGTGCCGGTCTCTAATTCGTTCTCTGAGAGAGCATGTCGATTTTCTTGTGTTTACCACTACAAGTGTCCAACGAACGCTGCCACTGGTGGACGAATGTGACGAGGTTCCGGTTTATCGCGTTCGCGTTGAGCCCAAGAGTCTTCTATCAAAAATTCGTGCATCATGGCGATTGTTAATGCTATTCATTGCGTATCGGCATTTGTTTTCCATTGTTCATCTTCACGGTTTTTCAGAGAAATCGATACTGTTTATAGTGCTGGCAAAACTGTTTAGAAAGTCAGTCGTTATCAAACTTACTGGTGTCGACTTTGACGACCCTATTGCGGTACGTCGAAGTAGCCGATGGGCGTACTGGTGGTATTCACAATCGCAACTGTTTATTGGGGTGAGCCCACAGTTTAAAATGCTCTACAAGAAGGCGGGACTACCATCACAGCGTTTGGTGATGATACCAAACGGTGTTGATGTGAGCCGGTTTCGACCGCCGCTTATTGATGAACGAGAGACACTCCGTCTCAAGTTTGGGTTGCCGACAACCGGATCGGTTGTTTTGTTTGTAGGATATTTTTCTGTCGACAAATGTCCTGATGTCCTTTTCGAGGCGTGGTCGAGAGCGACTGAAAACCTAGAAACGCCGGCCACACTATTTTTTGTCGGTGCAACTCGGCCGACGTACCAAGAGATTAGTTCCCCGTTAGTAGAACGGATTCGTCATGAATCAGCTTTGCTCTCAGGAGCGAATCGTCGGGTGGTCTTTCTTGAATCAATCCTTGACGTTGAGCAAGTTTATAGATGTGCTGATGTGTTTGTGTTGCCATCGGTCAGAGAAGGATTGCCGAACGTACTTCTTGAAGCCATGGCAAGTGGGCTTGGTTGTGTTGCATCCAGGTTGGAAGGTGTGACTGACAGCATTATCCAGGATGGAGTGAATGGCCGTTTGGTCGAACCAACCAATGTGGAAGAACTAGCCGATGTTCTTCAGAATTTGCTGGCCAAGCCGAATGTTACGACCAATATGGGGTGTCGTGCACGCGAGACCATCGAGATGCAGTTTGACTTAGGTGATACAGGGCGGAAACATCTGGCCGTTTATCGGTCGCTTGACTCAGGATCGGCGTAATGTGCGGGATTGCCGGGATAGTCGAGTGTTCTGGGAGGCCGGTTTCGACGCAGTCTGTTGAGACGATGTGCCGCGCGCTTCGACATCGTGGTCCGGACGACGAAGGTGTTGTCGATGTTGGATCTAAAAGTGGAGCTGAACGTAAAGCGTCTGTCGTCTTAGGCAACCGTCGGCTAAGTGTGATCGATGTCGACGGTGGTCACCAGCCTATTTCTAACGAGGATGGCACCGTTTGGACGGTGTTAAACGGCGAGATTTACAACTATCAAGAATTACGCAAGACGCTGGAGGAAGCCGGACATTGTTTCGCGACCTGCAGTGATACTGAAGTTATTGTGCATGCCTACGAAATGTACGGGGATAAATTTGTTGAATATCTTGACGGGATGTTTGCCATTGCCATTTGGGATACGAGACGACAGCAACTCTTGTTGGCCCGAGATCGGTTTGGGAAAAAGCCCTTACTCTATGCGCAGCGTGATTCATGGTGTGCATTTGCATCAGAACTCCAAGCGTTGTTGGTTCTGCCAGAGATTCAGCGTGATATTGACCCTGCTGCGGTTGGTTCTTACTTGTCGTATATGGCCGTGCCGGCGCCTCAAACAATCTATCGGTCTATACGTAAGCTTCCTCCCGCGCATGTTCTGATACTTAAAGATGGATGTGCCAGTCTTCGTCGCTACTGGCAGTTATCTTTTGTCCCGAAACAAGATATTAGTGATGTGGAGGCCGCTGAGTGTTCCGTTGAACTACTGCGAGACGCTGTTCGGAAGCGGCTTGTGAGTGATGTACCCATCGGCGCGTTCTTGAGCGGAGGGGTCGATTCGAGTGCGGTCGTCGCGCTTATGGCCGAGTTATCGGACCAGCCGGTGAAGACCTTTTCCATCGGATTCGATGAAGAGGCGTATAACGAATTGCCCTATGCGAGACGCGTTGCGGAAGAATTTGGGTGCGACCATCATGAATTTATTGTCCAGCCGAAAGCCGTTGAGGTGCTCCCAAAACTTGTGCAACATTTTGGCGAACCATTTGCCGATTCAAGTGCCATCCCGACAAGTTATGTTGCGGCACTGACCCGGGAGCACGTGACGGTAGCCTTGACTGGTGATGGTGGGGATGAGGTTTTTGGTGGATATGGACGACATCGTGCGAATATGTTGGCAGAAGCTGTTGCTGCCACGCTTAGTTCAGAATCGATGCGCGATGGCGTAAAGTCACTCGTTCGGTCATCGCGTGACCAGTCGGGAACAGTTGCTCGGATTAAGCGTTTTATGTACGCGGCTACCGCAACACGAGCAGAGCGGTATCGAGCCTGGGCAGGTGTTTTATCCGACGATCTGATCGCAGAGGTATTTCCGACCGTTACAGAGACTGATGAGGCAGTTCGAGAGATGTTCGAGAAATATCGAACACTTGATGCGATAGATGCGTTCTTGGCGATTGACACAGAATTTTATTTACCGACGGATTTATTGGTGAAGATGGACATTACCAGCATGATGCATTCGCTTGAGGCGCGGTCACCATTTCTCGATCATCAGTTGGTTGAATTTGTTGCGGCATTACCGTCAAATCAAAAAGTTCGACGACTAACCACGAAGTTTATTTTGAAGCGAGCAATGCGCGGTCGGGTTCCGGCTGAGGCACTATTGCGTCGGAAACGTGGATTTGCTGTTCCGATCAAGCAATGGCTTCGAGGCGAACTACGGGATGTCCTGAAAGACCATTTACTTTCATCGCAAGCGGTTGCTGACGGTCTCATGCACAGAGGAGCAATTGACAGACTTGTTCGGGAGCACTTGTCAGATATGCGAGATTGGTCGCATCAATTGTGGACACTACTCATGCTGGAGATGTGGTGGAGGACGAGTCGAGCGTCATGACCAAGCGTCGCTTTCTTCGTGGGCATGACATTTTGTGTCTCTCCTCGATCGACTGGCAGTTTATCTGGCAAGGACATCAGGAGATTATGGCGACGCTTGCGGCAGCCGGTAATCGAGTGTTGTTCGTTGAAAACACCGGCGTCAGGCGTCCCACACTCCGTGATTTGTCACGTGTACGTGACCGCGTTCGTAACTGGCGACGTGGGACTAAGGGATTCAGAGAAGAACGAGAGAACTTGTATGTATATTCTCCTATTGTTTTGCCGTTCCCGTATTCTGGAATTGCAAAGCGAATAAATAAATGGTTGATGGTTCGTGCCTTGCGTCGATGGATGGCCGCAGTTGGATTTCGACGGCCTCTCGTTTGGACATTTCTTCCAACACCCTTAGCGAGAGATATTATTCGAGCGTGCGACTCTGAATTGACGGTGTATTACTGTATTGATGATCTCGCATCGAGTTCATTAGCAGCCAGGCCAATCGAGCAGTCTGAAATTAGCCTATTCCGAGAAGCTGACCTTGTCTTTGTTACGTCTGAGAAACTCCGTTCTCGGGCAGCGATCAATAGTGATCATGTTCATTTGTTTCCATTTGGCGTGAATTTTGCAAAGTTTGCACGCGCAAAAAGTACGGCGCTGCCTCAGGATCTCAGTGATTTAAGAAAGCCGATTGTTGGCTACGTGGGAGGGATTCACAAGTGGATCGATTTTGAATTGTTGACGGAAGTGGCCAAGCGGCTTCCTGACATGTCTTTTGTTCTGGTTGGGCCAATCCAAACAGATACTTCATGTCTGACTGATTACCCGAATATCCATCTACTCGGAGCGAGAAGACATGACGAACTACCAATGTATATTGGGGCCTTTGATGTTGGTATTGTGCCCTACGTTCTGAGTGATTACACCGCCAACGTATATCCAACGAAACTTAACGAATATTTGGCAATGGGAATTCC
>Ga0310344_10002959_pt1 | contig 12705 bp, 11 predicted proteins | sample HC15DNA20200_MG_FD_203801 | JGI IMG/M metagenome (GOLD analysis project Ga0310344, IMG submission 203801) | Marine microbial communities from station ALOHA, North Pacific Subtropical Gyre - HC15-DNA-20-200_MG | ecosystem: Environmental > Aquatic > Marine > Oceanic | place: Pacific Ocean: North... | reverse complement strand
GCACCAAATGCGATTGTGAAAGTAGGGGAAGCAAAATTATTCTTAAGAGGGGTGAGGCCATCAGAAAGTCCCGGGAAAAACGACCCTGATTCAGTCATGGGCGTAGATCATTTTTCTTTTTCTGTAGAAGATGTTACGAAATTATCGAAATCTCTGAAAAATAAAGGTGCAGAATTTATTCGTGAACCAGCAGCAGTTGGAATGGGTGGTAGAGTTACTGCTTTTATTAGGGGACCAGAAGATATAAGGATAGAGTTGAGCGAAAAAGACAAATCATGAAAAGGAAAGGGTAGTTTATGAATGAAAAAAAGAATAGTAAGACTTGGCGTGTTTATTTATCCGGAGAGATACACACAGACTGGCGAGAATGTATTCAAGATGGTGCTAGACAGAATAGCCTTCCTGTAGAGTTCTATTCACCAGTAGTAGATCATGACGCTAGTGATAACTGCGGTGTTGATATACTAGGATCAGAAGAAAAAAGTTTTTGGAAAGACCATAAAGCTGCAAAAATGAATGCTATCCGCATACGTAATTTGATCAAGGATTCCGATATTGTGGTAGTAAGATTTGGAGAAAAATACAAACAATGGAATGCCGCTTTTGACGCAGGTGTTGCTTCTGCTCTTGGAAAATCAATTATTACGATTCATGGAGAAGAACATACGCATGCATTAAAAGAAATAGACGGAGTCTCTATGGCCGTTGCTCAGACTCCTGAACAGGTTGTAGAAATTTTAAAACATATCACATGATGTGAAATGATTTGCTTGAAAGGAGAGTAGAATGGAATTATTTAAACAAGCGGAAAGTATTGGAAAAAGCCTAAAACAATCTTCGAAAACTGTTTCTGTTGCAGAAACTTCTGCAGGAGGATTGATTTCTGCTTCCCTTCTATCGGTTCCAGGAGCTTCTTCTTATTTTCTAGGAGGAGGAGTTTTATATACGTATGAGTCTAGACATAAAATGCTTTCTATTGAAGATAGTTTTTTTGATGGACTTAGACCTTCAACAGAAGAATATGCAATTCGTCTTGCCCAAGCTATTCAAAATCATTTAGGTAGTGATTATGCTATTTCTGAATCAGGCGCATCAGGACCTAGTGGTAATCGGTACGGAGATTCTTCTGGGCACTGTTGTATTGCAGTTGCTTCAATAGATGACGTGAAATGCATAACCATAGAAACTGGTAGTGAAGATAGGGCGGAAAATATGAATATTTTTGCGAAGTCTGCTTTGAGTTTACTACAGGAAATTTTGCAATAAAATCTTTGTTAAATTTTCAATAACTTTAGAAACTTGGCAATACAGGATTTATTTTAGGAAAAATGTTTTCTAAGTCATACCCCGCTGTTAGTAAAACGTCTTCCCTGTGTCTTCTAGAAATCATCTGAACGCCTAAGGGAACATTCTCTTCTGTTTTTCCAGTAGCAAAAGACATGCCTGGGAGTCCTAGGTATGGAGGAGCAATCTGCGGAAGCATGGAGTCAAACACCATGTCGAAAGACTCTGGTGATTCCAGATCCTTTAAGTCTTCAAAGGGTATGTCACCTGTTGTTGGACAAAGCATTACTGGATATTGATCAAAAAATGTATTCCATTCCCTTCCTATGCTTGCTCTATTTTGTAAGGCATCCATAAAATTATCTAGGCTTGCGTCGGAACACCTTCGAGTCATTTGACTGTAAACAAAATTAGCATCGGGATCATTTTCTTTTTTGATTGCTTCTCCGCCAGTTCTTCTGAATTGTCCAAGCCATAGAACTGCTTGAAATTTAGCTGCTTTTTGAAAATTTGGTGGCTTCACTTCTTCTACAATCCATCCTAATTCTTCGAGCGCTTTAGCAACTTTTTTTAATTCTTCTACTACAATAGGATCGATTGATAACCCTTCTATTTCAGTTACAAGACCTACTTTTTTTGATGGCATTGGAAAAGATAATGGTACAGGAGTCCACCATGGGTCACTATAATTTTCCATACTCATCGCTTTAAGACCAAGTTCAATATCAGTAATAGAACGCGCTAAAGGACCGGTTACTGCCATGATCTGTGCACCTATATGATTATCAGGACTAGTGTAATTTACCATCGGAACCCTGCCTAAACTCGGTCTTAGTCCGTGTATGCCACAAGCATATGCTGGATAACGAATAGATCCAGCAATATCAGATCCATGTCCTATTGCACCCATTCCGGATGCTGTAGCAGATGCAGCACCTCCCGATGATCCGCCTGGAGTAATAGTGTTATTGTGAGGGTTTAATGTGTGGCCATGAAGGCTATTTCTAGTAAACCAATGTATACAGAAAGGGGGGGTATTCGTTCTTCCAATTAAAATAGCATCACTTTTTTTTAAATTATGAACTACTGGACTATCTTTAGTAGCTATCAAATCTTTTTGAATCCTGACACCGTTTGTAGTAGCAAATCCTTTTTGGTCTGCATTTTCCTTGATTGTAACAGGAACTGCGGCAAGAATACCTAAATCTTCTCCATTTTTTAGTTTCTTATCTAGTTCATTGGATGTTTGTAGAGCATGGTCGAATGTTTTTGCAACTATAGCATTTAATTTGGGGTTGATATTTTCTATGTGTTGAATCATCTGGTTGCAGATTTCAACAGCAGATACTTCTTTAGCTCTAAATAATTTAGAGATTTCGTGAGCGCCTAACTCCCAAAGTTCTTGCATGAAAAGACTCCTTTTTTAGGTATCTTATTAGAAAATTTTAATTTTTCAAATCACATTTTTCTAATATCGTTACGATATTAGAGCCAAGTGTGAGTCCTAATCTGGGATCTTGTTTTCCTCTAATAGCGTTTATAAAGGTTTCTATTGCAATATCTAAAGGTAGTTTGTTTTCGTTAGAAATATATATTTTTGTACATTTAGAATTTTTATTTATTTTCAATTTATCTTTATCAAGATCATCGAAAATTAATGAACCGTTCTCTCCTATAATCTCAATTGTTCTTGTCTTTTCTGTCATTCCATTTCCAACTGTAGATTTCGTATGAATTCCATTAGGAAATTTGAGATTTAATTCCCATACTTCTTCTAGATTCTTCTTCCTGATTTGGCTACTTATTCGAGTGGATGATATATAATTCGGGTACTCCTTTGCTATATCCAAACACATTGACAAATCATGAGGGCCATAATCCCAAAGTGGGGGAGTATGTTCACGAAATGGACCAGAAGAACCCCCTTTTGTAATAATATTTTTTATCATCCCTATAGAGGGTAAATTTTCTTTTAATGTCGTGTATGCAGGATGAAACAAATAAATATGATCTACGAGAGAAACAATGTTTTCTTTTGAGTATAAGGATTCTATTTCTACAGACTGTCTTGAACTTAGAGCGAGAGGTTTTTCTAACATTACAGGAATTTTAATGTTTGAGTTTGTAGCTAAGATTTTGAATTGGACTAACGGTGGAACTGCGAGTATTAATGCATCTATATTATTGATAGAAAAAACATCTTCCCAGTTAGAGAAAATATGACAACTATTCCCCACGAATTTTCTATTTTCTATATTACTAGTACATAAAGCGGAAATTTCTATATTTTCTAATCGAGAAACAGTTTTTGCATATATTTTTCCCCATCTTCCGCATCCAATAAGAGCTAATTTCATGTTTTTCATAAAGACCTCTACTTATATGCAATCTTAGCCCACTCAAAGAATTTTTGAAGACCTCTTTCTAATTCTACTGTAGGACTGAAACGGAGATCTTTTTTTGATTTTGTAAGATCGGGACATCTTCTTTGTGGTTCATCTGGTGGATAGCTAGAAGGATATGCTGACAATTCAACTTTTACTTCTTCTTCGACAATTCTGTTGATATATTTCGTTAATTCGATAACAGAAATTTCTGGAGAATCATTTCCAATATTGTATGCTTCGCCTGGCTTGCCATTTAAAAGTGCTTTTATGAAGCCAGTAACAGCATCTGTGATATAGCAGTATGTTCTTGTTTGACTTCCAGTTCCATATACCTTTACGGTGTTTCCAGAAATGATTTGTCTAGCGAAGTTTGGTAAAACCCTATAGTCGCTTTTGTTCATTCCAGGACCGTAAACATTGAATGGTCTTACAATTACTGAATGCACGCCAAATTGTTCATAATAGATTCTGGAAATAGTTTCTCCTAATCTTTTGCTTTCATCATAACAAGCTCTTGGACCTAGGCTGGAAACATTTCCTCTGAATGTTTCTGGAGTAGGAACATTGTCATCGTAAGGATCCCCGTAAATTTCACTAGAACTAAAGTATAACAATTTCGCACCTTGTTCTTTGGCTAAATTCAACATATTTCTAGTTCCTTGAATTGCCACATCCAGTGTTTCGAGTGGATATTTTCTGTAGTAAGTTGGGCTTGCGATTCCCGCAGCATGAATAATAAAATTTACTTCTTGATTAATGACAATCTCTTGAACAACATCATGTTCAATAAATTCTACAAAGTCATAATTGAATTGATTCTTTAATGATTTAGAAGAAGTGATTAAATTATCTATTAAAATAACTTTGCAAGGAGATGTGAATAAACTTTCATTTAAAATTTTCGCAACCCGAATGAACATCTGTCCTAGGAAACCGAGTCCGCCAGTAATGAGTAAAGTTTTTCCTTCAAATTCGTAAATTTCCTTTTTTGAATTTTTGACTATTTCTTTTGCATCTTCTTCGTTAAATGCAATATTCAATTATATCACCTTGAGTTTTGGAAGGGGGACTATGAATTTTCCTCCATTTCTAGAGAAATCGATTTGCTTTTCAATAATAGAATCGTAAAAGTTCCATGCTAAGATTAATAAATAATCAACAGGATTTTTTTCTAAATATTTGGAACTTACTACTGGAATATTGTATCCCGGTGTAAATAAATTTTGTTTTAAAGGACTGTCATCTACAATATATTCAATGTCTTGTCTGGATATATTAAAGTGATGCATTAAAGTTGTAGCTTTTGCTGGAGCTCCAAAACCAGCTAGTTTCATTCCTTTTCTTCGAATTTCCTTGATTAATATATTTAAATCATTTTTCAGACCATCAATAGATACAGAAAAATCGTGAAAAGTTGAGAGAGTAAATATTTTATTCCTATTTTCATTTCGGACAATATTTTTTACTGACATTTTAGTCTTTTTCTTTCCAGTATGTTTTTGTACAAAACAACGAATAGAACCACCGTGAGTATTTACTCTTTCTATATCAAAAAGATTCATATTTAAAGATTCGAAAAATTGCACGAGAGGTTTTGCCGCATGATAAGAAAGATGTTCGTGATAAATGGTATCGAATAAAGTTTTTTTATACACATCTAACAAGTAAGATACTTCGAATACAAAAATGCCATTATCATGAAGTAATTTTCTAATCGCCAAAGTTAGACTTCTTAAATTATCTACATGGGCATATACGTTATTAGCTATAATGACATTGGCGCAGCCTTCTTTTTTTATAATCTTATCTGATATCTTATCGTTGAAGAATGAAGGAATTGTTTGGATGCCTTCTTGGCTGGCTTGTTTTGCGATTTTTTTTGCAGGGTCTATGCCAATAACTCTATATTTTTTATCTTTAAAAAACTTTAATAATGTTCCGTCATTACTTCCAATTTCGACAATCAAACTATTTTCTTTTAGCTTATATTTTGAAATGATTCGATTCGCGTATTTTTCAAAATGCTTTACAAAGGATGCCGAAGTTCCTGATACGTAAACGTAATTTTCAAAAAGTAATTTAGGATCTAATATCTCTCTTAGTTGTGCATGTCCACAATGGGGACATAGCATGAGGTTTAGAGGGAATTTTCTCTGCTTGTCTTTAATGTCTTTTTGGTTTCTAAATGCATTAGCTGGGGGAGTTGGTTTCAAGGAGAAAGCAATATCTAGACTTTTATTATTACACAGCCTGCAAGAGTTTCTTTTAGTAAGAATTCGATTATTCATAGTTTATATGAGATTTACTCTGATAACGTCAGATTCGTAGGCCTCAGGATTTCTTGCGTTTCTGGCTAGAGTTAGAAAAATGGTATCTTTAGTAAACTTCATTGCATGTTCTACCATAGGTGGAGTAAAAAACATTTGTCCTGACTTTATAGTCAATGTTTCTGGTGGTTCGTTGCTTCCAACAGGTCTATGGAAATATTCTATTTCCCCTTCTTGCACGTGACAAAAATGCCAGTCTGTTTCGTGATAATGATTTGCTCGTATAGAATCTTTTTTCGATGTAATGAGAACGGCGCTTCCTATCTTTCCTTCTAAAAGATTTTGTATTATGCCTCTATCATCTGTATAGGGTTCCTCAAGGGAAATTAATATATCTTTAGGCCATGTCTTCTCATCGTCAGCATTTACGAAAGGGCACATTATGTTCTCCTCTCCTATCTATTAAATAATGTTAGGAAAAGATATCATCTTTGATAATTAAACTAAAATGTAAAACACTTCAATTTACGGAGAATATACTTCTTTATAAAAATCGATTGTTTTTTTAGCGATATGTTCCCATGAATATTGTTTCAAGACTTTTTCTCTTCCTGCTTTTGATAATTGATGTAGTAACTGCGGATTATCTATAAGTTTTTGAATAGAACTTTGCAAAGAGATATAGTTGTCTTCCTCAAAAATCAGACCTTCTTTTCCAATCACATAGGGTATTTCCCCTGAGTTCGATCCAATAGGAACGGTGCCGGAACTCATCGCTTCTATTAAGGGATGACTGAATTGTTCTGCCCAAGTTGGAGTTGTTCGGGATGGCACAACAAGAACATGAGATTTTCTCATATAGGCAGGAACATCATAATGGTCTACCCAGTCAATAAATTCTATTTTGTCTTGGAGAGAGAACTTTTCTGTAAGTTCTAGTATCTCTTGTTTCATATTACCACTACCCACAATAATAGCTTTCCAATCTCCTTTTAACTTCTTAAAAGCCTGAATAGCAAGATCTACTCCTTTTAAATGCATAATTCTGCCTATATAAGCGATTGTGAAAATCTTGTTTCTTTCATTGTCTAGAGGGAGCCTGAATAAATCTGGGTCAAGGCCAAATTGGGGAAGGACTCTGACTGAATCAGGTTGTGCTCCCCGCCGGATCAATCTATCTTTGCTCGTTTTTCCTCCAGCAATTAACAAGTTTGCGTTACGAATTGTAAATTTTTCTGTAAGTTTATAAATCTTACGGAGTTTCAAATCTAAATTTTCCCATGAAAACACAATTAATTTAAATTTCATGAAATATATTTTTTTAATTAGATGGATTTGTGCTGCTACATTGCTCCAGGGTTCTTCTTCTAAATGTATAATGTCTGGATTCACTTCTCTTATCGCCTTCTTCAAACCGTGTATGTAAAAGTGTCCAGTTACTCTATTTGAAAAAATTACATTGCCTGTCAATAAATTGTATGATTCTTTTTTTGATGGATAGGTGACTGATTTCCTGCCTGAATCCCAAAAAACTTGCGGAGTTAAAACAGTAATTTCAATCGAGGGATCTTTTGATATTTCTTGAATCTTTTCAAGCCATATAGGAATAGCATAAGCGTGAGAAATGATAAGTACGCGCATGAAAAGAATGTCCTATCTGGTATTTAATAACCGAGTAAGTTTTTTGCTATAAGTATTTGTTGAATTTGGGTTGTTCCCTCAATGATTTGAAGTTGTTTTGCATCTCTCATGAAACGTTCAAGAGGGTGATCCTTCATATAACCTGCGCCACCTAAAATCTGTATACTGTCAACAGATGTTTTCATTGCAATATCAGATGAAAAACTTTTCGCAGCAGAAAAATGATGTGCAAATTCTTTGCCGAAATTCCCATTGTCAATTAATCTAGCGGCTTTATGAACCAATAATCTAGCTGCTTCAATATTAATAAACATTTCAGCTATCATTAACTGAATTCCTTGAAATTTTGCAATTGGTCTAGAAAATGCCTCCCTATCTTTTGCGTACTGTAGCGCGTAATCAAGACAACCTTGTGCAAGACCTACTCCTCTTGCGCCTATGGCAGGCCTCGCTTGATTAAATCCAAGCATTGCTGTTTTAAAACCAGTTCTGTCTTCACCTATTTGATTCTCGATTGGCACACGACAATTTTCAAAAAACAGCTCACATGTTGGAATTCCTCTCATACCCATCTTTCTTTCGTGTCTGCCAACTTTAAAACCTTCTGAATCGGTAGGTACTATCAAGAAAACCAATCCCTCGTATCCAGCGTCAGGGTCGGTTTTAGCTCCTAGAATTATATAGTCGGCTACGCTAGATCCAGTGCAGTAAGTTTTTTGACCATTAATTACCCATTCGTTCCCATCTTTCACTGCACGAGTTTTAATATTAGCAACATCAGTACCAGCATGTGGTTCAGTCATTGAAAGGGAGCATCGAATTGTTCCCTTGGCAGTGCCAGTTAAGAACTGTTTCTTTTGTTCTTCACTTCCAGCGACAGCAATTGGTCTAGATGCAAGTAATGGTATAGATAGAAATAATGGAGAATTGGAACATTGTTTTGCAATTTCTTCTATGGCCACGCATGTGCCAAGGATCCCAAGATTTGTTCCTTCATATTTTTCTTCAATAAATAACCCTAGCAAATCATGTTCTTTAAGGATTTGAAAAATATCTTCCGGATATTTTTCTTCTTCATCTATTTCGCTTGCTCTAGGCTTGATATATTTGTTCGTCAAATCTTTGATTGTATTTTGCAAAAAAACTAATTCATCACTGAGTTCGAGTGGATTCAATTGTTTCTGCCTTTCTCATACGTTATAATATTAGTATCCAAAAATTGTGATATACAAAATAACAAATTAAAAGGAAAAATAACAATGAGTGGGACTATTGACTACAAAGATGGAATGAAAATATTTTGGGATGTTGCAATTGAAATGGATGATGGATTGAAAATTCGAGCGGATGTTTTCTGTCCTATAGAAGAAGGGAAATATCCTGTTCTGTTGACATATGGTCCATATGGAAAGTGGTTGGCTTTTCAAGATGCATATGCTCCTCAGTGGGAGTCAATGACAACGAATTTTCCGGAAATTCTAGCAGACTCTTCTAGTAAATATCAAAACTGGGAAGTAGTTGACCCAGAAAGATGGGTCCCAGATGGTTATGTTTGCGTGAGGGTTGATTCAAGAGGTGCTGGCAGATCTCCTGGCTACCTAGATCCCTTTTCTGCTAGAGAAACTAAAGATTTCTATGACTGTATAGAATGGGCTGGTGTACAAGAGTGGTCTAATGGAAAAGTAGGATTAAATGGAATTTCCTATTATGCCATCAATCAATGGCAAGTAGCTGCATTGCAACCTCCTCACTTAACTGCAATTTGTGTTTGGGAAGGTGCTTCTGATTTGTATAGAGAGATGTCCCATCATGGAGGAATATTTTGTACCTATGGAGGAAACTGGTACAAGGGAAGATGTCTTCCAAGACAACATGGAATAGGTGCGAAAGGGTACAGAGGAAAAGTAAACGGACAATGGGTTTCTGGTCCTGATACTATGAGTGAAGAAGAGCTTGGATATCACAGAGCAGATATGGCAAACGATTTATTTGCAAATACTCTCTCTACGGATTCTTACTGGACCGAAAGATTGCCCGATTTCTCAAAAATAAATGTCCCGTTATTTTCATCATCAAACTGGGGTGGTCAATCCTTACATTCAAGAGGTAATTTTGAAGGATTTAATAATGCAGGTTCGAAAGAAAAATGGCTAGAAGTTCACGGTATAGAACACTGGACAGAATTTTATACTGATTATGGCGTGAAACTTCAGAAAAAATTCTTTGGCCATTACCTCAAAGGAGATGATACAGGCTGGAAAGATCAGCCTAAAGTATTATTGCAAGTCCGCTATCCTGGAGATAAATTTGTTGAAAGAGAAGAAAACGAATGGCCCTTAGCCAGAACAGACTGGACAAAGTTTTATTTAAACCCAAAAACATTTTCTTTAGAAACTAAAACCAATGACCATAAGGAAGTAGTTACTTATAAGGGATTAGGAGATGGAGTTACTTTTGTTTCTCCTCCACTAGAAAATGAAATGGAAGTTACAGGCCCCCTAGCATCGAAGTTATATGTTTCTTCTGAAACAGAAGATGCGGATTTGTTTTTGATTGTGAGAGTCTTTACGGAAGATTTGAAAGAAGTTGTTTTTCAAGGTGCTCTTGATCCTACTACACCAACTGCACAAGGATGGCTTCGAGCATCCCACAGGAAGATAGATTCTGAATTGAGTCTGCCGTACCGTCCTTACCATGCTCATGATGAAATACAACCCTTGATTCCTGATGATATTTACGAACTGGATATTGAAATCTGGCCTACATCGGTTGTGATTCCAAAAAATTACAGGATCGCACTCACGATAAGAGGAAAGGATTATGTTTATCAGACTGGAGGAGGTAGCACTCTTCCTAATATGAATAAGTTTTCAGGTTGTGGTCCATTCCTTCATGACGATTCCAGGGACAGGCCTTTTGAAACGTTTAGTCAAAATGTTTCTTTGCATTTCAGTGAAGATCAAAATCCATATTTGTTACTCCCAATAATACAGTAATTTTTTTTTTGCTATGTTTCTTTTTGTTTTTTTGCTATAAATAACTTACATACTTAATATTAAAGCTTCTGTTGAATAGTAAATGAGTAAATGGTGTCTGGAGGACACGGCGTTACTTTTTTTCTGTTTGTCCTGTAGGTCACTTTTTTTTTGCAGCCAGAATTACATGAATACGTAGTATTTTTTTCTAAACACTAGGAGGAAGTGATTATGAGAAGAATGTTTGTATTAGTTTCATGTTTCGCTGTTTTACTGACTTTCAGCACTCAAATTGAAGCAAAAGGTAAAATTAGATTAATTCACGATAATACATCCCATGCAGTCATACCTTATATAGCTGAACAGAAAGGTTTTTATAAAGCTGAAGGTTTGGATGTACAACGTCGCGTAACAAGCCCTCGTGCTCTTATTGATGCTCTCATAGGTGGTTCTGCAGACATTATAAGCACAAGAGGTTCTAGGGTTGGGCAAATTGCAGCTAGAGGTGTCGATGTCGTTGGAATTGCTTTAAATAGGTACGGAAACCAGAATATGGTTCTTGTTTCTAATAGAGATAAGAAAACAAAAACATTAAAGGATCTCGTCGGTAAAACCGTAGGTGCTCAAATGGGTTCAGGAACTTGGGCTACATGGTTAACTTATTTATCTAAAATTGGGCTTTCCGAAAAAAGTTTTAAAATTAGAAATATAAAAACCGATTCAATCCCAGCAGCATTTGAGAGTGGTGCCCTGGACGCTGGTTTAACCTGGGAGCCATGGGGTTCATTAATCTTGGATAAAAAGTTAGGACGTATGGTTATGGGTCCTAAAGAATATGACAAAACTCTTGGATATACATCTCCCGTTTTCTTAACGACAACCTGGACTTATATAAAGAAAAAAAATCCTGATGGAGCACAAAGATTCATCAATGCTCATGTTAGAGCAATGCGATTTGTAAATACAAATAGAGATGAAACTGCAAAAGTTATGGTGAAATTCTATCAGCAGGTAGGTTTGAATTTCAGTCAGTCAAAAATCAAGAAAGATGTATATACATTGATGCGCTGGGACAGAGCTATGATTACACATCAAGATATTGCAGAAGTGCAAGCTGGAGTAGAAGTAAGTGTTAAAAAAGGCAAAATTCCTAAAAGTATTGATGTAACAAAACACATCGATATAAGTCTTGTAGAAAATGCTTATTTTTCATTGATGAAATAAGTACGTTTTATTTTTTCTGTCTCCTCTTGTCGTGAAAATGACAAGAGGGGATGTTTTACTAATGGAGTGTATAGAATGGATGATTTGCAAAGAAAAGTATTGGATTATGTAGACAGGGACTTTCTTGTAAATACGACAATGGAATTAGTAGATATCCCAAGTCCTACCGGTTCAGAGGAAGAAGCAGCAAGATATATGAACGATAAATACATCGAAGTAGGGTTAGAAGGAGATTTACAGAAAATATCTGAAGGCAGATATAACGCAGTTGGATCATTGAATGGAAGTGGTGGTGGATACTCTCTTATGTTTAATGGTCATTTAGATACTTCTTATAGTGGGGAAGAACCAGAACTCACACAGCCAGGATATAAAAACAAAGCGATTCTTGATGGGGATTTAATTATAGGAAATGGTGCCTTCAACATGAAGAGTGCCGATGTTTCTTACCTTACGGCCGTAAAAGCGATCATAGATGCAGGCATTGAGGTTAAAGGGGATATTGTATGCGCGGCTGTCGCCGGAGAAATTGAAAAGAATCGTATAGATCAATATCAAGATTCGCTTTATGACGGATATGGTGTCGGATCCAGGTATCTTATTTCTCATGGATATATGACTGACTTCTGCATTCTTGGAGAACCGACAGGTATGCAATTAGCTCCATGGCATGGAGGGACTATTTGGTTCAAAGTAACAACTAGGGGAACAATGGGTCACACTTGTTATGGGGACTTTACAGAAAGTGCAATCGAAAAAATGGAACGTGTTCAATCTGAAATCCGAAAATGGATTACAGGTTACAGAGAAAGGAATGTGTTCTTAAACGAAAGACCACATGTGAATGTAGCTGCAATCGAAGGAGGTTGGCCTTATAGATGTGCTCGTTCACCTATCGAGTGCAAGTTGTACGTAGATGTCCGTATG
>Ga0310344_10002957_pt1 | contig 12709 bp, 9 predicted proteins | sample HC15DNA20200_MG_FD_203801 | JGI IMG/M metagenome (GOLD analysis project Ga0310344, IMG submission 203801) | Marine microbial communities from station ALOHA, North Pacific Subtropical Gyre - HC15-DNA-20-200_MG | ecosystem: Environmental > Aquatic > Marine > Oceanic | place: Pacific Ocean: North... | reverse complement strand
TTTATGTTGTCGTTAGACTCTCTTCTTATATTTCTTATTGAAACTTTGCCTTTTTCTCCAAGAGTTTTCAAAGTTTTCACCAACTCTACCCTTCTTTCTTCGGTAAGTTGAGGAATGTGAATTCTCAAAATTTGACCATTAATTTGAGGGTTTACACCTAAGTTAGATTTTTTAATTGCGCTATCTATTAAAATGACATTTGCTTTATCCCAAACTTGTATGGATATTGATCTTGCTTCAGGTACCGTAATGGTTGCAAGTTGATTAATAGGCATTTTTTTTCCATAGGCCTCAATTGTAACAAGGTCAAGCATTGCTGGATTAGCCCTTCCTGTTCTTATGGTACCTAGATCTTTTTTAAATGCGTTAAGAGATCTGTCCATTTTTTTTAAGATTTCGTTTTTGTCATATCCAGAACTCATTTATTATTCTATTCCTTCTCCAACTTTAAATCTTATAAAGTCAATAACTTTTACATCGCTTTTCAAAACATCTTTTACCTTTTTTTTGGTATCCATGATCCAAATTTGATTTAGTAATGTGTTATCAGAAATAAATTTATTAAGCTTTCCCTGTGAAATTTTATCAATCATATTTTCTTTCTTTCCAGTATTTTTCAATTCTTCTTTAATAATTTCAAGTTCTTTATCTATAATGTTTTGTTTTATGCCATTTTTATCAATAGCCATTGGTGCTGACGCAGCAATATGCATTGCTAGTTTTGTACCAATATCTTTAAGATCTGCTTCTTTTTTCCCATCAAGCTTAACAACAGAAAGTACTTTTCCTACATTCTTTTCTAAAGCATTATGAACATAAGTAAAATTTATTCCTTTGTTGTTAAAAAATTTACTTCTTCTTAGTGTTATTTTTTCTCCAATTTTTGAAATTAAACTAATCAAAGATTCTTCAACAGTTTTTTTATTTTTCATTAAATATAGTTTTGTTTTTTCTAAATCTCCTCGGTTTTTAAAATTAATTTCAGAAACTTCTTTGCAAAAAGAAATAAAATCTTTATTTTTTGCCACAAAATCTGTTTCGCTATTAATCTCTACTGCTGATGTCATGTTATCTTTTTCATAAACAAGAACTAACCCATCAGCAGCTGTCCGGCTCATTTTTTTAGATGCTTTTGCTATACCCTTTTTTCTTAAATATTCTACAGATTTTTCTATATCTCCATTATTTTCGTCTAGCGCTAATTTACAATCTTTAAAACCAACACCAGTAATTTCTCTTAATTTTTTTACGTTTTCTAAATTTTTTTCTTTAGACATTTTTTTGAATCAAATAATTATTTTTTACTTGAGGCCTTCTTTTTTTTCTCTTCTAAGTTTTTAGATTTTTTTTCTTCAGTTTTGTCTTTTGAATTTTTAGGTTTTTTTTCCTCAACCTTTTCTTTTGCAACATATTTTTTTGCATCAACTATTGTATCTTTAAGAAGTTCGCAATAAAGATTAATAGATCTTCTTGCATCATCATTACCAGGAATAGGAAAGTCTATACCGAATGGATCGGAATTTGAATCCAAAACAGCAACAATTGGAATCTTTAATTTTATAGCTTCTTTTACAGCTAAAGACTCAACGTTTGTATCAATTACAAAAAGCATACTTGGAACTTTCTTCATTTCAGCAATTCCTCCTAGAGATCTTTTTAACTTATCTTTTTCTTTTCCAAGTTTAAGTATTTCTTTCTTTGTAAAACCAATATCTTCTTTGGACAGATCTTGTTCTAATTTTTTCAATCTTTTTATAGAATTTTGAATAGTTTTCCAATTTGTTAGCATTCCACCAAGCCATCTATAATTGACATAAAACTGGTCTGTTTCTTTAGCCACTTTTAAAATAGTTTCTGAAGCTTGCTTCTTTGTTGAAACAATTAAAATTTTTCCTCCGCCAGATATACATTTGTGAATTTCTGTTAAAGCTTTTTTTATTAATGTTACTGTCTGTGTTAAATCTATAATATGAATTGAGTTTTTCTCACCAAAAATAAAAGTTTTCATTTTTGGATTCCATCTTAAAGTCTTGTGACCCAAGTGGACTCCTGCTTCGAGTAACTGTTTTATTGATACACTAGGTATATTCATAGTTTTTCCGGTTTTACCTCCACAGTTTTCCTTTCGGACCGGTGGGCTCTGCCCTATACTGTGTGCGAAATTACCTAGTAAATACTTTTTATTTTGAAAAAAATCAAGTTATTAAAAACTTATTTTTTTTATGAATTCTTTATCTTTTATTGAGCTAAAGGTTTTAAAATTAAATTTTCTTGGGTTTTTTAACTCAAAAATGTAAGCTTTTGACATACTGCCAATTTTGATTTTAACTTTTGTTTTTCCGCTTTCTTTTAAAAGATCCCTTAATTGACTAAAGTCTGATTTTTCTCTTATTTCTATCATTACCTTTTCATGAGATGTATTAATAAGATCGTTAATATCAATTATATTTTTAACATTAATTCGTCTAGTTTCTGATCCGTTAAAGGAAGAATCTTTTTGAAGAGTTAAAATAAAAGAATTAGCAGCTTTCAACTGATTACGCTTTTGTACTAGCAGATCGGAAAATAAAAAGAGCTCAAATTCGTCTTTTAAATCACTAAATTTGATAATTGCAAACGGACTTCCTTTTATACTTTTTTTCTCTTGAATTGACATTATCGTTCCTGCAACAACTGCGTTGTTGTAATTACCATTTATGAATTCATTGAAAGAAATAACTTTTGATTGTCTCAGGTATTTTTCATAAACTTTAAGTGGGTGATCGGACATATAAAACCCGATTGAATGAAATTCATTCATTAAAACTTCTTTGGTTGTCCATTCTTTAGTTTTTTCCAAATTAAAAATTTCAATATTTTTATCAGAATTTTCTTGAAATAAATTGTTTTGCATACTGTTTTTCTCTTCCCAGATGCTTTTACTAACCTGAATTAATTTTGGAATCGAATTAAATAGTGAACTCCTGTTCTTGCAAATTTCATCGAATGCACCTGCTTTTACCAAGCCTTCTAATTGTAATTTGTTAATATTTTTTGGATTTGTTCTTTTTATAAAATCTTGTAATGATTTAAATGTTCCATTTTTTTCTCTTTCTTTTACAATATTTGATATTGCTTCATAACCAACACTTTTAATTCCTGAAAGAGCATAATAAATTTTATTTTCCTCAGTTTTAAAATCCGCATAACATTTGTTTATACTTGGTCTAACAATTTCTATGTTAAGTCTTTTTAATTCTTGCACAAATTCTCTAAGCTTATCGGTATTAGAAAGCTCTGTAGACATGGTTGCAGCAATAAATTCTTCTTTGTGGTAATGTTTTAAATATGCAGTTTGATAGGCAATTAAAGCATAAGCTGCTGCATGACTTTTGTTAAAACCATACTCTGCAAATGGTTTTATTTTTTGAAAAATAAAAGATGCAATATCTTTTTTGATTCCATTGTTTATAGCTCCTTTAATAAATTTTTCCTCTTGTTTCTCAAGTTCTTTTCTTTTCTTTTTTCCCATTGCTTTTCTCAAAATGTCTGCTTCTCCAGGAGTAAAATTTGCAAGTACTTGGGCTATTTGCATTACTTGTTCTTGATAAATTATTATTCCATAAGTTGGTTTTAAAATTTTTTCTAGACTTTCGTGAATATAATCTGGTTTTTTTATACCGTTTTTACAATCGTTATAAGCTGGAATGTTATTCATTGGTCCAGGTCTATAAAGAGCAACAAGAGCTATTATGTCTTCAAATTTATTTGGTTTCATTTGCTTTAAAGTCAATCTTACACCTGAACTTTCTAACTGAAACAGACCGGTTGTTTCTCCGGTAGACAAGAGTTTAAATATTTCTGGATCGTCTAAAGGAATTTTACTTATGTCTAAATTGATTTTTTTATTTTTAAGCATTTGAACTGTCTTGTGGATTACGGTTAATGTATTCAATCCCAAAATATCAAATTTTACTAATCCAACGTTTTCGGAAGAATGCATATCAAATTGGGTTGAAGGTAAAAGCAAATCCGAGCTTTTATCTCTATATAAAGGAACTTGTTCGGCTAATTTTTCTCCAGCTATCACAACGCCAGCAGCGTGAGTTGCTAAATTTCTATTCAAGCCTTCAAGTTTCAAAGATAAATTAATTAATTTTTTTACTTTAGGATTATTTTTTTCTTCCTCTTTTATTCGAGGTTCTCTCGAAATAGACTCTTCTAAACTCAAAGGCCTTGAAGGATCAAATGGTATCATTTTACAAATTTTATCAACATGTCCATAGGGAAGACCTATAACTCTTCCAATATCTCTTAAAGCCATCCTGGCTTTGAGTTTTCCAAAAGTAATAATGTGTGCTACTCCATTTTTATATTTTGACCTTAAATATTTAAAAACGAGATCCCTTTTTTCTTCACAAAAATCAATATCAAAGTCCGGCATAGATACTCTTTCAGGATTTAAAAATCTTTCAAAAATTAGATCAAACTCTATTGGATCTAAATCAGTGATATCCAAAGAATAGGCTACTAGGGAACCAGCTCCCGATCCTCTTCCGGGACCAACGGGAATATTATTTTTCTTTGCCCATTTTATATAGTCTGAAACAATTAAAAAATAACCTGCATACTTCATTTCATTTATAATTTTTATTTCATGTATTAACCTTTCAGAATAAATTTTTTCTATTTTTAATTTGTCGGATGAGTTATTTTTTTTTAATACAAAATTTTCAAGTCTGTTTTTAAGACCTTTTTTAGATTGTTCTAGAAGTTCCCGGGATTCATCAGAATTATTGGAAATTTTTATACTGGGTAAAACTGGTTCAGATTTTTTTAATTTATAACTAAATCTAAAAGGAAATAAGTAGTTGTTTTCAAGAGCTTCTGGTAAATCATCATAAATTTTTTTCATCTCTTCTGAGTTTTTCAAGTAATGTTCGTCTGTAAATCTTTTTCTATTTTTTTCATCTACATAAGTTTTTTCACCTATACAGAGAAGTGCATCGTGTGCTTCGTGCATATCTTTGTTTATATAATAAATCTCCCTTGAAGCTATTATTGGAATCTTAAATTTTCCAGACAAACTCAGAAAAACTTCCTCTAAGTTTTTTTCTCCTTTGTCGTTGTGTCTTTGTATTTCAAAGTAGAATAAATCAGGAAAATTCTTTTTAAGTTCTGAAATAATAATTTCTACTTCTTTGCTTCTGTTCTTTTTGATTAGTTCGGATAAAAGAGAATTGATTCCTCCACTTAACACTATAAGATCTTTCTTGTTTTGGAATAAATCTTCAATTGAACAATGTGGTTCGTCATTTTTTTCAACATCTAAATAACTTTTAGAAGACAACTTAATTAAATTTTTGAAACCGGATTCGGTTTTTGCAAAGATTGGTATTTTTCCAATACTATCAGAAAATTTAAAATTTATTTGAGAACCAATTATTGGTTGTGTTCCAACTTTACTTATCTCTTGTGAAAATTCCAGCGCTCCACAAAGATTATAGCTGTCGCTTAATCCTAATGCGGGAACTTTGTTTGTTTTACAATACTCTGCAAGTTCCGGAATTTTAATTGCCCCTTCACAAATAGAATACTGAGTATGAACTTTAAAATTTGTAAAATGCTTGACAACATTAGACATCCGATCTTTTTATATTACCATTACTCAGTCTTAAAGTATAATCCGCCTTTCTTGCTAATTCTCTATTATGAGTTGCAATTAAAAGAGTTTTATTTTTCTTTTTTAGTTTAAGAAAATAAGAAAATACCTCTTCTGAAGTTTTTTCGTCTAAATTTCCTGTAGGTTCGTCAGCTAAAATGATACTTGTATCTGATGCTAGAGACCTGGCAATTGCAACTCTTTGTTGTTCACCACCAGATAAATCTGATGGAAAATGATTAAGCCTGTGACCTAAGTTAACACTTGATAAAATCTTTGCTGCTTTTTTAACTGAAAAGCCATAATCGTTGCCCCTGATTATTAATGGGATTGCTACATTTTCTAAGGAAGTAAAATCAGATAATAGATTATTATTTTGAAAAATAATTGAAATATTGTTTCTAATCATTAAATTTTTTTGCTCCTCTGAAATGTTTTCTGTTTTTTTTCCTAACAAAATTATTTCTCCTTTTGTTGGTTTGTCTAATAGGGCAAGCAAGTGTAAAAAGGTTGACTTACCAGAACCCGAAGGTCCTGTTAACGCAATTAATTTTCCACTTTCTAAATTTAAATTTACATTGTTTAAAACTTTTATAGTTGATTTGTTATTTTTAAATTGTTTATTCAGTTTTGTGATTTGAATTAAATTTTTACTCATATTTTAAAGCCTTAATTGTTTCAATTTTAGTAACAGATAAGCATGGTAGCAGAGAAGAAAGTGTTGTGACAAATACCGAGAAAACCGAAATAGAAATTATAGAACCTGGACTCAATTTGCTAGGCATTTCATCTAAAAAATAGACATCTTTGGGAAAAATTTCAAAGCTAGTTAACGCAGATACAAATTGTCTTACCTCCTCAATATAAATTGAAAAAACTACACCCGTCCCCACTCCAAAAATGGTGGCAGAAAAACCAATTAAAAATCCCGTGAAAAAGAAAGATTTTATAATTGATTTCCTTGATAGGCCGAGCGATTTAAATATAGCTATTTCCTTTGTTTTGTTCTTTATAAGTATCGTTAATCCAGAAATAATATTAAAAGCTGCCACAACAATTATTAGAGTGAGTATTAAGAACATCACATTTCTTTCAACTTTTAAAGCTGAAAAAAAAGTTTTATTAAGATCGGTCCAGGAGTAAACATATAAATTTGATTCTATCTTCTGTATTTCGTCTTTGTAAACATCTGCTTTAAGTGGATTGTCTAAAAAAAATTCTAAATTAATATCATCATCATTTTTTTCAAAAAAAGAAAGTGATTCTGAAAGATTAAAAAAAGTAACGTTTTTATCAAATTCATACAAACCGCTGCTAAAAACAGCCGAAATTATATAAGTAGATTGTTTTGGAATTATCCCGAGTGGAGTAGACATCAGAGAAGATGACATTATGTTTATTTTGTCACCAACAACAACGCCTAATTCTATAGCTAGTTGTTTACCGATTACTATTTTTCCATTACCAAAATTATCTAAATTACCATCAATAATATTTTTTTTAAAAAAATTCATATTTTGAATTTCTTTAAAATCTATTCCTCTTATTAAAATTCCTTTTGCTAAATCATTGGTAATGATTACGGCTTCCCCGTTAAAAGCTTTTATAACCTCTGCGTCTTTATATTTTTTTTTCAAATTATAGTAAAGTTCATCATCTATTTTGGTATCATAGGGCTTTATAGAAATGTGTGAATTAAAACCCAAGATCTTTTGTGTAAGCTCTTCTCTGAAACCATTCATTACCGACATAACAATAATCAAAATTGCTACACCAAGCATTATTCCTAAAAATGAAAAGATAGATATTACTTTTAAAAAACCTTCTTTTCTTTTAGGTCTTAAATTTCTAAACGTTATTAATTTTTCAATAGTGCTAAGCAAAGTATTTTTTTAGTTCTTTTAAGATATTAGTCGTGTTTAACATTTTTGAATTGCCATCTATTTCTTTAAATTCAAATTCATCTTTTTGAGATTTAGATCCAATAATAATTTGGAAAGGTATACCAATAAGATCGTGCTTTTTAAATTTATTTGCCATATTCTCTTCTACATCATCAAGTAATACATCAATATTGTTCTTTTTAAGTTCATCGTAAATCTTCCTTGCCTTTTTCATGTTAGAGTCATCATTTTTGTTAATTGAAGGGATAATGACAACATCAAATGGTGAAACAGATGTTGGCCATTTCATTTTTTCATCATTGTATTTTGCCTCTATTATTGCAGCTACAAGCCTAGAAACTCCGATGCCATAAGATCCCATTTTAACAAATGTCTTTTTTCCTTCTTTGCTATCTACAGAACAATTCATTGGTTTTGAATATTTATCTCCAAAATAAAATATGTGTCCTACTTCAATGCCTTTGGTTTGTAGCTGATCTGATTTTTTTACATGTTTATCAAATTCATTTTTTTTAAATTTATCGTCAGTAACAGCATAAAATTTTGAAAAGTCTTCTCGCATTTTTTTTAAAGAATTTTCGTTACTCTCATACTTTTCTATCTGAGTATTAAATATTCTCTTATCAGCAAAAATCTTACTTTCTCCAGTGTCAGCTAAAATTATAAACTCATGTGATAGGTCTCCTCCAATTGGTCCTGTTTCGGCTTTCATTGGTATTGATTTTAGACCTAAGCGTTGAAAAGTTTTTAAATAAGCATAAAACATTTTGTTGTATGATAAAACTGCATCATTTTCTGTTAAATCAAAAGAATATGCATCTTTCATATAAAATTCTCTACATCTCATGACGCCAAACCTTGGTCTAAGTTCATCTCTAAATTTCCATTGTATATGATAAAAAATTTGCGGTAATAATTTGTAGGATTTTACTGATGATCTAAAAATTTCTGTGATTTGCTCTTCGTTTGTGGGTCCATAAAGCATTTCTCTTTTTTGTCTATCAGAAATTCTCAACATTTCTTCACCATAATCATCATATCTTCCACTTTCTTTCCATATATCTGCTGATTGTATTGTTGGCATTAACATCTCTTGTGCCCCAATATTGTTCTGCTCTTCGCGAACAATTTTTTCAATCTTTTTCATAACTTTAAAACCTAGAGGCAGCCATGAATAAATGCCGGCTGACGATTGCCTTATCATTCCAGTTCTAAGCATGAGTTGGTGTGATTTAATTTTTGCTTCGGCAGGCAAATCTTTTGTTATTGGAATGAACAGTTTTGATAATAGCATTATAACCTTGCAATGTTTATATTAGTAAAAGGTTTTTTACCAGTTCTGTCTTTAATTATTTTTCTGCAGCTTTGTTTCAGTATTTCAATCAAATTCTTCTCTTGATTTTTGTTTTTCATTGAAAATGTTCTACAAGTATTAAAAATCTCATCTTCCATTTGAAAAACTATTTCTTCATCAAAACTTTTTTCGGGAATGCCTTTGTAAGAAATTATAGGTCTACTAAGTTTTCCGCTATTACTTAAAATTAATGTAATCTCCAAATAACCATTTTGAGACAAACTTCTTCTATCTTTTATAGACCGAGAGTTCTCCCCGACTCCAACTGTTCCATCAAGATACATACGTCCGGATGGCGCCTTGTCTATTATTTCTGGATTTTTGTCCGAAAAAATTCCTATTATATCACCATTCTCAACTCTTAAGGCATGTGGAATTTGCATTTCTTTAGCAAACTTTATGTGTTCATTCATGTGTCTGTGTTCTCCATGAACAGGTATAATAGAATTTGGCTTAACCCATTTGTACATATCTTTTAAATCTTCTCTATTTGGATGACCAGACACATGAACAAAATCTGTTTCTTCACTTATTATCTCAACATCTTGTTTAACAATATCATTATGAAGTGAATATAACTTTTTTTCATTTCCTGGAATAATTTTTGAAGAAAAAATAACTGTATCACCCTTCTCTATTGAAACATCAGGATGTATTCCTTTGATAATTCTCTTCATAGCACCCATGGGTTCACCTTGGCTACCTGTACATAAATAAACTATTTTTTCTCTAGAAATTTTTCTTGCATCTCTTGGATCGATAGGATTTTTTACTTTATCTAGATAACCACATTGTCTTGCAGCTTTAAATATTCTATTCATTGAACGTCCTACTAGAGAAATTTCTCTACCTATTTTTTCTGCGCAGTAAAAAACGCTCTCCATTCTTGCAACATTTGAAGCAAAAGATGTGACAAGGATTCTTTTAGATTTGAGAGACATTATTTTAAGAAGACTTTCTCTCACATCAGCTTCTGACCCTGCTCTTCCTGGAGAAAAAACATTTGTCGAGTCACAGATCATTGCTAAAACTTTTTCATTACCAATTTCTTTCAATTTTTTCTCATTAATCTTGTCTCCAATCAAAGGATTAGGATCAATTTTCCAGTCACCGGTATGTAATATTGTCCCAACAGGTGTTTTTATTCTTAAACCATTCGGTTCTAAAATTGAGTGGGTTAAAGTAACAAACTCAATATCAAAAGGTCCAAGTTTGATTTTGCCATTTAGTTGAACTATTTTTAAATTTTTTGAAATATCTATTTTCTTTTCTTTAAATTTTTCTTTTATTAAAACTGCTGTAAAAGGCGTAGCGTATATATTACATTTTAGCTCTGGCCATATGTGAGATATAGCCCCAATATGGTCCTCGTGTGCATGAGTTAGAACAATTCCCAACAAATCATTTTTTTTATCAATAATATAACCAGGGTCTGGATATATTAGATCAATGCCAGGAATAGAATCGTCTGCAAAAGTAATTCCTGTATCAACAACAATCCATTTTTGATTTGATTCGTTCCCATAAGCAAATAGGTTCATATTCATTCCTATTTCTCCCGAGCCACCTAATGGACAAAAAATTAATTCCTCTTTGCTCATATAAGAAAATCTTTGTAAATTTTTATAATGCCCTGCATAGTTATATCGTTTTCAATTTTTGCCTTCTTAATCAAGCGATTTTTAAAAAGATAAGAATAACCGCCAGTTAATACTATTTTAAAATTTATACCATTTTTTTTAATTATTTTTTTAATGATATTGTTTATTAACCCTTCATAACCCCAAAAAAAACCAGAGGTCAAAGCTTCTTTGGTGTTTTTTCCATAATTTTTTGGATATTTTTTTAACTTAAACATTGGCAAAAGAGCTGTGGATGAAAATAAATTTTCAATAGAAAGTCTAATGCCTGGGGCTATAACACCTCCATCATAAATAGGTCTTTTTTTAATAACGTCAAAAGTAGTTGCGGTTCCAAAATCTATCACGATGCAATTTGAATTAAACTTGTAGTGTGCTCCAACTGCATTTGCTATTCTATCAGATCCTAATTGAGTATATTTTTTTATCTTAAATTTCATAATTTTTTTTAAATTAAATTTTTTTATTTCAAAAACTATTAATTTTTTTCTTTTAAAAATTGTTGAAATCTTTCTATAAGCTTTAGGAACCACGCTTGAAAAAAGAACTTTTTTATTGGTGTTCTTTTTTACTATCTGTTTTAATTTTTTGTTCAGATTAGCTTCTAAACTAGGATTTTTTGTTTCAAACAAATAAGTTTTTATTATTTTAAACCTTTTATTTATTTTACAGATTTTTATATTTGTATTTCCAATATCGCCAATTAGATAATTCATAATTTTTTTTTAAGTTTTTTAATATTTGATAGTTGTTTATTACTTTATCCGAGCATTCTAGCAAAGATATGGATTTAAATTTTTTATTATTGGGTGATTTCAAAGTGTTTATTCCTATACCGATTATCAAAAAATTTTTCTTATCAAATTTTATTAATTCCTGAAGTATCCCACATACTTTTCTGCTTTTAATCAAGAGATCGTTGGGCCACTTAATTTTAACTTCAAATTTCGAATATTCGTTTAGTATATTTTTAATAATCAAAGGGTTAATCAAAGAAAATTCATTGAATTTAGGCATGTTTTGTTTTAATTCAAAAAATATAGATGCAAAAAAATTTCCTCTTTGTGAAACCCATTTTTTGCCCATAGTACCTTTTCCTTTTGTTTGTAGATTAGAAATTATAATTCCTTGTTTGTTTTTTTTAGATCTTATAATTTTAATAGCCTCATCGTTGGTGCTTTTTACTCGTTTAAATTTAATCAAATTAAGCTTCATTAAAAGATTCTGATATTTGAAATTAAACCATTTAGTATTGATGGATAAAGAAAAAACGAAATTAGTAGAACACAGCTCAAAATTAACGAACTCTGTATACCTATGTCTTTAAAATTTTCAAAAGGTCTTTTTGAACCATCAAAGTACATTATCTTTACAATTCTAATATAATAAAAAGCAGATACAACAGTTGTGACCAAACCAATTATTGCTAAAGCAAACATTCCGCTTTCTATAACTGACATAAAAATATAAAATTTTGCAAAAAAACCAGCTAATGGCGGAATGCCTGCCAAAGAAAATAATATTATTAGGAATCCAAAACACATCAACGGATGATTCTTGGATGCTCCTGAAAGTTCACTAATTTCTTCTATATACTTTTGCCCTCTTTTCATTGAAAAAATAAATGCAAAGGCGCCAATATTCATTACCGCGTAAATAGCTATGTAAACAATTGTATTTCTAAAGCCATTCTCTGTGCCTGCCGCCATTCCAGCAATAGCATAACCTATGTGTCCGATAGAACTATAAGCAATAAGTCTTTTAATATTGTTTTGACCTATTGCCGCTACCGCTCCTAAAATCATTGATGCAATAGAAATAAAAACCAAAATATATTGCCACTGATCAAGTATTCCGTGAAATGGTATATACATAAATTTTATAAAGACAGCTAATCCAGCAATTTTTGGCACCACAGAAAAAAAACTAGTTACTGATGTTGGTGAGCCCTCGTAAACATCTGGCGTCCACATATGAAATGGAACTGCGGAAACTTTGAAAGCTAATCCAACAAGTATGAATACCATAGCAAAAATAATTCCGACGCTTGTACTGTTGGTGTTTGCTGATATTAATTCAAAATTTGTTGATCCAGAAAATCCATAAAGTAACGAACATCCATACAATAGAAGGCCCGATGATAGAGCGCTTAAAACAAAATATTTTATTC
>Ga0310344_10002955_pt1 | contig 12716 bp, 12 predicted proteins | sample HC15DNA20200_MG_FD_203801 | JGI IMG/M metagenome (GOLD analysis project Ga0310344, IMG submission 203801) | Marine microbial communities from station ALOHA, North Pacific Subtropical Gyre - HC15-DNA-20-200_MG | ecosystem: Environmental > Aquatic > Marine > Oceanic | place: Pacific Ocean: North... | reverse complement strand
CGTCCTTAACCTGCTCGGCAAAGACATGTTCGCGCCCGGCCCAAGTCTCGCCGCACAGAGCGGGCAGGACAGACTGGGCCTCGAAGGTGGCGGGCAGCTCCACTCCGGCCAATTCGAGGATCGCCGCACCCATGTCCATGGATTGCATGAGGCCTTCGACCTGCGCGCCGGCGGGAAAGCGGCCGGGTGACCACGCCATCAATGGCACGCGCACAATGGTGTCGTACATGGTCCATTTCTGACTGTGGCCATGGTCGGTGAGGCAGTCGCCGTGGTCGCTGGTGAAGATGACCACGGAATTCTCCAGCAAATCCTGCTGCTCCAACGTGTCCATTAACTCGCCAAGCTTTTCGTCGATCATGGTCACGTTCGCCAGGTAGTAACGGCGCTGGCGTTGGCGCTGTTCCTCGGTGGGATTCAGATCATGCACCACAGAGTCGTGGTCAATATCCACATTATGCTGACGCATGATCTTGAAGGGCGGCGGCTGGTTGTCCAAGTCGTCCTGTCGCACTTTCTGCAAGGGAATCTCACGGTTTTCGTAAGCCGCCAAATGACGAGGCACGGGGTCGTAGGGCGGATGCGGCCCCGGAAATCCGACCTGCAGGAAGAGCGGCTTGTCGACTGGCTTGTGCTTTAACCACCATGTGGCGAAATTGCCCACAAAGAAATCGGAGTGAGTTTCCTCCGGCAAATCCCACGTGAATGCGCCGAGACTGTTGCGATAGTCGTTACGTTCGCGATATTTTTCCCGTTGCTGCTTCACCAGCCCGCGCGCAGCCAGGCCCTTGTCCCACTCGTCAAAATAATAGCGACCCTCCAGGTAACGATCCTTGTTCTCCACCACGTAGCGCTCGTGGAATCCTGCCGGTGCGTTGTAGGGCCAGGTGTGCATTTTGCCGACGTTCACACAATGGTAGCCCGCAGTAGCCAATAACTCCACCCAGCTGCGTCGCCACGTGTCGGCGTTCTTTAAAATACCGGTGGTGTGTGGGTAGTAGCCCGTGAACAGGCTTGCACGCGAACTGGCGCACGACGGAGCAGTCACGTAACACTGGGTGCAGGTAACGCCCTCGCGCACTAGCCGGTCCATGTGCGGCGTGTCCACATGTGAGTAGCCCAGCGCATTGATGGTGTCGTACCGCTGCTGGTCGGTGATGACAAAGATGATGTTCGGCTGCCCGGTGGTCATGCGATCAAGGCCATACCTCATGGCCCGGCCCGCGTCGAGCGCACATTAGCGGCACGACGGGGCCGCAGCACTTAAGGATTGCCGAAGATGCCCAGATCCCTCTTCAGACGACGGATGCGCTCCTCGGTGAACATCCGCTCGCGCACCTGCTCCAGCGTGGGGCCGTCCTCCTTCGTGTCAAAATGGTCAAAGTGAAACGACCGGTCACTGAATTGCACACTCAACAGGTTGTCCGCGCCGCCACGCGTCAACGAAGGCGCGTACACCACAGGGCCCGGCTTTTCATCCGTGCCCAGCCGCCGCTTCAAAACATACACCTGCTTGCCCGACTGGCGACTGAGGAACAACGCCTCCAGCAGCGTGTCGTGCAACTGTGGATTCACCTCATTCAGTTTCTTGAACCACTCGTTGCGCACCCGCCCCATGGGAAGCACCACGCCGTTGCGGGCCAAAGTCTCGCCCTTGCCCTCCTCCATTGGAGAAGTGTCCAACGGCGGTGGCGGCGGTGTTCCGGTTGGATCGGGCGGCGGCGCCTCAGTATGCAGCAGCGGAGCAGCGAGATCATCAGCCTTGGAGTCAACCTCCTGGGTGGACTTGTTGCAGCCCAGCGTCAGGCCCAAAGCAAAGAGTAGCGTGTAAAGTCGGATCATATGAACAGCCTACGCCGCCCGCCCTTCGCTGACAAGCCCTTGCATCACCCCGCCGACCCTGTAAAGTCCCGCCAGCCCGACACACCATGGATTCCACGCCCCCTCTGTTCCGCGGCGACCGCGTTGCCTTTGGCTTGGCCATTTTTCTGGGCGCCTTCCTGCTCTTTCAAATGCAGCCCCTCATCGGCAAGTACCTGCTGCCTTGGTTCGGCGGCGCGGCCGGTGTGTGGACCATCTGCCTGCTCTTCTTTCAATGCCTGCTTCTCGCCGGCTACCTATACGCCCACCTGCTGACCCGCCACTTGGCACCACGCGCACAAGCCGTCGTCCACTGCATTGTGCTACTGGTCGCACTGGCCACCATGCCGCTCGCCCCTGATCCTGCCGGCGCCCCTGACCCCGCCGGTGCGCCTGTCGGCCAATTGCTAGCCTTGCTAGCCACCACTGTGGGCCTGCCCTTCATGGCCTTGGCCGCCACCGGGCCGTTGTTGCAGGCCTGGTTCAGCCGCCTGACCGCCGGCCAATCCCCTTGGCGCTTTTACGCCCTGTCCAACGCTGGCTCGCTTCTCGCCCTGCTCTCCTATCCCTTCCTCGTAGAACCGTTGTTGCCGAGAGGCGCACAATCCACCATGTGGGGCTGGGGGCTGGCACTCTTCGTTTTGGCCTGCGGTTACACGGCATGGCGTGCCAGTGCAGCACCCGTCCCCCCTGAGTCAGCCCCCGCAGAGGATTCCAGCCCTCCACCCGTACGAGCCACGTGGGCACTCTGGCTGGCGCTGCCCGCCTGCGGCACGGCGCTGCTCATGGCCACCACCAGCAAGATTTGCCTAGACGTAGCACCCGTGCCGTTCCTATGGGTTCTGCCACTAGCACTTTACCTGCTCAGTTTCATCGTCGCCTTTGACAATCCCAAATGGTACTCGCGTACATGGGCGGGCGTGGCCTTGGGAGGCAGCTGGCTAGCGCTGGCGGCGCTGTTTCTGGCGCGGCTGCGTGAAGCGGGCGCGGAGACTGGCGGGCCTGGCGAATGGCCGCTAGCAGCACAGGTGGCCGTCCACGGGCTGGCGCTGTTCGTCATGTGTTTGATCTGCCACGGCGAACTTTTCCGCCTGCGGCCCGCACCCGCACGGCTGACACATTTTTATCTGGCCATCGCCGGTGGCGGCGCACTGGGAGGGCTGGCCGTAGGACTGGCCGCGCCGGCGGTTTTCAACGGCTACTGGGAATACCCAATTGCCGCATGGCTATGCGGGCTCTTGATGGTCATCACCTGCTATCGTGACCCCGCTGGTCGGCGCGCCGGTCGGCTTTTGGCCGCGGGCATGGTGGGCTTTTCACTCCTTCTCCTGGCACAGACGTACTACCAGCTATCCATCCACAACGCCGGCTGGGGCACGGCGCGCTGGCGCGGACGCAATTTCTACGGCGTACTGACCCTGCACGAAGGCGTGGCACGACCTGACCGGAACACGCCCGGCCGCGCCTTTCTGGGTCGCGCGGGAAACTTTGCTCTGGCACCTTTGGAGGGTGGTTTCGTGGCCACCAACCGCGTGATCATTCATGGCAACATCGTCCATGGCCTGCAGTTTACCGACCCACCTAAGATGCGCGCCATGCCCACCATTTATTACGGGCCCAGCGGCGCGGCGGGCCGCTTGCTGGCAACCCTGCCCGGACCGCGCCGCGTGGGCGTAGTGGGGCTGGGCGTGGGTACGCTGGCCACCTACGCCCGTCCAGGTGACGTGTTCCGTTTTTACGAGATCAACCCAGCAGTCGTCCGCCTAGCGCGGAAACACTTCACCTATCTGCGCGATTGCCAAGCGACGGAGAAGCCCGTGCTGCTAGGCGATGCTCGACTGGTGATGCAGCGGGAGTCTCCTCAGAAATACGATGTGCTATTGCTTGATGCCTTCAGCAGTGACGCCATCCCTGTTCATTTGCTAACCAAGGAAGCATTTGACCTGTATCTCAAACATCTCAACCCCACGGGAAGCTCGGTGATCGCTGTGCACATTTCCAATCGCCACCTGGATCTACACCCCGTGCTCGCGGAGGCGGCACGGGCCATGGGCTGGAAGCTGCGAGTCTACATTCAGCCCAAGCAGTTCCCTACGTTCGGCGAGTCTTCCTCCACCTGGGCGTTGATGGGCCCGGACGAGAGCCGATTGGCGGGCAACCATTTTGACGGCCTGACACAACCACCAGCACCTGCACCGGCGCGGCGCGTGAAATTGTGGACAGATGAATATGCCAGCCTGCTGCCGATCCTGAAGTGATAACTGACTATTTGGTTTGCAGAAGCTGTTCCAAGACACGAACCATGCCGTCTAAGTCAAATTCATAGGGCCCAGGTGGGCCTTGATAGGCAATGGTTCCATCAGGAGCCAAAATGTATAGACGATCCGGCATTGCTTCGAAAGTCTGGGCTGCTGTATCGGAGATATCATCCACAAGCAAGGGCAGGGTCAGGTTTAAGTCTTGGGAACATTGGCCAGCCACCTCCGAACGCTGCAACCAAGTCTTTGGTTGGGAAATTTTGACGTGGGAGGCTGGGCTTGGCGATTCGATGTGGTGTTCCTCGCGAATGTATATCCAGTAGAAATCCGCTCGATCACGAAATTTTTCATAGGCAGCCTGAAGGCGCACGGCCTCCTCAACGAATTTGTGTCAAGTGTAAGAGCCAAAAACCAGCACGGTGTGCCGCTTAACTTCGGCAAGGTTGACTAATACGCCATCCTGCAGTGATTTAAGACTGATATTGGGAATAGGTTGTCCCGGGCCCAAAATATTAAAGGAGGATTCACGGCGTATGAATTGGAAGAAATTTTTCCATTCTGCAAGATTCACGACTCCATCGCCGTCGCGGTCGGCTCTCTTGAAATCAATGTCACGGAACATGCCTGTCCACTCCTTAAAGGACAGCTCCTTATCTTCGTTTAGGTCTAGTTCCAGATACAAATCCGCCAATTCTCCAACGGGCTGTCGCCACATAGAAAATGCAGCCAAAAGGACTGCGGATAAGATCGCTGCGGATAAAATTAGCTTCTTGTTTTTCAGGTGACTATCCCCCTATCAGACAACAATCTACGCTGGAGCACCTCCAGTTATTCAATATACGTTACTGAATGTTGATTGGTTACATTCGTAACCAATCTGTCACTTTCGAAGAAGCAGTTCTGCCAGGGCCTTTGTCATCTCTTCCACGCTAAAACCGCGCGGGCCGCGGCCACCTTGAAAGGCCACGCGGCTGTCAGGCCCCAGAATGTACAACCGGTCTGGAAACGCAGCGTAGGCACGCGCGGCAGGGTCGTCCATGCCATCTACCAGTACGGGGATGTCCAACTTCAGGTCGCCTGAACATTGGGTGGCGACCGCCGATCGCTGGTCAAAGGTCTTGGGCTGCTCGATACGCACATGGCGCGCAGGGCGGCGAGACCCGATGGGATGCGCCTCACGGATGTAAATCCAATAAAAATCCGCGCGGTCACGGAACTGGTCGTAGGCGGCTTGGAGGCGCACGGCCTCACGTGAGAAAGGGCCTCACGTATACGAACCAAACACCAGTACGGTGGGACGCCGAACCTGGGTCAGGTCCACCAATTGATTGTTCTTCAGCGCCTTTAACTTCAGCGCAGGCGCAGGCTGGCCCACTGTGGGTCCGCCGTCTCCACCCGGCCGACTGCTTCCCCCCAAACGCCCACCTCCACCCGAGGGCCGGATAAAGTCCCGCCACTCGAAGGGCGACACCTTGCCATCCTTGTCGGCATCCACCTTGGTGAAATCAGCGGGCTGAAGGATACGGCCCCATTCGGCGGCAGAAAGAGTGCGGTTGCGGTCCTCATCCAGCAGTCGAAACAGGGTGAAGGCAGGGGATAATTCCTGTGCAACAATTGTGATGGCCGTAGTCAGGGTGGCGATGAGGCAGATTCGATTCATTATGTGAAAGACGTCGACTCGGACTTATCGGCTACATTTTGCCAAAGGCGGTGCGTAAGAGCTTCAAGCTCTTTGGAACGGCGGTCTTGGCCGCCTCTTTGCCCTCAAACTCTAGCGATATATAGCCGCGGTAATTCACCTTGGCGAGAATCCGCGCAATGCGCTCATAGTCGAGGTCCAGCGTGTACCATTTGCCGCCGCCGAAATAGGTCTTGGCCTGAACAAATACGGTTTTCTTGGAAATCTGTTCCAGCTTGGGGTAGGGGTCCTCAAGGAAGTTGCCGGTGTCCATTAGTACACCCAACCATGGGGATGGCAGAGCGTTAACGATCCGCAGCAGACCCTCCGGAGTTCGTGAGAGACCCCAGTGGTTTTCCAAAGCCAGCACCACCCCGCGCTTCTCGGCGTGGTCGAGACATTTGCCGATGGATTCAATGCACCAAGCGAAGCCCTCATCTTCAGTGTGGCCGGGCAACACGGGCTCAATGCCGCGGTTGGCCATCAGCTTGTCGAAAGATTTTGTGGTGTTCCAGCGACCGGTATTAAGGCGGATACAGGGGATGCCCAACTCGTGAGCAATGTCTATACAGTGTAAGGTGCGGGCAATTTGCCGGGCACGATAGGCACGGTCGGGATCGACGAAATCCTGATGGATCGAAAGGCAGATGAGGTCCACGCCATTGACCAGCGCACGCCGCTTGAGGGAGCGCAGGTAGGCAGGAGACTCGCTGCTCATCTGTACGTGCAGGATATCAACGCCCTCAGCGCCCAATTCGGCCGCGTGGTCGATGACTTTCTCAATGGGGTACTTGACCTTGGTGAAGTGCCAATAGGAATAGGTTGCAATGCCAAACTTGACCCGTGGTGCAGCCGAAGCGCGCAGAGCCGAACAGCCCGCCAACGGCAGCGCCGCCGCCGCGCCTAGGAATGCACGCCGGGAACGGAGAGACGCGGTGTTCATGTCAGTCCTTTTCCGGGGCTTTGGTGGCATTCTTGTCGACAGTAGCGCGGAATTGTCCAGAACCCTTCTTTTCCAGCACGTAGGGCGGGGGTGGTTCCGTTGGCAACTCGTCGGGGGTTTTCGAACGGAACGGGTTCATCCAAGCGCAGCCCTGAAGCAAAGCGAACGCGAGGGTCAAAGCTATGTGGCAGGCGCGGTTCATTCGTGGCCCTTCGTCTAACGTGCGCGTAGGCAGACGTCAAAGTTATTCCACGGCCACCGACAGCACCCGTCCATCAAGAATGGTAAACTTGGCCACAGCATAGGTTTGGCCGGTGGTCGCATGCTTGATCTTTAGGTCGCGATAGATCCATACGCGACCGAGAACTTGATCCGGCGGCCCCAAGCCAATCTGCAGAGTGGCCACGGGATGTCGGCGGTAGTTTTCCAAGTTGCGCTCACCGCCCCCAACGGTGAGTTCCAGCTTGCGTGCCGGTCCTACGTAGCGCGAGCCATCCCCGGCCCAACCCTGCAGGCGTAGATCCACCTGCTTGCCGTTTTCCAGCCATTCCTGACGCGCCTTCAGCTGGCCGCGTTCATAGCGGAACTTCGCCTTCAACTTGCCGCTGGGATACCATTCCTCGTACAGCCCGTGTTCCAAGCCGCCGAAGAACTGACCTTCGGCGATCTTTTTTCCTTTGTCATCCTCGCGCACCACCGTGCCGGTATAGGGTCGGTTTGCATTGGTGTCGACCAACAGCCAACGGGTGCTGGTGATATTGATGCGCGCGGGCATGGAGTTGGTAGGCACCGCGATAGGATTAGTGGCAGAAGGCGCGGGAGAATTCGTGGCAGGCACTGGGACCGACGACGGCGGAGGCGTGGATGTGGGTGATGGTAGCCGTGGTTCCCCCTCATTGCCGCCGCAGCCCAATGCCAACCCAGCGAACAACAGACAGCAACCTCTCATGCCCTCCAGCCTAGCCCAAGCTGGCCTTCAAAGCAATGACGGGAGGGCAACGGAAAACAGTTCACCTGATTGCGCGGCAGAGGGAGGTGTGCTAGGCCGTTGTTGGTTGTAGCTTGGCGGACAAATCCAAACTTGCCGCCGCGGGTCAAGCCTCTGCCCAGACGGGACAAGCGAAACCAGCTTATGAAAGAGCAATTCCCGCGGCGGCACTTTTTATGACAGTCAATCCTTCCGCGTGATTAAATAGGCAGGTTGTCTAAGTCCACATTCCCCCCCGTCAGGATCACCCCCACGCGATGGTTTTTGAAATGCGCCGCATTATCCAGCACCGCGGCCAATGCCACTGCACTACTGGGCTCAATGATAATCTTGAGCCGCTCCCATGCGTGCCGCATGGCTTGCAGGATAGATGACTCTTGGACGGTGAAAATGCGCTCTGCATGGCGGTGGATGAGGGCGAAGGGCAATGAGCCGAGTTGCGCGCGAAGACCGTCGGCAATGGTGTCGGGCGTGGTGGTGACCAATCGCCCAGCCTCATGCGAGCGGCGTGCATCGTCAGCTTGGGCAGGTTCAGCACCATAAATTTTTGAGGATGGCAGTTTCTCATTGAAAACCAAACAGGCTCCGCTAAGCAACCCGCCGCCACCTACCGGAGCCACCAGGGCATCCAGCGGCCCCGTCTCCTCCAAAAGCTCCAGCGCGGTGGTGCCTTGGCCAGCGATGATTCGGGCGTCATTGTAGGGATGTACCATTTGCGCACCCGTGGCGGTCAAGACTTGGGCAATCACCGCTTCGCGGTCGGCCAAGTCTGGGCCACACTCGGTGACTTGACCGCCGTAGCGCTCCACGGAAGCGCGCTTGGTGGCTACTGAGTTTGCGGGCATAACGACATGGGCCGGGATACCTCGCGCCGCCGCCGCCGCCGCCAAGGCCGCGCCGTGGTTGCCTGAGGAATGGGTGGCCACGCCACGCGCTGCTTCAGCCTGTTCGAATTGCAGCACCGTGTTGGTCGCGCCACGAAATTTGAAAGAGCCGGTCGTTTGGAAATTCTCGCACTTGAAAAACAGCCGCGCGCCGGCCATGGAATCCAGCGAACCGCAGGTGAGCACCGGCGTGCGCCGCACGCGTCCGGCCAATCGTTTCGCAGCAGCAGCTACGTCGGAAAACCCAGGCAGTAGCACATCGTCCATAAGCCGCCTTCCCTACGCCAAGTGCCACCACAAGGCAATGCCCGACAAAAAACCGCCCCGAAACCGAAATCCCGAGGCGGTCACCAATCCCTGTGGGCGCACTTACGCGCGCCCAGCCAAGGTTGTTTGCCTTTGGTGGAGGCGGGTCTGCAAACCAGCCAGCTGCTCCGAGGACCAACCGACAGGTGGCATCCAAACCCATGAACCACCCAAAGGATGATCCACAGCCCCAGTTTATTGGATAAAACAATCATGGAAAGCCATTTATGTTTTACATTAATCATAACTTATTCACATATCATTGACTGCTGGAACGGTGTTTGCGTACCGGGCTTCTATCTGCTACGTTGACCCATCCCATGGACACACTCGACTCCTCCTCTACAGACAGCGACTTGAACCGCCGCGGCTTTCTTCATAGCGGCGCTGTTCTGGCCACCGCAGCCCTTACCCTGCGTGCCGACGCCACCCCCACGCCAGCCACAGAGGACGCCCATGAATACGTGAACTTTCTACAAGACAACGGACAGCCGCAAATTGCCCCCGAGGGCAAATGGAAACCGACGCACCCGGATATTCTGGGCCCCTTCTATGCGCAAGGAGCACCCTTCCGCGGTAAAGTGACCGGGCCGTTGTGCGAGGGCGAGCCACTTCTGATCCGCGGACGCGTCTGGAGCCACACTACCAAGAAGCCGCTGGCCAATACCGTCATAGACGTGTGGCAGGCCGACCACAAGGGGCGCTATGATTTTCAGGACGCTGGTGGTCGGCCCCAGCGCAAACAGTTCCGCAACCGCATCAGGCTATTGACCGACGAAACTGGTGCCTACGAGTACGAAACCATCATGCCAGCGGCATACAACGCCGGCGGCCAGATTCGTCCCTCACACATCCACTACCTTCTGCAAGCCCGCGGCCACAAGCGTCTCATCACACAGCTTTACTTCCGCGGCGATCCTCACATCGCCCGCGATCCTTGGGCCAGCAAATCGCCTCTCATCATCCCCTTGAAAACCGTGAAGGCCGGCCGGGGCGCCTACCGCCAAGGCGTGTTTGACATCGTCCTAGGCGCCGCCTGAGCGTTCCCTGCCCCTATTCGCGCGTTGCCTTGGCCGCCTCTTTCTTGTAAAAGCACACCGGACGTTGGGGAGGATGCTGGCCGCCTTAAAACAATTCTTCGCGCGCACCCAGAAACCGCCCTACCAAGAGGGCACCAGCCTGCTGCTCATACTGGTGCTCTCCGTGGTGGTCGGGGCCGGAGTGTCCTATGGCACGCTCGGCTTCATGAAGGCCTTCGACACAATCCTCCACGGCGTCTATTTCCAATGGACCGACTACCCCAGTGGCCGGTACACCCACAAGCTCGACGCCCGCAACCAAGTCTCTTTTGATTTTCGTGGCGACAATCCCCACGGCCTCGCCGGCCTCCGCGAAACCCAGTGGGCTGATCGCGGCACCTGCCGCGTCGTCACCACCACCCAAGGCGTCCGGAGCCACCCCGTGCTCACCAAATGGCGAATGGCTGACAACCGTCTGGTTCTCATTCAGCCTGCCGATGCCAACACCACCACACTGAACCTCAAATTCGATGGATCGCATCTAACGCCCGCCGACAACCAGTTCATCCCCGACCTTCGCAAACTTCTCGGCGCCGTGCCCCTGCCCGAAAAATTCACCGACGCCTCGCATCAGTTCAACTACAAGCAAGGCTCATTCAGCGATGTACCCAAGTGGCACATCTTGCTCGCCCTAACCCTTGGCGGACTTTTCATCGGCGCACTTTACAAAGTCTTCAAGCTCGCCCGAGGCCACGGCCCTGCAGATGCCATCATCGCCCGTCTCGACGCCGATGGCCGCATGCCAGTCAAGGAGGGCATCTCCACTGCCCTCATCTGCATCAGCTCCATCGGCCTTGGTGCTTCCGTAGGCCGCTACGGCCCTGCAGTTCACTTGGGTGCCACCCTCGGTTCAGGCTTCGCTCAAGTTTTTTCCCTCAACCGAACTAACACAGTTACCTTTCTCGGCTGCGGCGTTGCCAGTGCTATCGCAACCTCCTTCAACACCCCAATTGCTGCCGTCATCTTTGCCCACGAAGCCATCATCGGCCACTACTCCCTCCGCGCCTTCGCCCCCATCACGATCGCTGCCGTCACCGGCAACGAGGTCGCCAAGATGAATGGCCGCTTCTTTGACGGCTTTCAGAACCTCACCCAATTTACCGAACTCGTTCCTGCCCAATATCCCCTTTTCGCTCTGGTCGGCCTCCTCAGCGCCCTTTTCGCCCTCATCTACATGCGCAGTCTTGTCACCCTAGGCAAGGCCATCCGGCAGTCCTTGATCCCTCTCTGGCTCCGCCCCGCCTTAGCCGGCCTCGCCATTGGTATCGTTGCTCTCTGGCTGCCCAAGCTTCTCGGCCTCGTCGAGGAAACCACCACCCAAGTCATCCAGGATCGCGGCCTCGTCGAATACACCCTTCAAGCCCTTTGCCTCCTCATCGTTTTTAAAATTGCCTCCACCGCCCTCTGCCTCGCCTGCGGCATGCACGGTGGCGTCTTTGGTCCCGCCCTCTGCTTCGGCGCCATGGTTGGCGCTGCCTTTGCCCTAGCCTTTGACCACACGCAATACCAGATTTTTGCCCTCGCTGGCATGGGTGCCTGCATCAGCTCAGTCGTCGGTGCCCCCATCTCCACCATCCTCATCGTCTTCGAGCTCAACCAGAACTACTCCGTCGCCACCGCCGTCATGGTTGCCGTCGTCGTCAGCAACCTCATCACCAACCGCTTCTTCGCCCGCTCCTTCTTCTTATTCCAAGTCCAAGCCGCCGGCTACGACATCAACGCTGGCCGCGAAATCCTCATCCTCCAACGCCGCCAAATTCGCGAAGTCATGGAGACCGACCACGCCACCCTCCCCCCAGACGCCGACCTCGCCACTGTCGAGGAAGCCCTCCATGCCCACCCCGCCGACCTCTACGTCGTCGAGCCCGACGGCCGCCTCCTCGGCCACATCACCCTTGCTGACGCCTGGGATACGCTAAAACAAAAAAAACATAACCCTCCCCTTACCGCCCGCGACCTCGTCAAGAAACCTGACCATATCCTCACCGAGGACACCGACCTCCACACCGGCTTTGAAATCATTGAGCAATTCGTCGGCGTCAGCATCCCCGTCATCGACAACTCTGATGACCGCCGACTCACCGGAATCATCTACGAATCCAGCATCATCCAAGCCTACAACCAAGCCGTCAAAACCGCCCGTGGCGAAGAACAAGGCCTCGACTAACCCCTAGTGAAGTCGAGGCCCCATGGGACATTAGTAGGACGACTCTTCAACTGAGCCGAAGGGCGGAATAGAGGCCCTTAGCAAACCCCACGCCCTCACTACCCCCTTCGATCATTTCCCATCCAACCAAAAAATCTCGAATACAGGGTTGACAACCTCCATGCAAATAGTACGCTTACGTATAATTAATCGCACCAAACAACCAAAAGCCGCAAAAAACCACTAAAAAATCCCTAGGCACACCAAAAAAACCATCCAATCCCGTTGACAGAACTTGCCTCACCAACCACATTAAACCACTGAGGGAAAAATGAGAACTGCCCTTGCCATACTGCTTCTGTTTTTCGCGCTTCACACGCAGCCCGTCTATTCCCAACTCGGCTTGGGCGGCATGATGAGCGGCATGGGCAACATGATGAGCGGCATGGGCAACATGATGGGTGGAATGGGCGGCGGCATGATGAGCGGCATGGGCAACATGATGGGCGGCATGGGTGGCATGGGCGGCGGCATGGGTGGCATGGGCGGTGGCATGGGCGGTGGCATGGGCGGC
>Ga0310344_10002954_pt1 | contig 12720 bp, 10 predicted proteins | sample HC15DNA20200_MG_FD_203801 | JGI IMG/M metagenome (GOLD analysis project Ga0310344, IMG submission 203801) | Marine microbial communities from station ALOHA, North Pacific Subtropical Gyre - HC15-DNA-20-200_MG | ecosystem: Environmental > Aquatic > Marine > Oceanic | place: Pacific Ocean: North... | reverse complement strand
TGCCAGTGGTACCATGACAAACCTCACAGTAGATCGCGTACTGCTCCGCTCCATTCGCGACCGACCTGAAATCTCCAGGATCGCGAGGGTTAACGAGAGCATCTGCCTTTGCGAGGTCCAGTCGATTTACCTGCGCTTCACCACCGTCGGTCGGCACAGAACCTTCGGGGGGTAGGAACTCCACCCTCTCCCCGTGAAGGGTCGCCTCTTCAAAGCCCTGCACAACCTTCTGCCACTTCATCTGAGGAAACCAAGTCTCCGACCATTGTTCCCAACAACCCGTAAGTCCGAGGAGAAGGAACATGCAAATCGCCACCAGCCAATTGGGTTTATGCCTCAACAAGGCTCACCTCCTTGGCCGCATGTGCACGAAGAAGTGCGTCTACTTCCGCTACATCACGGTCTTCACAATCCACTACTAGGCCAAACTCCTCGGAAGAAAAGCGAGAACTGTAGGCTTTGTCATGTACACCGAACTTACCGTAAGGCAGTTTTCCTACTTTAAGGAACCCGAACAAGGTCATAAGACCGCCAAACAGAACGGTCAATTCAAAGGAAATTATGACGTAAGGCGGAATCGAAGACATCGGCTTGCCACCTATCATAATTGGCCAGTCGTTTGACATCCAAATCGTTATAAAAAAGCCGGTGAACGCCCCTACGAGACCACCTATTAGCGTCCAAATGCGGACCCCACTCGGCTTCTCAATTACTGCGTCGTCAATCTCTGCAAACGGCGCTGGAGAGTAGACTTCAAGGTTGTCAAAACCACGATTTTTCAGTCGCCTGATGACATCCACCAGCGGATCGGGTTGATCATAGATACCGAGTATTGACGGCATCAGCGCACTCCTGCGTGTGCCTTTTCGTGGATGGCGAGTTCCTTCACCTCCGCGATGGCAATCACTGGAAATAACTTAAGGAAAATCAAAAAGAGCGTGCAGAAGAAGCCGAAGCTACCTGCAACTATCCCAAGTTCGGCAAATGACGGAGTATAAATACCCCAAACAGCTGGGTCGTACTCCCTCGATAGGCCCGTAATAATAATTACGTACCGCTCAAACCACATACCGATATTTATGAAAGTCGCGACTACAAATATAGTCGGAACGTGGGTTCTAGCGCGTTTAGACCAAAAGACTTGAGGTATGACCCCGTTACAGATGATCATAATCCACGTTGATATCCAGTACGGGCCAAATGCCCGGAGATAAAACGAAGTCTTTTCAAACTCTACGCCACTGTACCAAGCAATAAAGTATTCGGTTGCGTACGCATAAGAGACAATAATTGACGTGAGGAGGATAAACCTGCACATATTGTCAAAATGGTAGTTGGTGATATAGGCCTCTAGACCATAAATCCTTCGGACCGGGATCAGTACTGTTAAGACCATCGCAAAACCCGAGAAGATTGCGCCCGCAACAAAATACGGAGCGAAAATCGTCGCGTGCCATCCTGGGACAATCGACGCAGCGAAGTCCCAGGAGACTACGCTGTGAACCGACAAAACCAATGGCGTAGCCAGCCCCGAAAGATGGAGGACCGATCGAGAGTGCGATTTCCACTGTATTGACGTGCCCTGCCATCCAAGTGCCATCGCTGTATATAAAAACTTGCGCCAACCCTTAGCTCGGTCGCGTGCGATTGCTAAATCAGGAATTAATCCGATGTAAAAGAATACTATGGAAATCGTTGCGTATGTGGAAATCGCAAATGTGTCCCACATGAGAGGGCTCTTGAAGTTTACCCAAAGGCCCCGTTGATTAGGGTAGGGAAGAATGAAGTACGACTTCCACATTCGTCCAACATGTATACCGAGGAACTGTGCTGCGGTCAGAACCGCAAAAACAGTCATAGCCTCGGCACCCCTGTTAATGGCATTGCGCCACTTCGCGCGAAACAAGTAGAGGATCGCGGATATCAGTGTTCCGGCATGCGCAATACCGACCCAGAACACAAAGGTAACAATGTAGGCACCCCAGAACAGTGGGTGTGTATAACCGCCTATTCCGAGACCAATATAAACCTGGTAAACCCAAATCGCTCCGGCAAGGTGCATCAGGAACAGAGCTGTCCCCAAGCACATCCAATAGCCCAACGTGGGCTTACTCATCACGGCCAGGATATCTCGATTAATCTTCGAGTCTTGCTCCGGCGAAAGCGGAGCTGGGTTTGCGATAGGCGTGGCTGGTGGCGGCGTCATGGGTCTATGCCTCCACCTTGCCGCGGATCACCTTTGAAAGATACGTTACAGCGGGACGAGTGTTGAGCACATGAAGAGCATGGTAACCGCGTTTCTTGTTTGTAAATTTCTTGTAGAATTCGCTCTCGTGATCTCGAACGTTGCCGAAACCGATGGCATCTGAACCACAGGCCCTCTGACAAGCAGTCTGTACATCTCCCTCGGCTATGAGTCGATCTTCATCTTTAGCTGTCTGTCGGGCAGCTTGAATCCTTTGAACGCAGAACGTGCATTTTTCCATGACTCCCTGACCACGCACAGTAACATCTGGATTCAGCATAAGGTGCATTGGCTCAGGCCATTTGGTCAATTGATTATCGTAAAAGTTGAACCGCCTTACCTTGTAGGGGCAGTTGTTGGCGCAGTAACGAGTTCCAATGCATCGGTTGTAAACCATCGCATTCAAACCTTCTTCGTTGGTATAGGTTGCAATCACGGGGCAGACAGGCTCACAGGGTGCAGACCCACACTGCTGACAGAACATAGGCACATTGCGTACGTCAGTATCCCCTAATTTTTCCCCATTAGCCTGGGGATGAGTGCGCCCTAGAGGCAAGTCTGCTTGTCCTTCCCCAACGAACCGGTTGAGGCGAAGCCATGGCATTTGACGAACCCTGAGTGTTTCGACTTCTCCCACAACAGGAATATTGTTTTCTACATAACAAGCCTGGATGCACGCACTGCACCCATCACATTTATCCAAATCGACCGTCATCCCCCATCTGTAGGGGCTATCGTCTACCGCATCATCTCCAGCATCGTATGGCTCATGAATCTCATGATGACCTCCGCTAGAGGAATGGTCGTCCGTTTTGGCTCCATGATCACCATGGTCTTCGCCATGGTCGCCGTGTGCAGCGCTTGCCAGGGCCGCGAGACTAACCACTTCTCCTAGTTGTCTGCCTCTCTTGTTGTCGCTCCACTGAAGCATCGGCAGCCGACGCGTCTTGCCGGTCGCTGCAAGCGAAGCGTGATCGGTGAGCCAAGCCCTGCCGCCTTTTTCGTCCACTCCGGGTGACAGAACATCAATAACATTGACTCCGCGTACCTGACCCGGCATTCCGTCGCAGGTCTTCGATGCCCAGTGTCCTTCAGTGTGGCCCTGTCCAATCGGGACGCCTACGACGTCATCACGAATGCCTCCCCGTGGATAGACTGATACTTCCAAACTACCCGCGGATGTCTCTATCGAGATAACATCTCCGATCTCAACCCCGAGATCATCAGCAGTCTTTAAGCTAATTTCGGCCCAACTCTGCCAGGCGACACTGGTTATGGGATCTGGAATTTCTTGTAGCCAGGGAAGCGCTGCACCACGACCATCGTAGAAGTGGCTATGGGGAAAGGCGACCAATGTATACTTCCCTTCACCCGAGAGCATTGGAACAGCCGCGTCAATAGCAGATGCGACAACAGGCGCCTCTCCGGCCGGTAATTTTTCAAAAACTCCGCCTTCTGCCTTGGCTCGGCGAAGATCCACATCTGACCAAGACCTTTCGAGCGCCGCTCTAAAGTCTCCCTCTGGCATCGAGTCGGCAGTGGTTCCCCCAAGAGCACGTCCCAGTCCGATGACGGTATCTCCAAGCGCCCGCGTATCGTAGAGCGGTTGAATTGACGGCTGAATTAAAGAACGCATCCCTGCTCTCGGGAGCAGGTCCCCCCAACTCTCGAGCGGGGAATGGTCGGGCAAAATTATTGAGGCATACGCGGTTGTCTCATCCGGAGACGACGAGGTACAGACAACTACCGGAACCTTAGTGAGAGCTTCGGCAAACCCAGAAGCCTCGGGCATCGAAAAGACAGGATTACTACCATGAATAAAAAGAACAGACACTGCCCCGTCATTCATTTGTCGGATAAGGGCCAATGCGTCCTTATAGCTAGATTTCATGGATTCTGACTGATCTGGGAGAATTCGCACCCCGTTACCGATAGAGCCCGCAACCGCGTTAAGGACGAGAACAGCTGCGTTAGCACCGACGGCCCTTCGGCTAGTTACTGCGGGGCCTGGGGGGAGTGCGACGACCTTCTTCCCTCGTGCAACAGCTCTACCAAGCCGCTCGATGGTCTCAGCAGGAATATCCGAAGACTGCGCAGCTTCACTAACGCTGACGCCCGATACAAGGTTTAAAAGTGATTGGTCATTTCCAGATTCAATCGCGACCCTAGCGATCGCAAGCGCGAGTTGACCTTCACTGCCGGGCTTAGCAGGTAACCATTCGTCGGAACTCGAAGCTGTGAGGGAGAGACGGGAGCCTACATATACAAGCCGAGCTCCACCATCAATATGCTGTTCGACATCTCGTGCATCCGCCAACTGCCTCTTGTGTTCGGTCGCTGATAGTCCTGTGTCAAGAAGCTCAGAGCCAAAATCGATTACCAAATCCGCATCGGTCAAATCAAAAACGGGGGTACCCTCAACTCCGAAAACTTCGGAAGTTGCAGCTCGTAGCCCCTCATCGGAAAACGGTTCGAAAACGGTGCGAGACGCCCCAATCGAGGTCGCCAACCTATCCATCACCTTGGCTGCCGTTTCCCCGGGATGACTACCCAGGAAATGAGTACCTTTTGGCCGTTCTCCTACCGCTTTGGCTAGTTGTTCAATCGCGGCCTCCCAAGTGACAGGTACTAACTCACCTTCTTCATTGCGGACCTGGGGCCCGCGGAATCGATCTGGCTGAAAGGTGCGGCCAATTGTCGCCTGACCACGTGCACATAGAGCCCCGCGGTTTACAGGGTGGTCCGGGTTCCCTTCAACGAGGATTGGTTTGCCTTCTCTCGTTTTCACATGTATGCCACAACCTGCAGGGCATTCCTGGCAGGTCGAAGCGTAATAAACCGGAATTCCAGGGGTAATCTCTTCAGGCTGAACAACATAGGGGATCAGATTCGTAACGTGGTCCGAGCAGCCTGTTGCAGCTACAGCGCCCGCACTGGTCCCTACCAGTTTGAGAAAATCGCGTCGATCAATTTGAGGCATGCGGTCCTCTCGAAAGGATCCAACCTAGTAGTGACAGGTCAGACAATCTTGCGAGACACCGTTCTCGCGATGACAGTTAATGCACCAGCCCATTTCAAGCTTCTTTGTCGGTAGCAAAGAAGGGCCGGCTTTGGTATCCGGAACCAAGTACAGCTTCTCTATCTCTTCGACCGGTCCATGGCAGGTCTGGCATTCAATATCGGCTTGTACGTGCCGGTTGTGCCTGAACTTCGCATGTTCCGGTAGTCTATGAATTTGCTTCCATTCGATCGGTTTCTTTTCCTTCCAGTGCTCCTTGAGGATTTTTATACCCTCCAGCTCGTCATACTCGGCTGGAAAAGCACTGTGACATCCCATGCAGAGCTCTACTGATGGGACTCCTGCGTAACGGGCCCTATCAGTACCCGAATGGCAGTAGAGGCACTCGATCTCAAAGTCACCGGCATGGTGCTTGTGACTAAAGGGTATCGGTTGAAGTGGACCTGGCGCATCAGGATCCCAAGCCAAATCATGAGACCTACATGCCTCCAAGGAGGGAAAAGGTCGGTCGAATTCGGCTGGAATTTCGATCTCCAGGTGGGGATCGTCTGCCAGCTTAGCTTTGAGCTCTTGCGCTTCGCAGACACTAGATGCGACCAGCTTTTCGGCCGCCAGAGCCGGCTGCTCAACGGTCAAAGACAGACAGTAGACGAGCAGGGATGCTATTGCGGCCTGAAAAGCCAACCATCGCACTCGGCGTCCAACGCTATCAAGATCCTTTGAGATGACCGTTCCTCCCGGGGAATCTTCCCTACCTGCACCTGCGAACTCTCGCTCAGTGGCACCTGAACAGCCTCAAACCAAAACGGGCTCGAGGTTTTCCGGTGGCACTGTATCGTTTGAGGAGCAACCTTTCAGCAGTCAAAGGCAATTTTTTTCGCAGGAAAGGATTCGACTGCGCCCCCAAATTAAAAAAACCTGGCGGTGTTTGATTAGAACGTGGATCGCCTTGCGTCAAGCGTGTTTCAACGACTCGCCCTACCTGGTAAGCTGTAAACTCACTTTTTTTAGAAAACTAGGGGTCAGACCACTCATGTCAGGCCCTCACTTCGGGACCCGGGCGCTTTCAAAGGTGCACCGTTCCTGACCACAAGGAGCTTTTCGATGGGAGATGCCTGGATTATCGATGCCGTCAGAACCCCCCGCGGGCGCGGAAAAAAAGAAACTGGAGGCCTTTCTGGCGTTCACCCTCAAGAGCTTTTGGCCACTTGTTTAAATGGGTTGCAGCATCGAAACGGATTTGATCCCAAAGATGTAGAAGACGTTGTGGCGGGCTGTGTTACGGCTGTCGGCGAGCAAGGCGGTTGTGTAGCTCGGATGTCAGTTCTTGCTGCAGGGTGGGACCCGGAAGCCGCTACAGGAGTCACGATCAACCGATATTGTGGCTCCGGACAGCAAGCAGTGAACTTCGCCGCAATGGGAGTCATGGCTGGTCAGCAGGATCTCGTAATCGGCGGTGGCGTGGAGTCAATGTCTAAGCATCCGATGGGTGCGGACAAATCAGGCATTGACGGACATAACTCGCACTTAAGAGAGCTGCACCCGCTGGTGCCCCAAGGCATCTCTGCCGACCTCATTGCGGCGAGGGAAGGCTTCAGCAGAGAAGACGTTGACCAGTATGCGCTCGAGAGCCAACAACGCGCAGGAAAAGCACAAAGAGAGGGACGATACGATAAAAGTATTTTGCCGGTTGCCGACAACTCTGGTGCCCCAATCCTGGACCGGGATGAACATGTGCGGCCAGAAACTACGCTTGAAGGGCTTGCCAAGCTACCAGCCTCTTTTGAGGGCGTAGGAGGCTACGTACAGAAGGGAGACGCCCGAACCTTCATAGAAAAAGCCAACTCTCGCTATCCGGACGCGAATATTGAACACGTTCACACTGCAGGTAACTCGTCAGGAATCGTAGACGGAGCCGGAGCCGTTCTAATCGCATCTCCGGGATACGCGCAAGCTAACGATCTGAAACCCAGAGCAAGGATCGTATCCATGGCTACTGCCGGGGACGAGCCAATCATCATGCTTACCGCTCCTACCCCTGCCTCAGAAAAAGCCCTGAAAAAGGCGGGTATGACCATTGGCGATATTGACGTCATGGAAATTAACGAAGCCTTTGCCGTGGTACCCATGAAAACGATGAGGGACTTAAAAATCGATCACGAGAAAGTGAATATCAATGGAGGAGCAATCGCACTGGGGCATCCATTAGGTGCTACAGGAGCGATGTTACTAGGAACAGCGCTCGACGAACTCGAACGACAAGATAAATCTACCGCATTGGTGACGATGTGCATCGGTAACGGAATGGGCGTCGCCTCGATTATTGAGAGAGTCTGAAAATTCTTACAACACGAAACCCAACGACCCTGATGACCAGGGAAGACATGTGATCGCGAGTTACTGTTGCCTGTGAACCCCGAACTGCTTGAAATACTGATTTGCCCAGAAACTAAGCAGAAGTTAAGAAATGCTACCGATGATGAGATTTCGAAACTTGAGGCTCTTTACAAGAGCGGTGCCCTGTACGATCGGAGTGGAAACAAAGTAGCCAGTGCTGTTAAGGAAGGGCTCGTAAGAGAGGACGGACAAGTTCTTTACGTCGTAGACGAAGGTATTCCCATCATGCTAACCGAAGAATCGATCGAATTACAGGATAAATCACACCAGTGAATTCGGGCGATCATCAATTTCTCAAATCAGCCAGTAAAACGCCGAGAGTCTCCTTGTCGCGAGCACTCCTAACAGGTATAGAAAATTCCGTGGAGCTAACCAATTCTCGGTAACGAGATTTAACAATATCCGCAATTTCTCGGTATGTTCCAACGCATGCGTAGGTTCTGAGAACATCGTCATTGATCAACCGCGGCATCTCGCTCCAACGTTGCGCTCTCGAAAGTTGAGCCAATTCAATCGCTAGGTCAGTCATGCCGTGGAGGTCAAATACCGGGCGGTAAGCAGGAGTGGACGCATAAAAGGCAACTCGGGCACGAACTTCCTCGGTGCGGGCGACCAAGCTCTCCTCATTCTGAGCAGTAGCAACAAGCGGAGAGACCATAATCTCAACATCATCTACAGAACGGCTTGACGATCGCGTCCCTTCTAAAACGGCCGGCTTCATAACTTCTTTTATGTAGTTCGGGGTACAAATCGGATGGGGACGTAACCCATTCGCGACCTCTCCAGCAACCCGACAGAGAACCGGCTTAACTGCAGCGATAGTCACTGGAATTTTCGGTATGTCTAAAGGGCCAGGATCAAAAAGTGGCACCATTAAACTAATACTGTAGACCGCGCCCTCGTATTTCGGTTGACGTCCTTCCTGCCAAGATTTCCAAACTTCTCTCATGGCAAGCACGTAATCATGTAACCACGGTCCGGGCGGCCTCCAAGGAACGCCGAACCGGCGCTCCATGTGCGCCCTTACCTGAGTACCAAGTCCTAGGTTAAACCGGCCCCTGGACAAATCTTGTAAAGTCCATGCTGCCTGTGCCATAACGGTTGGGCTGCGCGCAAAAGCAATGGCGACTGCACTGTGAAGTTCGATTCGTTCCGTAGCTTCCGAGACAATTGCAAGCTGCACGAAGGGATCAAGCTTGGTCTCTGTCACAGCTATCGCGTCATACCCTAGCTCTTCCACAAGGCGGGCCTGATCAAAAAAGTCTCTCGCGGTAATTCTCTCTTTTGCAGACCTGAGGCCAGGGTCAAGTTTACCAAGAGGCAACAACGTCTCAATCTTCAAGAAGTTCACCTAGAAATTGCGTTCCTAATATCCCTACCAATGGAGAACCTCTTCAAAGGCGGTCAAGCAATACGACCCTTAACACCTCGAGCAAGAAAAGAAATGTTCCAAACTCCACTTTTACTGCGCGAACTCGCGCCGCTTCAGTTCTTTCACATATTCAGCAAGATTTGGATCACTAGCCACCAACGCCGAGATACGTTCTTCATAATCTGCAGCAGCCTTCGACAAGGGAAGTTCGTCTACTTTGAGGTCAAGGAAATTTGTCACCTTTTGGACCAACGCAAGGGCACCGCGTGGGTTGGGGGATGCATTTACATAATGAGGCAATCCGGCCCACATACTTGCGACATCGAAACCCTCGTCTTGGAGACGAGTCGAAAGTACCCCTACAATCCCAGTTGGTCCTTCATAGTTCGAGGTTTTTAGATCAAGGTCGAAAACGACTTTCGGATCGGTTGCGAAACCAGTTATCTGAACCGGGAGGGAGTAGAGGACGTCCGCCAAAAAGGCTCCAAGGAGTGCCACCCTTCGAACCCCGAGCTTCTTAAGCAAATTCACGAACCGGTCGCAATATTCATTCCAACGAAAGTGCGGTTCCGCCCCAAAACCCGTAATCAACTCCTGAGAAAACCCACAAAATCCTTGCTGAAATTCAAAATCGGGCCAAGAGATTAGGCGAGAACCGTCGGGCTGATATGAAACTTCGGGGCGCGTAACAGTAAAATCGAAGTAACCCTGCGAATCTATCTTAGAGAAGACCGAGCTATTAGAGGCCTTTTGTATGTAGCCGAGTGCAGTTGTTCCGGCGTCTCCAGCATCGTTCCATCCTGAGAAGGCGAAAATTGCAACAGGAGCCTGCGGCTCTGATTTAGTTTTCAGATCTTTGGAAGACACCAATTAGTCCCATCCTTTCAAGTCGACAGTGTTCCTCACCGCGAATGCTTTAGCCACGAACAAACCGATATCCGCGGCCACGTACAGAGACAATATGCTTAGGACGAGAGGGATCCTTTTCTACGTATCTTCGCAGCCTGTGAATAAACGTATCTACTACTCGCGTGCGGGTTTCAGGACGCAACCCCCATACTGACTCCAAAAGTTCACCTCTGGGAACCACCTCTCCTTCTCGATCCATCAAGGCACGAAGCAGGCCAGCCTCCCTGGTAGTAAGAACTATTTCCTGCTCCCCCCGTTCAAGCTCGAAACGATCGAAATAGATAGTTACTTCCCCGAATTTCTCGGGAACCATAGCTTCTGAGTCCTCGGAGACTCTGTCCCACCGGCGGCGGCGAAGCAAGGCCCGAACACGCACCATTAGCTCATCGAGAGAAAAGGGTTTTGTAAGATAATCGTCCGCCCCTTCCTCGATGCCACGAATCAAATCGCCTGAATCGTCCTTCGCCGTTAGAACCAAAATTGGGATATAGTTCCCTGAAGCTCTTAGTTTCCGGGCAACTTCGTAACCGGACAGTCCCGGCAACATGATGTCCAGTAAAACCAGGTCAAAAGTTTGCTCCATCACTTCCGACACAGCGCCCTCCCCATCGGGAACGTGATCAACGTCAAAACCCTCGGCCTCGAGATTGAATATAATCGCCTCAGCAATGTGAAGTTCATCCTCTACGACAAGTATACGGGGCACTAGACCTAGTTTCCCACGACGGCGGCGCGTGGTTCCTCGAGATGGCGCCGCTTTTTGGCAGTTGGCAAAGTCACAGTAAATACACTGCCTTCCCCATGGCCTTTACTCTCTGCACGTATCGAGCCATCGTGTCGTTTTACTAATTGCCGTACTATAAAAAGCCCGAGACCCAGACCCGCTACTTGGTGGACATCACGACCAACCCTATAAAATCGGTGAAATACCTTTCTAAGTTCTGATCGATTCAGACCTATACCTTGATCCGACACCTGAATGCGAACCTGTTCCTCGTCCAGTGCAGACAGAGAAATCCGCACAGTTTCCGGATTGGGCGAATATTTGAGGGAGTTGCCTATCAAATTCCGAAACACAACCCCAAGCTCTTCTCTATTACCCCAGGCAAAAGCCGTTTCACATTGATCTAGAGTAACCGCCTCAGCCGGCAAAGAGTGAAGCTCCCTGAGTTCGTGTATACATTCCTCAAGAAGGTCTTGCATATCAACCAATTTGAATTTGGCCTTACCATGATCGTCAGTTCTGGCGACAACGAGAACCTGTTTTACTGTCTCCTCTAGACGTTCAACGTCCTGACTCATCTTCTCCAAAAAAGAAGCCTGCCTATCTGAGGGAAGATCATGCCTAGCCAGTGTCTCAAGATACAGACGTAGTGACGCGAGAGGTGTCTTCATCTCATGCGTCACTGCGTCCAGAAACGCTTCCTGGCGCTGATTAAAACGCATCTCCCGGACAAGCCAAATGCAGAGGAGAAGAAGCCCAACGATTAAAAGCAAAAAGAACATGGAGCCCAAAATCACGAGAGTCCAGTGAAGTGGAGTGAGGCCAGGTTTTACAGGTTCTAAATTGAAAACAACGAGCAGCTGCCAGCCAACTGCCAATGCAGCCGCAACTACGGCAAGCGTAATTCCGAGAGCTAAGGGATAGCCAACTGATCGGCGCCTCACATACCCTCCGTGTTTTAGTGACTTGCCGCAGACGTAGCACGGCAGTCAGTATCTGAGTGTACATCAAGTGACTTGGCCTAATGATAAATCAACAAAAATGAGTTTGAGCAATTTTTAGATTTGAGCTTCAAACATGGGGCAGCCTTCCATTCTCTACTGACTTTTTTTGGCTGCACCTTTTCTACTGGCTTTCTTCTTTGTTGCTTTCGAACTTGTCTTCTTTTTGGTCGCCTTCTTCTTTGTTGCTTTCGAACTTGTCTTCTTTTTGGTCGCCTTCTTCTTTGTTGCTTTCGAACTTGTCTTCTTTTTGGTCGCCTTTCGCGCAGAGGTCACCGACTTTTTTGTGTCTTCCCCACTGGCTTGAGAACCTCTTCCTTTTCTAGGCAAAAATTCAAATCCATGACGACCGGTCTCTTTTAAAACGAGGGTCGCGTTAAACGGTCTTCCTAAGCGTGAGGTAAAATCTGTCAATAGTTCTGTCTTGCCAGTTTTTAAATAGACCTGAGCCTCATCCCTAGTTATTTCGCGCTTACATACTGTGCGAGGTAGGATAATACCCTCGTGGTGAGGCTTATCTGGCTTTTCCGGCTTGGGCGTTCCCGCTTCTCTTGCCTTTCTTTTTGCTTCTTTAAACTCAGCCTGGATTCGTTCGTTCTCCTGACGCGTCTCACAGACAAAATGGGTTGGCGTTTCTATCACCTGGCACTTACTTGGGTCCTGCGGACAATGGCCCAAGGCTTCCGTGTCCACATCATATTCTGCCATTTCGCTAATGCTGTCCTCATTCCATCCTTCGGAACTAACCGTTACTCGACCCTCTTCAGGATCGAATTCAAGTACACCTTTATAGGTACGCCCATTTCGCGCAGTAAATCCATCTAAGGTAGGAGTTCGGCCTTCCTCCAACATTTTCGTCGCCGATCTGCGGTCTAAATAACGTCCGAAGGAATCCTTCCAAAGAAGCATCGGACACGAGTCCAATTCACAATTGGGATCCGCCTTTTCATCACGACCAAGACTCGGATCTTTTTGGCAGCTGTAGAACCAAGCACCCTCCAAAACCGGCTTTTTACCATGGGGGCAGATTCCGATGGGCTCCTCATGTCCGTA
>Ga0310344_10002953_pt1 | contig 12724 bp, 11 predicted proteins | sample HC15DNA20200_MG_FD_203801 | JGI IMG/M metagenome (GOLD analysis project Ga0310344, IMG submission 203801) | Marine microbial communities from station ALOHA, North Pacific Subtropical Gyre - HC15-DNA-20-200_MG | ecosystem: Environmental > Aquatic > Marine > Oceanic | place: Pacific Ocean: North... | reverse complement strand
CACTGATCGTGCTGGAAATTTTGCAGAAGATGAACTAGCATTTTTCAGCCGAGATATTTTTGCTTTTCTGGATGAAGTTGTTACTTATCCTAACCCTAGTTCGGATAAGGTCACAATTGATTTCAAGCTTACACGCTCGGCCGATGTGGCATTCAGGGTATATAATGTTGTCGGGAACCTAATCTATAAAGATCAACTTAGAAATGTTACCGGACACCAATCAAATTTTACTTGGCGGTGCCAAAATTTGATTGATGTTCCAGTTGCACCTGGTATTTATATTTATGTCTTGGAAGCAATGTTGAATAGTCAGGTTATTCAGCGTTCGGGAAAAATTGCTGTTTATTATTAATTATTGGCGAGTAAAGGTGCCACTTTTTCCACCCGTTTTTTTTGTTAAGTAAACTGCTGAAATCTCCATCTCCCGGTCCACCGATTTGCACATGTCATAGATAGTTAAAGCTGCTATAGATACTGCAGTTAATGCCTCCATTTCAACACCTGTTCTACCAATAGTTTGCACCTCGGCCTCTATGTCAATACTTTGATTTTCGTGGTTAATTGACAAATTGACCTCGACTCCAGTAACTGGGATAGGGTGGCAAAGTGGAATTAGATCTGCTGTCCGTTTAGTAGCCATTATTCCAGCGACCCGGGCTATTTCCAATACATCACCTTTGGAAAATTTTCGATCGGCAATTAATTGTAATGTTTCCAGCTTAGCTAGGACTTTCCCTGTTGCGATCGCAATCCGTATTGTCTCCTCTTTTTGCGTGACATCTACCATCCTAGATTGGCCCTTTTTGTTAAAGTGCGTTAGTTTTTCCATAATTGTAATCCTAGCAAATCAGTAAGGATAAAATCAACCGATTTTTTGTTGCTAATCACTAGTGGCTATGCTACTCTTCGTGGGTTTCTATGATGTTGGAATGCTGGTAAAATTGTCTGGATTCATTCTTCCTATTGTGATACGGCTAATCTGGTTCTCGTAAACTATTTCGAATTGTTTTGGTGTTTATGTCTGATCAGTAGTCAGGTTTTCTCGCCTCTCAAACATGCTTGCATTTTAGAATGGTGGTCATTCTTTTAGTGTTTTGTGGGTTGATCGGCAAACTGTTAATATCGCTCATATTAGCCATATTTGTCTGTATTATTCTAATCTGATTGACTAAAGGGATAGATTTTTGGATCCAGCTTTAGAAGTGTTTTTTTTAAAAGGAGGAAATTTAAAATTGTGTTTAAAATTAAGCGTGTGTTTTTGGGATTGTCTTTAGTTATAATAGCAAGTTGGTCTGATGCAGTTGAACACACAATCCAAGATTTGAACTTCAAGGCAGAGAAACTGGAGAATATGTTGCAACTACCACAAGATGATTGGTTGAGTCTGACGTTAATGGGAACCAAAATTGGATATGCCCATCTTTATGCAGAGCAATCTGAATATGAGGGTGAACCTGCGATACGAATTCGGTCTGAGGTCGTTATGGAGATCAAGCGGACTGGCACGGATTTGCGGTTAGCGATGACACGTATAGCATACTTGGGAATGGATTTGGTTCCGCTTCATTTTGTTTCAACCTCGAATGAAACGGGACAGGAAAAGCTGATCGAAGGTAAAATCCGAAACGGGGTTCTTGAAATGGAAACTACTCTTGCAAACGAGACAACCAAGGTTCAGACAGAAATTCCTCCAGATACCATTTTTGATTTATCAATCAGTTATTTTGTTAGTCAACAGGATATTCGTGTAGGAAACCACTATAAACTTAATGTTTTTAGCTTGGATCTTCTGGAACCAATTGGGACCGAAATTCGGGTTGTACGCCAGGATCAGATTAACCAGCAAGGCCGGTTGCTGGATGTGTATGTTGTTGATTATACGATGGACATTATGGGTGGTCTTACAACTACAGAGTGGATAAGTCAAGATGGCACGACTCATCAAATGGAAACTGGGTTGCTTGGTTTGAAGATGAAATTGGTTAGGACTGATATGGAGACAGCGCTTGGTGATGTTGGTGAAGTCGACGTGATTTTGACCACAAAGATATTTGCTCAGGGAGAACGCCCAATTTCCGGTAGTCATCACTTAAAAGCACATTTGCGGTTGGATAGTGGGGATTTGGAGAAAGCAATCGTACAAAATCAGCGTCAAAGGATGATAACAGGATCCGATCCTCGTGATGGAGAAATTGAGGTTTGGACAACTGAGCTTGATAAAATTCAGGCACCTAGTTTGCCCATCAGAACGAGTGAGACCGAACCGTATTTGCAATCAACGGTGTATATTCAGACAGATCATCCTGCTATCCGGTCAACTGCCTCTGAAATCGTGGGAAGTCAAAACGATGCTTGGATTGCCGCCCAGAAAATTTGTGATTGGGTCTACAAAAGTATAACCGACAAAAACCTGAAAGTTGGGTTCGGGTCTGCTTTGCAAACACTTGAATCTTTGTCTGGTGATTGTACAGAGCATACTGTTTTGATGATAGGTTTGGCAAGATCAATTGGTATTCCAGCTCGTGTGTGTGCTGGCTTAGTATTTCAGGGAGACGCTTTTTACTATCATTTTTGGCCGGAGGTTTTTGTTTCTCAATGGATTGCTATGGATCCTACACTTGGTCAGTTCTTGGCTGATGCTACCCATATCCAGTTGGCAGGTAGCGGACTTGAATCCGATTCTATGATTGAATTTGGTGAAGGGGTCCTGAGGACATTGAATCAACTTCATATTGAAATTGTTAACTAAAAAATGACTGGAGATTTTTTGAATTTAATAGTGAATGGTTTTTTGCTTTTTATGTCTGAGGAGGGTTTTTGTCAATTAATCATAGTTTTCCTTTGACTGTTTTGTGTCTGATTTTAATTGTTCAATCAGTTATTCTAACCAGCTTGGAAGCCCACCAAGAAAGTTTGGAACCCCCTAAATCTGTTACTGCCGTACGTATCCAGCAAGAACCACCTGTGATTGATGGTGTTTTGGATGATGATATTTGGGCAGAATCACCAATTTACGGTGGATTTCTGCAGAGGGATCCCAAACAAGGAGAGCCAGCAACCGAGAAAACTAGTTTTCAGATTGCTTACGATGATGAAGCCGTTTACTTTGGAGTTGTGTGTTTTGATAGTGACCCTGATAAGATTTCAGTTCGATTAGGTCGACGTGATAGTCGTCTCGATTCGGATCGCGTTTCAATTAACCTAGATCCGTACCATGATCATCAGACTGGCTATTGGTTCTCGGTTTATGCTTCTGGTGTACAAAATGATGGTTCGCTTGCTGGTAGACGGGGAGGAGATGAAACTTGGGATGGTATTTGGGAAGCCAGAACAACGGTTCATGACCAAGGATGGAACGCAGAGTTCAAGATCCCATATCATGTCCTTCGATTCACGCAGAAAGACCAATACGTTTGGGGGATTAATGTCCTGCGAGATATTAGTCGGAAAAATGAAAGGGATCTTTGGGTGTTAATTACGCGAGAGCAATCCGGATGGGTATCGTATTTTGGACATTTGGAAGGTATTCAAAATATTTCGCCACCTCGTCATCTTGAGGTGACTCCATACTTGATGGGCCGCTCTATTCATCAAAATCGGACGAGTCTGTTTGCTAGTATTGGGGGTAATGTTCGTTATGGAATTACATCAGGCACTTCTATTATAGCTACGGTCAACCCCGATTTTGGTCAAGTTGAAGCTGATCCTGCAGAATTGAATCTTTCTGCTTTTGAAAGTTACTATGAAGAACGGCGCCCGTTTTTTGTTGAAGGTGCGTCAGCTTTTCAAAGTGGTGATTACGAACTTTTCTACTCACGACGGATTGGTAATCGACCAGGACGATTTGACGTTCCGGATGGGAGACAAGAAACTGATCGTCCAGATGCTACTACTATCCTTTCCGCAGTGAAACTCACTGGTAAGACGAGAAAACAGACTACTTTTGGCGTTTTAAACGCTGTTACTGCTCCGGAGTATGCTAGGATTCGGTCGGAAAATGGAGTAGCCGAAACAGATTATTTGATTGAACCCATGACGAACTATTTTGTTGGGCGAATTAGCCAAGATGTTTTAGCTGGTAACTCTCGAATTGGGTTCCTTACTACGGCTGTCAACCGGCAAGATTCGGAATCCGCATTTGTAGGAGCTCTTGATTGGAATCTCAAGTTTCGTGATAATAGGTACAATTTGAGCGGAACCCTTTCAGCTAGTCGGACAGGAGAGTCGGATACTATTAAGAAGGGATATCTGGCACATTTGGAATTTGATAAACGTCGTGGTTGGCTGGGATGGGAAGTTCGGGCCATGGCCAAATCTCCGGGGTATGATGTTAATGATCTTGGTTTTGAAGATCTACAGAAATTAGGGCTAATAGAGTGTAGTTTTGATAGCTATATGCGTCGTGATGATCCAATAGGGCCGTTCCAAAAAGGTTATATTAGTGTTGCCAGATGGTTAGCATGGAATTACGATGGAATTCGTGTCGGTAACGTGGCAGAATTTTGGGCTAGGGGTGAATTGAAAAATAACTGGGACTTTCGTCTGTCAATTGATCGGGATTTTGAAAGTGTCAATGATGAACGAGATGTCCTCGTGCACCGTCCTACAGCTTGGTCAATTAGTTGTTACTTGGATACTGACGATCGAAAGGCCGTCAGCTTTGGGGTTAGTCCGAGATTCTCAAAGCGAGATAACGGGCTAAGTTATAGTCGTCGATTTCGTCTCAGTATGGAATTTAGACCTTCATCTAACATTGAGTGTCGTTTGGGGCCTTCTTATAGTCAACGTTCTTCATATGCACAATGGATTGGTACGATTCGTGATGACAAAGGCGATCATTATGTTTATGGTGAATTGGAGAGTACAACTCTGGATTTTACCACCCGTTTGAGCATGAGTTTTACGCCGAATTTAAGTTTCCAGCTCTATATGCAACCGTTCATTGCAATTGGGGACTACCAGAATTTTAAGGAGTTGGTTGAACCTCAAACATATGACTTTAGAAGGTACAAATTAGGGACAAACCGGGATTTTTATCGGAGATCACTTATAGGCAACATGGTGCTTCGATGGGAATTTCAACCAGGCAGTACAATTTTTGTTGTCTGGTCACAATCTCGTGAAATGGAAAAACAAGAACGCCTTACATCAGAGGATCTTCAGTTGCGTCCACTAGATCGATTTCTAAGTACATTTAATGATGAAGGGGAAAATTTGTTTTTGGTGAAAGTCAACTATTGGTTTGGAGTGTGATTTATGCGAACTGAATATGTTTTGTCAATTGATCAAGGGACGACTGGGACAACCGTTTTGTTAATGGATACAAAAGGGAAAATCGTGGGTAAAGAGTCTCGTGAATTCACCCAATACTATCCGCAACCAGGTTGGGTAGAACATGATGCGATTGAAATTTGGCAGGTAACATGTCAGGTTATCACAGATCTGGTTTCGACTTATAATGCTCAAGACCAGGTTATAGCTATTGGTGTCACGAATCAGCGTGAGACAACTATCATCTGGGATAGGCGGACAGGTAATCCAATTCATCCCGCTATTGTTTGGCAGTGTCGTCGAACTTCGGAGATTTGCTCGGACTTGAAACAACGAGGTTTGGAAGGAAAGATTAAGTCAAAAACAGGTTTAGTTACTGATCCCTATTTTTCAGCTACTAAAATCTCTTGGATACTAGATCAAGTTGATAATGCTCGTAGCTTAGCTAATCATGGCCACCTTGCTTTTGGTACAATTGACAGTTGGTTGTTGTGGAATTTGACTGATGGAACTAGCCATGCTACAGATCAAACCAATGCCTCCCGAACCATGCTTTTTAATATAAATACCTTAAAATGGGATGAGGAATTGTTAAAGATTTTTCAGGTGCCGGTTTCAATCTTGCCTGAAGTTAAACCTTCTTCGCAGATTTTTGGCACAACCAAAGGGTTGGAATTCTTGCCAGATTCAATTCCAATTTCGGGTATGGCCGGCGATCAGCAGGCAGCATTATTTGGTCAGCTTTGTACTCAACCTGGAGTTGCGAAGAATACCTATGGGACAGGTTGTTTTCTCTTATTAAATACCGGAGATCAACCTATTCAATCAGAGTCAGGTTTATTAACTACTTTGGCATGTAGCCTAGATCAGACACCCACATATGCACTTGAAGGTAGTGTTTTTATCGCTGGAGCAGTTATTCAATGGTTAAGGGATGAACTTCGTTTTGTCGATTCTGCCGCCGAAACAGAGGGGCTAGCTGAAAGCTTAAATGACTCCGATGGCGTTGTTGTGGTACCTGCGTTCACTGGTCTTGGCGCCCCTTATTGGGATCCAGATGCCAAAGGAGCAATTCTAGGTTTAACACGAGGAACGACACCAAGTCATATCGTTCGCGCTTCGCTGGAATCAATTGCCTTTCAATCTGCGGATCTCGTCGAAGCTATGGTATCTGATGCAGGATTCCAGCTCGGTCAGTTAAGAGTAGATGGTGGCGCAACTTCGAACAATTTCCTGATGCAGTTTCAGGCTGATTTACTGGGTGTGGATGTCGTGCGTCCCCGTCATATTGAAACTACAGCTATTGGTGCTGCTTATTTGGCGGGTTTGGGTGTAGGCCTTTGGAAAAATATTAATGAGTTAGAGTCGCACCGTCAGGTTGACAGAGTTTTCTCGTCGCAAATGTCTGAATCTCGACGACAAGATAAATTAAGCGCCTGGCGACATGCGGTAAAGCGGGTATTGTCATCCTAACCGCCTCACTGAAAAGATTTCGAGAAAAACTTATTAGTTGGTTTGAAATCCACCAACGTTCTTTACCGTGGCGTGAGACGGGAAACCCATATCATATCTGGGTTTCTGAAGTGATGTTGCAGCAGACCCAAGTCAAAAAAGTCGTTGATTACTATCGACGTTTTTTACAGAAATTCCCTACTCTTGAGAAATTAGCCGAATCGAATCTACAGGAATTGCTTAAAATGTGGGAAGGGTTGGGCTATTATGCACGTGCAAGGAATCTGAGGAAAGCAGCGAAAATTGTGGTTTCAGATATGAATGGGGAGGTGCCAACGGATTATAAGACTTTTCGAAAACTACCGGGGGTTGGAGATTACACTGCTGCTGCAGTACAGAGCATCGCGTTTGGTCATGTACATGCGGCTGTAGATGGCAACGTCAAACGTGTCATAGCTCGAATGTTTATGCTTGATTCTCCTGTTAACGATATTAAATTCCAAAGTTTATTTCAGGAAAAAGCGAGTTTTTTGTTAGACCGAGATCAGCCTGGTACATTTAATCAAGCTATGATGGAACTAGGTGCGATGATATGTCGTCCCAAAGCTCCGTTATGTACTATTTGTCCTGTTAATCTGTTTTGTACTGCTTTTCAGTCTGCGTGCCAAGATCAATTTCCATTGAGTTTAAAACGTCAACCCATTCCCTCCTATTACTTGGTGGTAGCAGTGATTCGTAGAGACGAGGAAATCCTGATTGTACAGCGTCCAACAGATGGGCTCCTTGGTGGGCTGTGGGAGTTTCCATGTGGAGAGATAGATAAAGTTGAAGAGCTGCCGGAAGATGTCTGTTGTCGGATAATTCAGGACAGCTTTAACTTACAGATTGAAGTCACCGGCTTTTTAACCCAGATTAAGCATGCATACACGCATTTTAAAACAACAATGGACATTTTTGAATGTCGTTATCTGTCAGGTGAAATTGTGCTTGAGCAAATGCAGGATTATCGATGGGTCAAGAGTGATCAGATTGACCAATATCCCTTAATTGGAGCTAATCATAAATTTTTGTCATTAGTTTAGGGTTAAATATTGTTAATTCTTGCGTAACGAGTTCCATGGCGCTTGTTCGTGAACTTCGACCAGTTGGTATCCTTCTTCACCTATAGATGGTCCAAGGATAGCAATTACCTTTGCAGGTTGATCTGAAACGTTAAAAGATGCGTGGACAGCATCGGCTGGTATAAAAGCTGAATCTCCTGCTGAGAGAATCAGCATTTCTGTTCCCAGCCATTGCTCAATTTCGCCCTCTACAACGTAGATGACTTCTTCTTGATCCGGATGTTTGTGAAAATTATGTCCGAAAGTAGGGTCGAGTTTTACCTCAATGACAACCAGATCTTTGGCCCCGGTTGTTGCAGGTCGACTTAACCAACCCATTGTCCCCCAATCCAGTACGTCGCTTTCTTTATTGGTGAGAGTAATAAATTTTCCACTCATGTTTTTTCTCCTACATAGTTTTTTGTTAGTATGATGTAAGCGTTTATGGTGAGAGTCGTTCGATACACCAGTTATCTGACGATTTTCGTGTATATCGTAGTCGGTCGCTGATTTGGTTTAGTCGTCCTTGCCAAAACTCAATCATATTTGGATAGACCCGGAACCCACCCCAGTGAGGTGGGACTGCTAGCTCCTTTTCTTTGTACTCGAGGAGCAAATCTTGATAAGTTTCTTCTAGAAAATCTCGGTTTGCTACGATTTGGCTTTGTTTAGAAATTAGATCGATTATTTGCCTATTGATTGGACGGTTGTAAAAGTATGTTTCTAGTTTAGCCTGAGAGACCTGGTGAACTTGTCCTGTGACACGGACTTGACGATCAAGTTCCTTCCAGTTGAACACAAGTGCGGCACGTGGGTTTAATTCAAGTTCTTGACCTTTTTGGCTTGTCAGGTCAGTATAGAAAACGAAGCCTTCATCGTTTGCTTCTCGAAGTATCACCATCCGTGCGGAGGGAATGCCATCCGTTGTGGCAGTTGCAAGTGTCATTGCATTTGGTAGTTCGATTTCTTCCTGCTTTACCTGTTGTAGCCAGACTTGGAATTGGGTAATAGGGTTGTTGGCCAAGTTGCTCTCATCCAAACCAGCAAGAGCGTATTTTTCACGGAGGTTTTTACCCATTGAGATCTCTTTCATTAAGAAAACACTTGTAAATTATATAGGGAGATTCAATAATTTCAAGTTGAAAAGTAGTGGAAACACGTTTAGAGTTGTGTGTCTGTTGTGTTTTGGTTGAATGATTCAAAATTGGAGGGTTGTTTGGACAACAATTATTTTTTTGACTTTGTGTTTTCTTGGGGATAAGTGTATTAGGTATAAAATAATTTTAATTTTTCTTTAAGATTTTGTAATAAGTCGTGTGTATAATATGTCTCGTGTCTAAGGAAATTGAGTCCAAATTTTATGTTGAATCGTTACGGATATTTGACCTGATTCGTTCACAAAAGCAAATTGCAGGTTACCATCTTACTGATCAAAAAAAGGTTGTTCAAGATGATGTGTATTTTGACACTTTAAGTGGACAGTTCTTTAGTCAAGAAAAGTCTCTTCGGCTCAGGAAAAGTTGTGGGCAGCATATAGTGGCATTTAAGGAAAAAACGGGGGGAAATCATGTCCGTATAGAATTTGAAGAGACAATTACCGGTTTGCAAGCCCAACGTCTTTTAGATAGCGATTTTGCTGGTGTTTGCCAAGTTAAAGCTGTCCAAACTGCTGTAAGTCATTTGGGTGTGGATAGCATGAATCCTGTTTTGTGTTTACGAAACAATCGTGAGAAATGGTATTTGGATTCTGGGGTCGCTCATCTCGAGATTTGTTTTGATAATATTCGATATATGGATATTGGACAAAGTCGCTTTTTTGAAGAAAATGAGCTAGAGCTAGAATTGAAAGAAGGCGATCCTAAGTTCCATGGGGAAGTTACCAATCTATTATCCCAGTATTCTGATTTAACCCCATGTTTTCAGTCCAAGTATGAGCGCGGGGTTAAACTTTTGAGTTTGTTTGGTTAGCAACTGCGAATTACGTTGTTTTTTTGTTGAAGTTACGAGAAGGGGCTCTATATGGCAAAGCCTTGGTCGGTTGAAGGAATTGTGCCGAGAAAAAGTTTGGAAGAATGTGCTCGTAGGATTATTACGACCCTTTTTCAAGAGATGATGTCTTTCAAAGAGGGATCGATCGATGGCTTAGATATTGAGTTTGTACACGATATGCGAGTTTCCTCGCGACGTCTTCGAGTAGCCATGGATAATTTCGCTGAATGTTTCTCCAAAAAGAAGTTCCGAAAATACCTCAAACAAACCAAAAATATCACCAGTACAATGGGAGCAGTTCGGGATCTAGATGTTCTTATCTCTAAGTTTGAAAAAGATGCGAAATCATTGACGAAAGATGAGCAACTTGGTGTTAAAAACCTTATTATCCAATTGCAGCAGAAACGTGAGGAGGCAAGAAAGCCAATGTTGCTGATGTTTTCTCGTTTAGAGAAGGCAGGATTCGATAAAAAATTTCTGAAGTTTTTCAAAGTGTAGGGGAATCGATCAAAATGGCTAAAGCTTGGAGAGTTAAAGGCGTGAAGCCCCAGAAAAGTTATCTCAGAAATGCAAGTATTATTCTGTCTGCTAAAATAGCAGAGGTATATTCGTGGGAGAGTTATATTGATGATCCGAAGAATATTGAAGAATTGCATAATATGCGGATTTCTATTAAGCGCCTTCGTTATTCTATGGAATTTTTTTCTGTCAATTACGATCGCAAATTTGATCAGTTTCTTCAGGTTTGGATTGATTTGCAAAAGTTGCTAGGTGAGATTCACGATTGTGATGTTGGCCAAGACGTCTTAACAGATTATGTGAAGGATCAGTCTCAAGAAAGTAGTGCTGATACTCTAGGTATCAATGCCTTAATTGAGCGATATCATGAGACCCGCGACGGAAAGTACCGGGAATTTCTAAAACGTTGGTCATCCCTTCAAAAAGAAAATTTTAGAAGAAATCTGCTGAGGATGATTAAAAGGAAGAGCGGAGAATAGAGGATGTTTTTGCCCCTGATAGCTGTCTTGTGTATTAGCGCCAGTTTGTTTCCGTTTATTTTGTTAATCGCGTGATGTGAATTATGATGCAATCCCAAGGTTTTTTAATAGTTACCTTCTTACTTTTTTTGAGTCGGTTCTTGTTGTCTCAAAACAAAAATGTTTTTCTTTGAACATCGATCTGTATGTCTACAGTAAATTATCAGCGTTACGCAGTAATTGATATTGGTACTAATTCTGCGATTCTGTTGGTTTGTGATGTTAATCATAGAACACAAGAATATGATGTTGTTCTTGATACCGCAGAGATTACACGGTTAGGTCAAGGTCTGCATCCTACTCGGTGCCTCCAACCATCGTCTATAGAGCGTACTTTTGGTGTTATTCGACAATATCTGAGACAAACAGAAAACCTTGATGTGGATCAAACAGTTATTGTTGGGACTAATGCCCTTAGAGTAGCTGAGAATGCCCATCGGTTTATTGATCTTGTTCAGGATGAGTTTGAATTGGGAATTGAGGTGATTTCAGCCCAAACCGAAGCACACTTTTCCTACCTTTCAGTCAAAGAAGACCAGACCTTCCAAAGCTTCGAAACACGTAAATTAATGGTAATAGATATCGGTGGAGGAAGTACAGAACAGGTTTTTTTCGATGATGAACTGGTTTGCCTCAGCGTCCCTTTTGGTATTGTCAGTCTTACAGATCGGTTTGTTAAAAATGATCCGCCAACTGATCAGGAAATACGGGAAATCGAGACATTTATTGAGGAAACCTTGGTTAACCAAGGTTGGAGAACGAAATTTCAAGTGCCGATAGTATTGGTGGGGATTGGAGGGACAATCGTTAATTTAGCTGCCATTGAGTCTGGATTAATAGAACTGGACTTATCGGTTGTTCATGGTCAAGTACTTGACCGGAGACAAATTTTAAATCGGATTGATTTGTTTCGATCGTTAACAGTTGATACCTTGCGTCGTGTTCCTGGATTAGAGGTTAAACGGGCTGAAGTTATGCTGGCGGGGACATTAATCTTACGTAGTTTAATGGATTATATTGGAGTTGACCAAATCCATGTTAGTACGCGTGGTATCCGATATGGGGTAATGATTGATCGGTTCTTGGCAGAAGGAACTGATTTCTAGTTGAGGCAAAAGTATGATGTCTATTTCAACTTATAGGCCTTTCGCTATTACAATTACATGTTTTCTCAGTTTGGTCCTGTGCCTTTTTGGTATTCAGTTGTCTGATGCTGTCCGTCGAGGTACAGTAGATACTGGGGCCATGATTATATGTTATGAAAGGGATCATGATTATGGTAGGGCAGCTTTATGGTATGAAGCTGCGGCCGATTGCTTGGAGATCATTTCTAGGCCAATGATGTTGATTACGATCAAGTATTACCAGCGTTATGGAATGGATAAGTTGGTTGAATCGGCTACTGAAGAGCTCGCTCAGATTGATAAGCAGCGTGAACAATATCTTAGGTCTGCTCAGCTATGCTGGGAAAAATCCGTGACGGCTCAAGCGGTGCTTGTCTCTGAAAAAAACAAAATTTCCCAATTTATTGAGGAATGGGTTTCTTATTATCCGAATCGGTTTTATAATTTTGGTCTTTATGTTGATCTGTTTGGAAAGCGGCAGCATCTACTTCTGCAGAAAGGTGATTATGAGACTGCACTGAACCTTGAAGCGGATTCAGCAGAAATGTGTGCGGATCTGTATCTCAAAATAACAATTGCTTATTTTAAAAGTCAGTTGTTAAAAGGACGTAGATTAGATGTTTGTAGGTTATTGGTTTCGCAATATGAGAAAGTTCGTGATATTCATTGCCGACGCGCGATTCTGTTGCGTCAGTTGGCAAGAAAAGGTCGTAGGGTTCGACCATCAGAAGTTGTAGTGCGGAACGTCAAG
>Ga0310344_10002951_pt1 | contig 12735 bp, 11 predicted proteins | sample HC15DNA20200_MG_FD_203801 | JGI IMG/M metagenome (GOLD analysis project Ga0310344, IMG submission 203801) | Marine microbial communities from station ALOHA, North Pacific Subtropical Gyre - HC15-DNA-20-200_MG | ecosystem: Environmental > Aquatic > Marine > Oceanic | place: Pacific Ocean: North... | reverse complement strand
TGAAAAAAAATTGGGCATATTGTTAATTCGTGATCGAGCTATCTAATAAAAATCAGGTATGTCCCATTGGTCGCTAAAGTCTAGCTAAAGCAGCTTCTCTTGCCGCTTCGAATTCAGTGCTTTCATGCCAAGATAGGTAACCAATCATCTTCTGCTACCAGTAAGAGTGGTATAAAACTCAAGCCGTGCGTCGTCGACTATACCATCAAAACTCCAACTGTCTTCTAGCTCACCGCTAGACTGATGATAATACCGCTCAGTCCATTTGTTTGTCTGCTCTAGACCCTATCCCAGCAATCTTCCGGAAAAATCGATTCCACTATGTCACTAGATTACGATATTAAGTTATCTCTAATAATAACACTTAATTATCAGTTATTTATTAAATACATATCAGGTAATATATCATACTTTACCACACCAGAATTAGGCCATAATAATTCGGTAACGCCTACCACCAACTGCCCGGGCCTTTTTTTATTTACCGTTAACCAAGCCCAGTCACAATTTCGCGATTGCCATCACGAATCCACTGACTCCAAGAACCAGCGTATAGCCTCCCATCACCCAAACCGGCTACGTTCATTGCAAGAAGTAGGTGACAGGCAGTGACTCCCGAACCACACATCGCAATAACTTCTTCCCCTTCCCGGCCATCCAGTAGTGAATTAAAGCGCTCGTTCAATTGCTGAGCGGGTAGTAAGGTTTTATTTGGCCCAATAAGCGAAGAAAATGGCAAATTACGAGCGTTGGGGATATGCCCAGCTACTGGGTCTAGTGGCTCTAAAATCCCACGAAATCTATCATCACTGCGTGCATCGAGCAATAGCGCTCCGGAATCCATCAGTTCTACTAACTCTCCACTGCCTACGACCCAGTGATTACGTGGTGGAGCTGCCGTGAATTCTGCCCTGCCCCATGTTGGGAGCCCTGACTCAACCTCCCGTCCATCAGCGAGCCAGGCGTCTAGACCACCATCCAAAATCGAAACCGACTGGTGACCTAGCCATCGGAGCAACCACCATAACCGTGCTGCGATCGCACCTGACACGTCATCGTAAGCAATTACATTAGAGGAATTATCAATTCCCCAATTAGAAAGAGTCTGCGCAATGTGTAGGGTATCCGGTAATGGGTGTCGTCCGTCTCGAACACCGATTTCTCCGGAAAGATCCGTATCAAGGTGAGCGTAACGCGCGCCAGGAATGTGACCTTCCTGATAGGCCTTGAAACCTAAATTAGCATCCCTTAAATCGAATCTACAATCGACCAGAACCCATCCCGGTTCACCGAGGTGGTCAGCAACCGTTGTAGGACTAGTGAGTGGAGCCAGAGCTACGTTTAACGACTCAAAGCAGCTTGCAATTGCTGCTCTCTACTTTCTTCAGCATTCACGTACTGAATCCAACTTCGGGCAGCGGTACGACTGCGAGTATCCTCTTCAGCTTCTTCAAACGCATTACGTGCAGCCGAAAATTCATCAACCTCAAACAGGCACGCACCCAGAATCATATTACCTTGGTCTGCCCGACGCAGATCACCTTTCTGCAAACCATCCCGCGCAGACTCAATGCAATTCTCCCATTGAGCGAGATTCTGATAAGACTGGGCGAGGCGCAGATCTAGCTCACCATCTTCGGAAAGACTAGCAGCTTGAATCATCGCCGGAATAGCCTTCTCGTCTTCCTGTGCGAGTTGCCAGGCCTGAGCTAGTACTCTCCAATTATTCATATTCGACTCGATCACTCCGCCATCGAGCCCTTTCTCCATGATTAATGCTGCCTTGACGGGGATATCCGCACCAAGTAATAGCTGGGCCATTTGCACGAATTCGTTACTACGCTCTAACCAGCCAACGTCGTAGGCTAGTTCGTAAAGTGCGATTTGTCCGAGATCGTTTCCTTCCTGACCATACATCGCTGATAATTGTATGAAATATTCACGTTTCGGCCACGTTTCAATAATAGTTCTAAGCACGTTGATAACGTTCGGATAGTCCTCTAATTCGTAATAAAAGACATTCAGCAATCGATACCAGTTTTCCTGAAGTTCCTTATTCTGTATTTGAGCGACTTCTATCGCCTCCAGGACAGGTGCTATCCCGTCACGGTACTGTTCGAGCTGATAGTAGATCTGCGCGCGTAGTATGTGTGGCTCAGGCCCTGGATTTTCGGCAACCTGAAACCAGGTCCCTAGCATATCAAGCGAATCCTGATAGCGTTCTTGCTGAAAATAAAGCTGGCAAAGGGTAAACCGTGTAGTGGTTTCCATCCCGATCGGAAGGTCTGGTTGAGTTAAAACCATCTCGTAGGCATTTATCGCATCGGGGTAATTGTCTTGGCCAAAAGCGATGAATGCGTAAAAGTTCCACATCTGCGCAATTTCGTAGCTGTTGAGGCCACGCATCGCACGAACTTCCTCGAGCTTTTCTTGAGCACATTCCATATCGTCCATCTCGGAACATTCTTGTGCTTCCGCGAGGCGCGAGTAGACACGTTCTCGCATAGCCGGCGTTTTACGAGTCGGCTGCTGATTAGCAGAACCATCACCAGTGCCCTGTGCATGACTCAGCGAAGCATCCAAAAAGAGACTGCCCAACAAAACAGCAGTCACGGCGAGAAAAAATTGACGTCCGGCCTGCATTCAGCTACTCCTCGAGCTAATTAGCTATTTCAAAGGTGATTTTGTTTCGAACGCCTGGGACTTCGACAGGTTGGCCATCGATAACTCTCGGCTTGTATTTGAACTTCAACGCAGCTTCGCTAGCGGCGCGCTCGAACAACGTACTAGTCGATTCGACGACACTTACATCACGAACCGAGCCATTCGTCGTAACTGTGAATTCAACAATGACGTAACCTTCCAGGCCTCTTGATAAAGCACGCGATGGGTAAACCGGGGCAACCTTCACGATGGGAAGATATTCCCCGTCACTTACGCCAAAGCCGATACCGCCCACACTAATACCAGCGTCGATCGATGGGGCTGACATAGATACCGCCATAGAATTATCGAAGTTCTCTGCACTACTCGGAGACGGCATCTCCGGCGGTGTTTCGGGCTCCGGTGGCTTCTCGGGCTTTTCCTTTTTTGTTTCAATAATTTCGTTACGTTCGACACGCACGAAATCAGTTACGCGAAAGGTACTAGCTTCAGTTAATGCTCCACGTCCCGTGGCGATCAGGAGCTGCATAATAAATAGCAGCCCAAAGGTAACTGCGGTTCCTATGCCTATGGAAGTAGCGTAGCGAGCAATCATGAACTCTCCCCGATGACTAAATTTCAACCTGCTCGCGGCCTATGACTAAAGACCCAAGCACATATAATAAACCGATTCTACCACGAACACGGTAGCCGTCGAGGAATGCCTTATGGCACCGCCGCGGCTATTGTAACGTCATTTATACCTGCCGCCTTCGCCGCATCCATTACGTTTATGACAAACTCGTTAGCAGCGGCACTATCCGCTTGAATAACGACTCCTCCTTCCGGGTTTTCCGTGTGAAGCCTCTCAATTGCAGCTCGGACCCCCTCTGAGCCAACACTGCGCTTATCTACCCAAATTTCGTTCTGAGCGGTCACAGCTATAAAGATGCTACCTTTTTCTGGAATAAAGGCAGTCATTGCCGTTGGGCGGGAAATTTCAACACCAGGATCCTTAACAAAAACAGCCGTTACGATAAAAAAAATCAGCATAATGAACACCACATCCAGCATCGGTGTGAGATTGATTTCTGCTTCTTCGTCTTGGTTTAGTTGTTCGGCTACGGATTCTCTCATTATTTAAGTCCTTTCCAGGTTCCAGGCTACTGTTCCGACGCGATCGAGATATTAAAAACGTTCGCTTGTCGCGCAGCATCCATTATGCTGACAAGCGTTTCCGCGCTAGAGGCTCTTGCCGCCTGAATGACAACCGGTCTTTCGGGATCTTCTGCATGGAGCCGTTCAACATTAGCTCTAACGGCTCGGAGATCAACAATCCTATTATCTATCCAAATATCATCAGTAGAGTCGATGATAACCAAAATAGCACCCTCTTCCTGAACTACCTGAGGCTGGTCCTGCTCGGGCCGATTAACGTCGATACCGGTCTCACGAATAAATGTTGCCGTAACAATAAAGAAGATCAGCATGATAAATACCACATCCAACATAGGCGTGAGATTGATCTCGTTTTCGTCGTCTTCGGTTTTTATATTAGCTATGTGCTTTCTCAAGCGGTTCTCCTTTCCACGGCCCCAAGTGGCTAGCACACCTGACGCACTGGACCTTACTAGTGGTCCATCGTCATTCCATCCTCGAGCTGATTTGTATTGCGCTTAGCTGTCCGTGTCAGAATCGTGACTAGAAAAACACCAGAAAGCGCGCCCACCATCCCAGCCATTGTCGGCACCGTGGCGCGAGACACGCCGGCCGCCATGGCTCTTGCATTACTAGTTCCTGATATTGCCATGACCTCGAATACCGAAATCATACCCGTCACAGTCCCCATAAGCCCGAGAAGCGGGCACAGCGCAACTAGTGTTTGAATCATCGGCAGATTACTATCAGCAGCCATCTTAACTCTAGATATGACGCCGTCTCGTATCTGGTGCGCGTGCCAGGATTTACGCTCCACCCGATTTTCCCAATCTTCAATTGATTCCCGAATCAAGCTTTTAAGACCAGTACGGAAATAAATCAACCGCTCAAGAATTAAAATCCACAACACAAAAATATTGATGCCGATTATTTCCAAAACTGGACCTCCCAGCTCGAGAAAATCACGAATAGCTTCATAGGCATCAATCAAAAATTGCATTAGTTAATTCTCCGACCAACAACTTCCCAGAGGCGTAGCGCCAACAGGAAGGGCACGTCTTATTCCTTGCTCAGTTAGACCGCACTTTTCTCAGATTGATTCGCTACGATGCCCGCACTCTGTTCCTGGAGTATCTGCGTAATCGTCTTGCTACGACCACTAACAATCGTGTGCAAAAGAACGGTTGGAATTGCGACCGTAAGACCCAAAACTGTCGTCACAAGGGCCTGCGAGATACCACCAGCCATAGTCTTTGGATCACCGGTACCAAACAGCGTAATCGCCTGAAAAGTATTAATCATTCCTGTAACAGTTCCAAGCAGCCCCATCAGAGGCGCAACGACCGAAATCACTTTTATGAATAAGATACCACGCTGTAATGACGGCGTTTCTTTAAGAATCGCCTCACCAAGTTTAAGTTCCAGCGTTTCAGTGTCCGCTTGACGATTGTTTTCATAGACAAGCAAAACGCGTCCGAGCGCGTTCTTGTCTGACAGCGTCTCGCTTTTTAACTGAGCCTTCACCTTTCTACCAGCGAGAGTCAAGCTGATTAGCCTTTCTAGGGAAAGCAGAACGCCGAGAATGCCGAGGCTGATGATCACGTAGCCTACAATTCCGCCTTGCCCAATTCGTTCCTGCAAATTCGGGGTTTCCACCAAGGCCGAAAGAATAACGCCGCTAGTGGGATCAAGCCCAAAGCGCACGACACCACTCCCCGGAGCCGCACCTACAAGATCAGCAGTGCTGCCTACAAATCGCCCACCTTCCGGCTGACGCTGAAGCTCCGACAACGTGTTTGTATCGGGGTTATGACTTAGATAGCGGCCATCGGCAACAACGTTAAAGGTGCCAATTCGGATAACATCTTCAAAACTCTCCTCGCCGTTCGCAGTTATGACACGGTAATCAGATATGCGCTTAACCTTGCCCTGCTCCGTGGCTTCACGCTGTAACTCAAACCAAAGCTGTTCGATTTCTTCAATGGAGGCGAGCTGACTACTCGAGCCCATCTTAGCCGCGAGATCAGTAAGAAACGTTGCCCGACCGGGATACTCAACATTAGTGAACGAGTTTTCAAACTGTGCTCTGGCATCACCGGCAACTTGCTGTAAAACGCCAAAAAGCTCTCTCAACGACCCTAAACGCGCATCCAGCTGAGCGGTAACGTCCGCGATTAAAAGTTCATTTTCCTCAAATGTCGTTTCCAGGCGTTCACTGCGTGCCTCTTCAGCTGCTTGTTGGTCACGACCATCTTGGAGCAATTGCTCCTGCTGGTCCTGCGCTGCTTCGAAACGCGCCAGTCGTTCGACTTCTGCCGCATTGTCGTTGGCACTGCCCTCGGCAACGAATTGTAATAGTTGATCGAGGTTAAGTCCGTCATCCTGGGCCGTGACAGGACCCGCTATGATTAGCGATGCCACCGCTATAATCGGCAATATCCTATGAGTTTGCATTATCCTTCCTCCGGCGCAGCGATCGGTAATAGCAGTAACGAGGGACCAACTTGGTTACGCGCGAGACGAAGTCCCTGACGAATAGCATTACGGTATTCACTGCCTAGCGACACCCAGCTACGACTCGACTGGTCCCAAACACCCTGGTTCAATCCATCGGGCGTTTGGTAAATAAAGGAAACACGACCGATCTGCAAAAAATCGACTTCGCGATTAGTTCCATCAATGTCTATTTCGCCCGTGTATGCGTAAATAGTACGACCGTAGTCGTTCTCAATCTGCCAGGCTTCCATCACGACGCGGAATTTTTCCGCCGAAGTAACGTCGGCCCTACCAAGCAAGTCGCGAAGTCCTATGACACGCTCGCTTCTCTCCGCAGCCAAGAATGGAACATCAAGAGCAACGAAACGCTCAAGGCCTTCAATCATTCTAGTCAATAAAGGTAAGATCTGCCGCTCTATAACGGTGACACTATCAATAGAGGTTCGCAATTGGCTGAGCTCCAATTCCTGATCCTGTATTTGTCTGTCAAGCAACGTGTTGTAGACGATCAATCCGTCTACTTCCTTCATTACTCCACGGTATTCTTCTGTGGTAGACCGTGTCTCATCGACGATTCCATCGATCACATCCTGAGACTCTTGTGCCTGCTGAATGCGACGCTCCTCAGCAGCTACTATCTGATCAACGGCTTGGCTCGCTGCCATTTTAGACATAAAAATTGCACCGAGGGCGCTAATCAGAAGCACTCCGTTACGTTTCCAGCTCATGCCGACTCCTAAACCCATTATCTTTTAAAAAATAAAAATTGCACTTTCTAGCAATACTGCTAAAACGGCACCAAAACAACACAAGCCAACAGTTCTCACACCGATTGAGAGGTCATTTGACGGCATGTTATTCTTTCCGTCCTGAAGTTGTCTCACGTCAACTTTTTATTTCAACCTAAAACTTTCTGTTTTTACTAATTTAGCTGACTTAAAGAAGCTCCCCATTACTTGGATTATTCATAATTCGCGCGAGAGAATAACGTAAAGTCATTAATCTCGCTAGAGCTAGCTAATGATAGACTAAAATGGTCCGCTAAACCCCATTCATTATATACTGTACTTTCTGTTACCTATCCTATACATGTTTCATGAAAACAGCCCTGATATATTGGTAAAATGCGATATTTGAAGTCTATTAAAATATAACGTTTACATACGATACTTAAATTTATTTCTAGCATATCGCCTAAACCGTTGACATTACTTGAGGTTTTGTAGATCATGCACCGCTAACAATAGGACTGACTGAGATGAAACAGAGCCGCCTCGTACTGCGCCTTTCCATACTGCTTAATATAAGCAAGTGCGGGCGTGTGAATTGACAACGATAAACCACGCAAACCCCGCACCCGAAAGGCTGCGGGGTTTTTTTTTGCCCAAATTTATGTACGAGAGACAACCCAACCAACTTTGATTTAAAGAATGACAGGAGCAAAACCATGAAACTCTACGTAGAAAGCGACGTTCGCCCCGAAGTACTAAGTGGCGAGGTTATTACGGTACTCGGCTATGGTAGTCAGGGACGAGCACATGCTATGAACCTACGTGACTCAGGCTTCGAAGTTATTATCGGTCTACGCCCCGGCGGAACAACAACTGCTAAAGCCGAAAACGATGGCTTCGCAGTCCTTCCTCCTCAGGAAGCTGTCGATGGCTCCGGCCTCGTCGCTTTCCTAGTTCCAGATATGGTTCAATCTAAGCTCTACGAACTAATAGAGCCATCATTAAAACAGCACTCAACTGTTCTTTTTGCGCATGGCTTCAATATTCATTACAAGCTCGTTGAGCCTCGAACTGATCTAGATATCGTACTAATAGCACCAAAAGGACCGGGCGATCTCGTTAGAAGGCAATACGAAGCCGGTCGTGGTGTGCCATGCCTGGTTGCAGTCGACCAAGACTCTACCGGTAATGCGCACGCCCGAGCGTTAGCGTACGCTGATGGAATTGGTGGAACGCGCGGCGGTGTCCTTGATACAACTTTTGGCGAAGAAACTGAGACTGACCTGTTTGGCGAACAAGCTGTGCTGTGCGGCGGGCTATCCGAACTTATCGTGCGTGGGTTTGGCACTCTCGTAGAGGCCGGTTACCAACCCGAAGTTGCTTACTTCGAATGCATGCACGAAGTAAAACTAATCGTTGACCTACTTCACGAAGGGGGCTTAAAGAAGATGCACGAATTCGTGAGTGAAACTGCCAAGTACGGAGATCTTACGCAGGGCCCCCGCGTAGTGGACTCTTATACAGGAGACAGAATGCGCGAAGTATTGCAGGACATCCAAGATGGAACCTTCGCGAAAAACTGGGTTTCTGAATATGACTCCGGGCTTCCGGAATACAAACGACTCCTCGAGGAAGACCTTCATAGCCAGATAGAGAGCGTGGGTAAGGAACTTAGAGGGCGAATGAGCTGGCTAAAAGAATAGCTATGTAGAGAAAGTTAAATTTTTACATTTAGAAATAAAATATCATGAACGCAGATAACGACAATAGAGTCTTCATTTTCGACACGACATTGAGAGATGGTGAGCAAGCTCCAGGTTGTAGCATGACTCCCCGCGAAAAACTACGAGTTGCCAAAGCACTCCGAGACCTCAAGGTAGATATTATCGAAGCAGGCTTTCCCGCTGCGTCGGCGGGTGATTTCGAGTCCGTTCAAACGATTGCTCAAACCATTCAAGGTCCGATAATCTGTGGGCTAGCAAGATGCAATCCAAAAGACATTGTTCGTGCGTGGGATGCAGTAAAGGATGCGCAGCATTCGCGTATCCATATATTTGTCGCTACGAGTGAGATCCACCGCGAACATAAGCTACAGATGGCAAAAGAAGAAATCATCAGTTCCGCCATAGAAAGTGTGGCGCTGGCACGTTCACTTTGTGAGGACGTCGAATTCTCACCTGAAGACGCCTCACGTACAGAACCGGAATATCTTGCTGAAGTCATCCGAGCGGTAATCGACGCGGGAGCTACAACTATTAATATTCCGGACACAGTCGGTTATACAGTACCGGGAGAGTTTTACGAACTGTTTCTATACCTAAAGAATAACGTTGAAGGAATCGACGGGGTCCGGTTAAGCGTGCATTGCCATGACGATCTGGGCCTTGCAGTCGCGAATAGCCTAGCAGCGGTTCAAGCCGGAGCGAGACAAATAGAATGTACTATTAATGGCATTGGCGAGCGCGCGGGTAACTGTTCATTGGAAGAGGTTGTCATGGCGTTGAGGACTCGCGAAGCGTATTTCGGGCTAGAAACGGGAATTCAGACTCAACGTTTGTACCCGACGAGTAAAATAGTGACCAACGTTACAGGAATGCATGCTCAGAGAAATAAAGCTATTGTTGGCGATAATGCCTTCGCTCACGAGGCCGGTATTCATCAGCATGGAATGTTACAGAACAGTTCAACCTACGAAATTATGCGACCCGAGGACGTCGGTTTATCACATACGAATCTGGTTCTTGGGAAACATAGTGGCCGACATGCATTTAGAGAGCGTGTTGATGAATTGGGCTTCGAGCTAGACGATGCGGAATTAAATCGATGTTTTGAAGAATTCAAGAAGCTCGCAGACCTTAAGAAAGATATGTATGACCGCGATATTGAAGCGATTATTTTGAACGTTGATGTCGGTAAAACTGGCCCATGGGCGATCGAAAAACTATACATAACAACCGGTACCCATAGCATCGCTAACGCTGACCTATGCGTTTCCCATACCGATGGTCGTAAAATTAACCAGACGGCTGAGGGTGACGGGCCAGTTGCGGCAGTCTTTAGTGCACTAGAACAGGCTATTGGACTAAGCCTGAAGCTCACAAATTTCGAGGTTCATGGCGTAACGGTAGGAGACGATGCACAGGGTGAGGTTACGGTAACCGTTGAATATAATGACCAAAGCTACCGCGGACACGCTGTCAGTACGGACATAGTTAAATCGGCGGCTTTTGCATCTCTCGATGTTATAAACCGCGTAATTCTTCGTAAAAATATAGGGCGAGAAGCTTCGAAAAAATCGATATCGCTGGGTAACCCTTAAACGAAAGGAATAATGGAATGCCTCTGAAGACCAGTAAACTTATCTGGCACAACGGCCGACTCATCCCTTGGGGAGATGCTACCGTTCACGTGCTGACGCACGCGTTACACTACGGCTCTTCGGTGTTTGAAGGTATTAGAGTTTACGAAAGTCCGGACGGCCCGGTCGGCTTTCGGCTTAACGACCATATACGTAGGATGTTCAATTCTGCCAAGGTCTATTACATGAACATTCCATACACGCCGGCGATACTTGTTGGTGCGTGCAAAGATGTCGTAATCAAGAACGACCTCTTAAAAGGGGCCTACGTACGTCCGCTCGCTTACCGAGGCTATGGTGAAATGGGCGTGGCTGGCGATCCAGATGCTCCAGCGAATGTTTCTGTTGCTGCCTGGGAATGGGGCTCTTACCTCGGTGATGGCGGCCTCGAAAACGGAGTGGATGTCTGCATTTCATCGTGGCAGCGCGTCGCGCCAAATACCGTCCCGACTCTGGCCAAAGCTGGCGGTAATTACCTCTCAAGTATGCTCATAACACTCGAAGCGCGTCGACTAGGTTTTACGGAGGGCATCGCTCTAAATAACGCCGGTCATGTAAGCGAGGGGGCGGGTGAGAACCTATTTCTCGTTCAGGATGGAATACTTTTCACACCGCCAGTTTCAGCATCCATTCTCCCGGGACTTACGCGAAATACCGTGCTTACGTTGGCGGAAACACTAAACCTTACGGTCCTCGAACAAGACATTCCAAGAGAGATGCTATACATCGCCGACGAGGTCTTCCTTACGGGTACCGCTGCGGAAATAACCCCGGTCCGAACTATCGATCGAATTACGATTGGCAATGGACGGCGCGGTCCGATCACGACGACCCTTCAAGAGAAATTTTTCGGGCTCTTCGATGGCACTACGCCTGATCAGTGGGGTTGGCTAGATCGGATGGATGACAAAAATGGCATCCATCCTAAAAGCTCTGCTGCCGTTTAAATATGAGGCAAAAAATGAAGTCATTATTTGAAAAAGTATGGGAATCACATGTAGTAGTACCCGAAACCCAGGATACGCCCGCGATACTTTATATTGACCTACATCTCGTCCATGAAGTGACGTCACCCCAGGCATTTAACCTTCTCCGCGAGAACGGATTGCGTGTCAGACGCCCAAACCAAACGCTTGCTACGATGGATCATTCAACGCCGACGACGCCAGTAAGTTCTCTAGCAGAGCTTGCGGTTGTAAACGACACGCCGGCGACCCGGCAACTGATTCAGATGGAAAAAAACTGTGAGGAGTTTGATATTAAGCTTCGGGGATTCTCTAGCCCAGAACGCGGTATCGTACACGTAATCGGTCCCGAGCTCGGTGCGACACAACCTGGGAGAACTATCGTGTGTGGTGACTCTCATACAAGTACACACGGGGCATTTGGTGCATTGGCATTCGGTATCGGTACGACCGAGGTTGGTCACGTTCTAGCAACACAGTGCATGTTACAAAGACGCCCTAAGACATTTGCAATTAACCTGGAGGGCAATCTCCCTATCGGCGTGGCAGCAAAAGACATTGTTCTCAGCATTATTGGCGAGACGGGAGTGGATGGGGGAACAGGCCACGCCGTCGAATATTCAGGGTCTACTATTTCTGCATTGTCGATGGAAGAACGAATGACGATCTGCAATATGGCTATTGAAGGAGGGGCAAGAGCCGGAATGATTGCGCCAGACGAAACAACCTTCGAATACCTAGCTGGCCGACCTTATGCGCCTGTTGGTGCTGATTGGGATCGTGCCCTTTTAGAATGGCAAAATCTACCTGGAGATCCCGACGCATTATTCGACAAGCAGCTCACGCTGGATGTGTCGAAAATGGCACCCATGGTTACATTTGGGACTAATCCAGGCATGGTTGTCTCTATTGATGACCCGGTCCCCGCTCCGAAAGGAAATGACAAGGCCTTCGCAAAAGCTCTCGAATATATGCAGGTCGAATCCGGCAAACCATTATCGGGAATACCAGTCGATGTTGTGTTTCTCGGCAGTTGTACAAACTCACGCCTCAGTGATCTAGAAGTCGCGGCTAATATGCTCAACGGCCGTAAAATCGCGAATGATGTCCGTATGCTTGTTGTGCCAGGATCTCAACAGATAAAAGAAGCCGCAGAAACAGCTGGTCTTGACGAGATCTTTAAGGGTGCGGGTGCAGAGTGGCGTGAACCGGGATGCTCAATGTGTTTGGCGATGAATGGCGACTTCGTTCCAGCGGGGAAGCTTGCCGTGAGTACTAGTAACCGCAACTTCGAGGGGCGCCAAGGCGCTGGAGCTAGAACAATTCTCGCAAGCCCGCTCACGGCCGCAGCTTCCGCACTTAGCGGGACGGTAAGCGATCCTAG